>Ga0209064_1000597_pt1 | contig 76895 bp, 59 predicted proteins | sample Inofromicrocosms_FD_187498 | JGI IMG/M metagenome (GOLD analysis project Ga0209064, IMG submission 187498) | Mouse cecum microbial communities from Vienna, Austria - Inoculum for glucosamine and mucus D2O microcosms (SPAdes) (version 2) | ecosystem: Host-associated > Mammals > Digestive system >...
GTTCCGCGCGTAGCCTTGTCCATCAACAAGTCCGTGGCTATTGTATCCGCATTATTTATAACCGCGCTGTCGGCAATTTCGTTGCCTCCAACCAACGTAAGCGCAAAACTCATCACTATAAGCGCCGCCAATAGTATACTTATACTCAAACATATCAACCTGGATTTCGTTCTCTTTCTTACCATATTTCTTTTCCTTCTTTGTATATCGTTGCTATTTTTTTAATCTTCTCAACTGTTTTTATATTACTGTGGAGATTTCTCCACTTCACTTCGTTTCGGTCGAAATGACAAAGTTGTTTTGAGATTTCTCCGCTTCGGTCGAAATGACATACATAAGTCTATTTCTCACTTTGAATTATACTTTCACCTTTTCTTTTCCGCTGTACTTATAGAATTTTCTATACCCGAGGTTCTTCTATACCAAAATTTGTATGTTTTTTATATCCTTTACAAATTTTGATTTATAGACGAAATTCCAAAAAAAGTATACTTTTACTGACTGCCCGCGAAAAGGCGTATTTTTTCAATTACATTATACTTCGCGCATAATAATTTTGCAATAATTTGGGTCAGTAAAAGTATACTTTTTTTGGAATTGTGAAAAATCAGAATTAAATTAGAATTTAATTGTATAAATGAATAACACGCAAGTAACCTTGCGTGTTAGTTTTTATATGTTTGAGATTTCTCCGCTTCGCTTACGCTTCAGCCGAAATGACAGATGTCGCTGTCACTCTAAGCAAAGCGCAAGGCAATCATAGAGTCTAATAATTTATAATTACTAAATACAAAAATAGCAGATTGCATTACAGAGCAAGCAAGATGCGCAATAAGAACAAAGTCCGCTCGTCATTGAGCCGCCGACTTCCCTAGGTTGTTCATATCCGGCGCGGGACTGACGTTGAGCCTTAACCTCGTCGTCAACCTTGAATTGCTGACGCTTGAGTATCTCTAAAGTATTGAGATATTCTGAATTGTTTGGATCATAAGTCAAAGCCATTTCCACTTGGGTTTTGCTCTCCAAAAACCAATTGCGTCTATAAAATATATTTGCTTGTGCATAGTGCCATTCGCCGTCTCTGGGCTCGGTATCATCCAACAGTTGTTGCGCTTCGTTGAGTTTGCCTTCTTTGATAAGATTTTTTATGGCTTGATAAATAGAACCTTCGCCGACAATTTCTCTCTTTTTTATATCTTCAATGCAGTCATTGTAAGCAATCTTGATTTTGGAAAGCATCTTGGCGCCAAGAGAGCCGCTTTCGCCTTCTTCAAAGCATTGAATTTGATATTTTTCTTTGAGATTTTTGTAGGCATTTTCCACTTCCTGCAAAGTAGCATTGTCTTTCAGCCCTAAAATTATATACGAGTTTTCTTGCATTTTTCGCTTCTCCTCAACAACTCTTTGGTGTTATTTAACATACCATACCAGATAATATTTGTCAATATACCCTCATATTTTTTTACTTGAATTTTATCAAAATCGTCCAAAATTGCATTATATGCGCTCATAAGTACGTATTCAAGCACGTCTTTTTTTTCCTGCAAAAATTTCGCTTTGTCCTTATAATCATAGTTTTGCAAAAAGACGTTGTAGCCCTTTTTCTTAAAGTCGTCGTCTATATCGTCTACGGCGTCGCATAAGTATACCCATTTGCCCATATTATACATCATATTTTTGATAGGCTCTTGATAATTGTCTCCAAATACTACTTCTCCGATCTTGACCATTATCTCGGCAAAAGGATGAGCAACTCTGTCAGGACTCGAGCATTTTTCGCTCTCGAGTCGAGCAAGTTCTTGGTATCTATCAAAAATAAATTTGTCAAAGTCGGGATATAATTTCTTTGCCTTCTTGTAATGTCTTTTAATTACAAAAGCGTCGGCGAATTTTTTAGACGTAGACTTCTCGTCCTTAAAGTCGTCCACACATTTATAATGCGCCAATATCGTAGATATATCCACAACTTTTTTAGTAATTTCGTCGTCGCACCCGATAAGTTTCTTCTGCACAGGATTTAGCACGCAAACGCCCATCTTCATTTCCATCTCGACGTCCAATACGGCGTGAGCCAATACATTGAGAAATGTCATATCGTACGTCGTACCGATTCTCATCAATTGTCCGCAACGTCTGCCTATGCTCTTGCACAAACCGCAATAGAACCCCCTATATCCATAGTAGTCTTTCATAAACATATTGAGTTTGTCGGGAATAACGTATCCGAACATAGCGCTCCGTTGTGTTCTGCCTTTAAGGCAAGTCTTGCATAATATATATTATTATATCAATATTATATTTATATAGTTACATAGCCTATAGCCTGCTTGAATCTCTTTAAGGTCTTTTCCGCTATCTCGCTTGCCTTTTGCGCGCCTTCTTTTGCGCAAGTCATAAGATAATCTTTTGAATCTATAAGCCTTTTGTACTCTTCTTGGAATGGGCGTAACATCTCTATTACGCTGTCTGCAACCCGAAGTTTTAAATCACCGTATCTCAGTCCTTGACAATCAATGACTGTTTGCTCAATAGTTTTGCCAGTAGAGACTGCCAATATACCCAAAAGATTGGATATTCCAGCCTTATTCTCCGGATCGTAAGCAATCGTTGAGTCACTGTCAGTCACAGCTTTTTTGAACTTCTTGACAATGATCTCAGGCGAGTCAAGACAGGATATCACGCCATTTGGATTTGGATCTGACTTGCTCATCTTGCTTGTCGGATCCTGAAGGCTTGTGATTTTTGCGCCTATCTTGGAGATAAATCCCTCGGGAATTTTGAAAATGTCGCCGTAGATATTGTTGACTCTTGTGGCAATATCGCGAGTAATTTCGATATGTTGAAGTTGATCGTACCCCACCGGAACGAGGTCGGTGTCATATAACAAAATATCCGCCGCCATAAGTACGGGATAATCCATAAGCCCCATATTGATATTGTCTGCGTGCTTTGCAGCCTTATCCTTGAACTGAGTCATTCTATTCATCTCACCGACATAAGTATAGCAATTGAGCAACCACGCAAGTTCGCTGTGTTGAGGCACGTGAGATTGAAAATATATTATACTCTTGTTTGCGTCAAGTCCCACAGCCTGAAAAAGCGCGTAAAAACTCATACAGTTTTTATAAAAATCCTCGGGATTTTGACGGACGGTAACGGTGTGCAAATCCGCCAAAGCAAATATGCACTTGTTTTCTCCGTCATTTTGCATATTACGCCAATTGTTGACTGCCCCTATATAGTTGCCGAGCGTCATTATGCCCGACGGCTGTATTGCGCTGTAAATCGTTTTCATATCTATACCTTTATTGTTTTATTTAATCTGATTGAGATTTCCCGACTTCGCTCGTAATCAGCGTAACGACGGCATAGCAAGCTGTCGCGTCTCGCGTGAGCATTTCGACAGAAGAGAATTGTTATTGCTTTATATACTCGAGTATCTCGTCTTCTATGTTTTGTTTTGCTATTACCTTAGTAAATCTGACTTGCTTCTTATCAAGATCGGCAAGAGGCTCCGGCACTTCTTCGCCGGTGTAAGAGTGAAGTTTTTTGGTAGCCTTCTGCGCGTCGTCGATATACTCCTCTGCCAATGCGTCATATACGTCGCAAGGGAACTTATATGCGTTTGCCGTAGACACGATTACGCTCAAAGTTTCGTCTGCGCAATTCTCAAAGTAGTCGTCATATACGCTCATCGCTACTGCGGTATGCGTGTCCATAAGATAATCGTATACGTCATAGCAATTTGCAATAACTTCTGCGGTATCGTCTTCAGTAGCGTAACCTACTTCAAATATCCGATTGAGTTTTTCAAGTTCTTGCTTACTCACGCTATATTTGCCGTTCTTCTTTAACGCGTCCATACGCTGCGCGATAAGCGCGTCGTCGCGTCCCGAAAATTCAAATAGCAATCTCTCCAAATTGGAGGAAATAAGTATATCCATAGAAGGGCTCATTGTCTTGTGGAACTCCCTGTGGGTATCGTACTCGCCCGTCGTGAAAAAGTCAGTCAACACGTTGTTTACATTGGAAGCGCAAATAAGTTTGTTGACTCCCACGCCCATAAGCGAGGCATAATATGCCGCCAGTATATTGCCGAAGTTCCCGCTAGGTACGCAGAAGTTGACCTTGTCTCCGTATTTGATTCTGCCGGAAGATATCAGGTCGCAATAACTTGATACGTAATACGCGATTTGCGGAGCAAGTCTACCCCAGTTTATGGAATTTGCCGAAGAAAGTTTATATCCACCTGCAAGCAATTTCTCCTGCATTTGCTTATCGTTGAAAATCTTCTTGACTGCCGTCTGCGCATCGTCAAAGTTGCCCTCGATTGCGCATACGTAGACGTTTTCTCCTTGTTGGGTCATCATCTGCAATTTTTGCATATCCGATACGCCGTCGGACGGATAGAATACGATTATATCCGTACCATCTACGTCTCTGAATCCTTCCAATGCAGCCTTACCCGTGTCACCCGAAGTAGCTACTAATATCAAAGTCTTAGACGTTTCGCCCGTCTTCTTTCTCGCCGCAGACAAAAGATGCGGCAGCATAGTCAAAGCCATATCCTTGAATGCGCAAGTAGGTCCGTGCCACAGTTCAAGTACATAAAGTCCGTCGTCTATGTTGACGAGCGGGCAAGGGTCATCGCCGTAAAATCTCGAATACGCTTTGTTAGCGAAATCAAGAAGTTCTTCATAGGTATAGTCTTCAAGATAAAGCGACAGTACTTTTGCCACTCTCTCGGGATAACTCATACTGATAAGTTCGTCAAAATTCTCTTTTGAAAGTTTTGGAAACTCTTCGGGAACAAAAAGCCCGCCGTCTTTTGAAAGTCCGTTGACTATTGCCTCCGCCGAACTCACTTTGATTGATTTGTTTCTCGTACTGATGTATTTCATAATCTACTCCGTATATATTGTCCTTTGGACAGTTATGTTTCTTTATTAAATGTCATTATTTAGTATCGTTATCGGGCGCAATTGAAAAACCTAATTCGCACTGTGATGATTTCTCCGCTACGGTCAAAATGACGTATTTTTACTTATGCGCTCGCTTTAATCGTCTAACTTCGACAACAGCGCATTCTGATTTGCAAGTTGCAAAGCCTCTATCATCTCAAATATATCTCCGTCCATAAAACTGTCAAGGCTGTATATCGTCATACCTATTCTATGGTCGGTGACTCTGTTTTGAGGGAAGTTGTACGTCCTTATTTTTTCCGATCTGTCTCCGCTGCCGACCTGCGTTCTGCGATTGGCGGCGTATTCGCTTTCCGCTTTGCTGCTGTAATAATCGTAAAGCCTCGACTTGAGCACATTCATAGCCTGTTCTCTGTTTTTGATTTGCGAACGCTCGTCTTGCGAGGCAACGACGATACCCGTAGGCAAGTGTGTGATTCGCACAGCGCTCTCCGTCTTGTTGACGTGCTGTCCGCCCGCGCCACTCGATCTATATGTGTCTATCTTGAGGTCTTTCTCCAGTATTTCAATTTGAATATCAGGCGCTTCGGGAAGTATTGCCACCGTCGCAGTCGACGTGTGTACCCTGCCTTGCGACTCGGTCTCGGGCACACGCTGTACTCTGTGTACCCCACTTTCGTATTTGAGTTTTGCATACGCGCCGACGCCGCTGATCATAAATGTCACTTCCTTTGCGCCGCCGAGTTCGGTATAGTTCATATCTATCTCTTTGACTTTCCATCTCATTCTCTCGGCAAAACGCATATACATTCTCACAAGTTCCGCGCCGAAAAGTCCGCCTTCTTCTCCGCCTGCGCCAGCTCTAACCTCGACTATGACGTTGTTATCGTCGTTGGGGTCTACCGGCAAAAGCGCAATCTTGAGATCTTGAATTATTTGTTCCTCGTCCTTTTTTGCCTGATTGAGTTCTTCTTTTGCAAGCGCCATCATCTCAACGTCGCTGCCGTCGTCAATAATCTCCTTACACTCTTTAATGCTGTCTTGAAGCGCAAGATATTTTTTATACAACTCTATAGCGCCGCTCATTTGAGAATGTTCTTTGACGAGTTTTTGCCATCTCTCCTGGTCTGCAATGACCTCGGGATTGGCTATCAACTCCGTCAATTCCTCAAACTTTTTTAGCATTAACTCCAATTTTTCAAACATAACTATTCCTTATATTGTCTTTATAATTCTCTTTACCAATAGATATTTCGCCACTTCGCTTTCGCTTGGGTCTAAATGACATTCTATACAACGGTTTTTATTCTTGCAACAACTATTCTATCTATACCCTGCAAATCTTTGACGACCTCGCAATCATATCCATTAAGCATATCTACGACGCTATCCGCTTGGTCTACACCTACTTCTAAAATAAGATATCCGCCGTCGTTAAGATATTCTGCCGCTTTATCGGCAAATATTCTATAGAAGTCAAGTCCGTCTTCTCCTCCGTCAAGCGCTATATGCGGATCATAATCTCTTACTTCTTTGTCCAAGCGCGCAATGTCTTTGCTTGGTATATAAGGAGGATTTGACACGATGATATCAAACTTTCCGTCTACGATTTCAAACATATTGCCGCAAACAAAAGTGATTTTGTCTTCAACGCCATTTAAAATTGCATTACATTTTGCTACGTCCAACGCGTCTTGACTTATATCGCACGCAGTCACTTTGCAACTCACCTCGCCTGCAATGGCTATCGAAATGCAACCGCTGCCTGCGCACATATCCAAAACCGCGCTATCACCTGTCGAAAGTTCTATAGCCTTTTGCGCCAAATATTCCGTCTCTGGTCTGGGACAAAGCACGTCGGGTGTAACAGCAATATCGTATCCGTAAAAATCCACATTGCCAAAGACTCTCCAAAGCGGCTCGCCCTTTTGTCTCTTCTTTGCAAACTCAACGGCTTTTTCGTACTCCAACTGTCTTATGTGCGTAAGCCCCGCAAGTTGGCTACGCTTTACGCCGCAAGCCTCGCAGAATATCCAGTCGATGTCGCTTTCGTCTACGCCTTTTAGCATAGTCTTGATTTCTGCCCTTACCTTTTCGTACGGTTTTTTTGTATCAAAGCGCTTCTCCGGTATCGTAGGGTCGGCGTCCATTGCCATAACGGTATTGAAAGCGGTAATAGCGCATTCCACCATAGAATCGTCGGGTTGTTTTGTCGTAAGTTTTTGCAACATCAATCCGGGGAACTTGAATATACGCACTACAATATTGTCGTATTTTGCCATAGTCTTGAGCATCTCATAACTTATACCCATCACGATTGGCAACAAAATTATTCTCGACGCAAACAGTATCACAGTCTTCCAAACGCCGAGGCTTTGCATATACGGCTCAAAGATACCCACTATCGAGAATATCACTACGCTGACGAGCATAACGATAAACATAAAGGTCGTGCCGCATCTGTCGTGTACGGTGGTCATCTTTTGAGCGTTTTCCACCGTGAGTTCCAAGCCTTGTTCATAACAACTGATTGTCTTATGTTCTGCGCCGTGATACATATACGTACGCTTGATAGGTTTCATAAGCGTGGTAAGCGCAATGTATAAGACGAATATAATTATTCTCAAAAGTCCCTCTAACAATGCGTAAAGCACTGTGACGTACCATAAAGTATTAGCCTCTGCAGATATATACTTGGTCACAAGCGCCTTTATACCGGTGAGCACTCCCAGCGGCAAAAAGAAAAACAGACCTATTGCCAAAGCAACACCCAATATAACGGAAAAAACCATCATCACGTCGTAGATATTGACTTTGAGTTTTTTCGCCATCCAAGTTTCCAACTTGCCGGGCTGTGCGTCTCCGTCAAATACTTCTCCCGAGCGCATAAGCGTCTTCATACCGCTTGCCATAGAGTCGAAAAAATTGAATATACCTCTTATGAAAGGCACTCGATATATCTTGGGTCTCTCGCTTATCGGCGTGATATACTTGCTCTCGACAACGATATTGCCCTTTTCGTCGCGCACTGCCGTCGCCATAGACCTTTCTCCGCGCATCATTACGCCTTCCAATACGGCTTGACCGCCTATTTTTGATGTATACTTTCTTGCCATTCTATGTTAATTATATCCTTAAATTGAATTATTGTCTATCATTTGCCGTGATTTTAATATATTTTAATATAAATATTTAAGATATATTTTTGCTTCATTGAGCCAAGTCGAAAGGGCTCTTCTCCGCTTTGGTCAAAATACACATATTTTTATAATAATTTTTCAATGAATTTGATTTTAAAATTTTACTAATAACTTACCAATAAAAATCCTATCAATAATCCTACGAACATAGAAAATGCCGAGAGTTGGCTTTTCCACATCAAAACAGCGTCTGGCAGCAGTTCTCCCAGCACAACGTAAAGCATTGCCCCGCTTGCAAAGCCCAGAGAGACAGTCAGCGTAATCGCGTTGATATTCCCAAGCGCATAACCAAGTATTGCGCCCAGTACTGTCGGCAGACCGCTCAAAGCCGTCAACAATACAGACTTGGCTTTGCTCATACCTCCAGAAATCAAAGGTACGGACACCGCCATACCCTCCGGGATATTGTGCATACCTATGACTATTGCCATAATAAAACCTGCGCTTGAAAAAAGATTGGCAGTCAAATCGTCTTCGATAGCGTATGACGCGCCAATAACTATGCCCTCAGGTAAATTATGCAATGCAATCGCAATCATCATAACAAGTCCAGCCACATAGAGATTGGAAGAATTGTATCGCGTCGAGTTACTCTGACTTAATCGGTAGGCGCGACTGCCTATAACTTTATTTAGGAAATATACCGCGCAATACCCCACTACCACCGCCGATACTACAACGATAGGCGTATATGACGGCAAAAATCCCGCTTTCATCATCTCAAGCGGTTGACTCATAAGGTCAAAGCATACGACTGCAAGCATAACGCCGCCTGAAAATGACAGTAAAACCGAAATGATTTTTGTTGAATCTCTGCGCAAGACCGCGCCGATAAGTCCGCCTAATCCGGTGCCTAACACTCCCGATATAAAGGTAACTAGTATGATCAATAAATAATCCAATCCTAAATCTTTCCTTTGCCTTAACTTGAGATAGTTGTTAAATCTCGCGCTACTCTCCTTTGACCATTGCCAAAAGTCTGTCTTCGTCGATTATCTCTATGCCGAGTTTCTGCGCCTTGGCAAGTTTGCTACCCGCGTCTTCGCCTGCAACAATGAGATTAACGCTCTTGGATACCGACTCCGATACCTCTCCGCCGTTTTGCTCTATCAATTGTTTGGCTTGCGACCTCTTGAGCGTTGGCAAAGAGCCCGTCAAAACGACTTTCTTTCCGCTCAATGCGCCCTCGACAACTTGCTTTTGCGCAATCTTAACACCGTTTGCAAGCAGGCTTTCTACCTCTTGAATATGTTTTTCATCCGCCCAATATTCTATGAGACAATTGGTCATAATATCACCGAAATCATCAATTGATTTGAGTTCAAAATAAGTCGCGCGCATAACTGCGTCCAAAGTCTTGAATTCATCGGCAAGTTGTTTTGCCGCCTTTTTGCCTATGTTGGCAATACCCAACGCATAGATAAATCTATCTAGCGTAGTGTCTTTGCTCTTTTCGATAGCGTTCAAAATATTGCTTATCTTCTTGTCGCCAAAGCCCTCTATCCCTTCGAAGTCCTCTGCTTTGAGATTGTATATATCGACGAAATGATTGAGTTTGCCTTCGTTATAAAGCGTCTCGAATGTCTTGTCGGACAAGCCGTCTATATCCATTGCGTCGCGTGAAGCAAAGTGCGACATTGCCGACACTATAGCAGGAGCGCAATTCTTCGCGTTGGAGCATTTGAGAAACACTCCCTCTTCTATCACCGGCGCGCCGCAAGCAGGACACACCTTCGGCTTTGATACGTCGACAGATTGCGGCGTATGCTCTGCAATGCCCAATATCTCGGGAATTACGTCGTTGCTGCGACGTATGAAAACTCGGCTGCCTATCTTGATATCTTTGCGGCGTATCTCGCTTATATTGGATAGCGTAGCCCTGCTGACCGTTACTCCCGCAAGGTCGACGGGCTCCAATACCGCCAATGGGTTTAACTTGCCCGTACGCGACACTTGCCATATCACGTCGAGCAAAGCAGTGGTCGCCTCCTGCGCAGGAAATTTGAATGCAACAGCCCACTTGGGAAATTTCTCGGTATATCCCATATCTTCTCGAATAGAAGTATCGTCAACCTTGATAACCGCTCCGTCTATGAGAAAGTCGAGGCTGTCTCTCTTCTGCTGTATGCCGTCAAGACTGTCGATTAGTCGTTGTTTGTCATCAAACAAATCGAATTTGTCGCTTACCTTAAATTTATTTTTTTTCAAAAACTCAATCATATCGCTGCCTGACTCAAAGTCCTCTTCAATATAATTGACATTATAACAAATCACCTCAAGACGCCTTGAAGCCGTAACTTTTGGGTCTAGATTTCTTATTGCTCCGGCAACTGCGTTACGAGCGTTTTTGAGAGGCGTAACTCCATCTTTTGCGTTGTACTCGGCAAGCGCGGACAGACGCATTATGCCCTCGCCCTGCACTTCGACAACGCCTTTGTAATCAATAGAAAGCGGTACGCATTTGATAGTCTTGACCTGATCTGTCACTTCTTCGCCCTCAATGCCGTTGCCTCTGGTAGAAGCTCTCTCGAGTTTGCCGTCCCTGTATAGCAAATTTATCGTCAAACCGTCAAATTTATATTCAAGCGAACATTTGGGCATATATCCGCAAGTCTTGACGAGTTTGTCAATCCACGCGGAAAGCGCTTCTTTAGTCTGGCACTTGTCAAGAGAATACAACCTGCCAAGGTGGCGTACGCTCTTGAAGCCTTTGAGTACTTCGTCACCTACGCGCTTGGTTGGAGAATTGTCAAGACTATAGCCGAGTTCGCCCTCCAACGCAACAAGTTCGTCATAGAGTCCGTCGTATTCCGCGTCGGCAACCGTTGGATTGTCCAACGTGTAGTATTGATAGGCGTATTCGTTGAGCAAATTCACCAACTCTGTCATTCTCTCGGTTTTGTCCATATTCTCTCCCATTGCTTGCAATGCAAACAGTTATTTAAAATTATATTATCGCTTTGCCACAGTTTTATTCCAGTAAGGTTGAGATTTCTCCGTCAAACTGTCATTGGACTGTCTCGTGCGAGCGTCAATGACAGCAATAAATCCGCATAATCAATCTCACGCGAGCGTGGAGATTATTAGTTGTATATTAAACTCAACTATCCTATGTTCAATTATAAGCAAGAATCGCAAAAGATAAAATACCGAATTTTTTGTCAAGATTGTCTTTGGCAAGCGTCGTCTTACTTGCTGTACGTCGGCGTGAACAAAGGCTGTATTGACGCATTTTAGTTTTGCGTAGCCTTGCTTTTTATTGCACAACCTTAACCGGAGCAAGGCGAAGATTAAAGGTTTTTACTCCCAGCACAGGAAACTCTATCTTTGCGTTTTCCCCCGTGATGGCAATAATATTACCCTGTCCAAAGCGGGAGTGTTCGACCGTCATACCTACTTTAAAGATCGAAGTATCCTTTGATTGCGGCATCTGTCCGCCAGCGCTTTTTGCAAAAGCCGGAGTGGCGGCGTAATTCTTCATCAACTTCTTCATCTCTTGAATCTTATTGTAATTGCTATACGCAGACTTCTGCGGTATCTCTTGATATCCTCCGAAATCTTCGTTGAAATCTCGCATTATATTATTTACGCTGTTTCTGGCAGACGGCTCTTGGATAAATCCGCCCTCTTTGAGAAAACGCGACGGCATACAGTAATCTCTGTGTCCGTATCTAAAGCGAGACTGCGCGTTGGTAAGATACAGTTTTTCTCTTGCTCTCGTCACAGCAACGTACATAATACGACGTTCCTCTTGGTCGTCGTCTTCTCTCAAACTTGGGAACAACCCCTCTTCAAGTCCGACTATAAAGCAGCACTTATACTCCAAGCCCTTTACGCCGTGCACCGTTGCAAGCGTAATGCAATTCTCGATAGGTTGATCGGTGTCGGCGACAAGCGATACCGACTGCAGATATTCGTCGAGTTTGCTATCCGCATTGTCCTTGCAGTATTCCTTAACGGAAGTGATGTATTCGTCAATATTGTCTATTCTGTTTTTATCTTCTTCGTCCTTTGGGTCGTACTGACTCGCAAAGTTGACAAACGTATTGACAAAATCAATATAATCGACAAGCGGCATATTCGCTCTTTCGTTCAAGACTGTTACGACGTCGGCAAAGACTTTGATCTTGTTCTTTATCGTCGGCGCAAGCGGCAGACTGTCGATATTGAGAATACCCTGCATAAGCGACATCCTGCTTAAAGCGCACGCCTCAATGAGTCTTTGAACGGCAGTATCGCCGATACCCCTCTTAGGCACGTTGATAACTCTCAAGATGCTCTCGCTGTCATTTGGGTTGGAGACAAATTTGAGATATGCCAAAAAGTCCTTTACTTCTTTTCTTTCAAAAAACTTATTACCGCCGATGAGCCTATACGGATAATTATAAAGAGCCAATTTCTCTTCAAAAGACCTCGTCAGCACGCTTGCGCGCACTAAAATCGCAAAGTCTTTATACTCATAACCGTCTCTTGCAATAATATTTGAGATTTGCTCTAGCACGTAATCCGCCTCTGTCTTTTCGTCATAACAACTCTTATAAATTACTCTTGCGCCCTTTTCGCCGTCAGTCCAGAGAGTCTTGTCCATACGCGACGGATTGTTGGCGATAATCTTATTGGCAACATCCAAAATATTCTTTGTCGAGCGGTAATTCTGCTCGAGTTTGTAAATCCTGCAATCAGGGAAATGCTGAGTAAACTTGCGAATATTGGATACGTCCGCCCAACGCCAACCGTAAATACTCTGGTCGTCGTCGCCTACTGCAAAAATATTGCCATACTTATTGGCGAGCAGTCTTACCAAGGTGTACTGTATCTTGTTGGTATCTTGAAATTCGTCGACGTGAATATACTTAAACAAAGTCTGATATTTGTCAAGCACATCTTTGTTGGTCGCAAAAAGCAAAAGCGTCTTGTAAAGCAAATCGTCAAAGTCAAGCGCATTGTTTTCCTTGAGTTCTTTTTCATATCTCTCGTATACCTTAGCAATGAGATCGCCCTCCGGCTCTCCTTTGAGTCTGGGAGCGTACTCCTTGGCGCTCATAGCAAGGTTTTTTGCATTGGCTATATGCCACTTAATGAGTTTTTTATATTCTTTATTGTCTTCTACTTCCATAGCCTTGAGAATACGCGCGATTACCTTTTTGCTATCCTCGTCGTCGTATATGGAAAAATTTGAGTTGAAATCTCCGAGTTTTGAAATGTCTGCGCGAAGTATCTTTGCGCAAAGCGAGTGAAACGTGGATATCGTCATACCGCCGCGCCCGGTGACCTGCGTAATACGCTCTCGCATTTCGCCAGCCGCCTTATTTGTAAAAGTGATTGCAAGAATATTACGCGGATCTACTCCTTCTTTTTCTATAAGATATGCGATACGGTAAGTCAATACTCTAGTCTTTCCGCTGCCTGCGCCGGCAAGCACCAATACCGCGCCTTGCGTATCTTCTACCGGCAAGATTTGAGCGCTGTTCAATAAAGATTTGTAATCCATAAAAACTCTTCAACCTTAAAAACTTAATGTAGATATTATATAATAAAAGAGGCAAAAACTCAACTGTTTTGCCTCTTCAAAAGCGTTATTTAAATTAAATATCGTCACATTAACCTCTGCGGAAAAATATCAGACGTATTATGTACGAAAACGCCACTGCGATAAGTGATATAAAAAGCGAAAGCAACAGCATACTTACCAATATACTTCCCGCTCTTACGATATGATAAGTGCATAACTCAAGCCACTCCAACTTAATGAAACCCAATACTATATTGAAAAGCAAAGACAGTATTATAACTATTACAAATCCGCCCCAAGCAGACGCTATGTCGGCTCTGCTCAAAGTCGAATGTAAGCACAAAAACGAGCCAATCAAAATAAATACCCACCATTGCCAAGTCTTTGCCTCTATAAAAAATGATTTAATCACCGTCCATAGATAAGAAAAAAAACCGCCGAAACTGCCAAATGCATTATTCAAATTTGAATTTGCGTTCAAAGAGCGTATCATATCTGGCATAAGAAGATATGCAAATCCAAAAAGTATAGCCGAAATCACTATGATTGGCGCAACGCCAATAAAGAAATTGCCCATACGCTGATATACGTTACGTTTTCTATAAGTGTGCGCAACGTATCCGAGCGTGCCGTCGTCTCCTATCTGAAACAACTTCATTTCGACAATCTTATGTCCAAAAATCAAGCACATCAAAGCGTGCGAACATTCGTGCACAGGGGTGCCTATCGCGCCGGTAACGTAACAAACTGCCGCGCTGTGACTGCCGAAATTTCTATAAAACCGCTTATTGCAAAGCGCAATAACAAACCCAAACAATACTATTGCGCCTATCGTCACGAGATTTTGAAGCGCAAAATTCTTTAGTATCTGCCAAAACATATTTTTCCTCTTATTTAATTTTGTCTTGTCTCAATTAAATTATATAACAGACGGCAAAATATTTCAATAGTTTTTATAATTTTGGTAATTACAACTTATGACATAAAAAAGTTTGAGATTTCTCCGTTCCGCTACATCATAATGACGGGCAGTTTAAATATGTCATTTCAAGCGTAGTCGAGAAATCTAATCAAAAAATATGGGAAGCGCGAATTTGCGCTTCCCGATTTTTTATTACGCTTTATACATTCTTTTACGCGCTGCTTCCGCTTTCTTCTTGCGCTTTACGCTTGGCTTCTCATAAGCCTCTTTCTTACGGAGGTCACCGATAATGCCGTCTCTTGCGCACTTACGCTTAAATCTTCTGATAGCGCTGTCCAAAGACTCATTTTCACCTACTTTAACTGTCGACAATCTTATCGCCTCCTTTCCCTATACGGCTTAATTACTTGAATATTATTGCATATCAAAAAACTCTTGTCAACAAGATTTTGTCATTAAATTTTCAACTTTTTGCAAATCTCGGCAAGGTCAAGATCTTTTTTATCTTTAAGCGCCCAAATGTCAATTCCGTCGTCTGACTTTCTGGGTATGATATGAAAGTGCAGATGGAATACAGACTGCTGCGCGCTTTGTCCGCTTGCATTGAGAATATTGACGCCTTCAAAGCCGCAATTATCGACAAAATGCCGAGAAATCTTTTGAACGGAGTCAATAGTTGCTCTTAGATACTTCTTGTTGCAGTCAAGCGCATTGACGTAATGCCTCTTGGGAATTACCAAGGTATGACCGTAACTGTCGCTTGCAATATCCAAAAATGCGTAAGTCATATCGTCTTCATAGATTTTGTACGAGGGAATTTCGCCCTTGATTATTTTGCAGAATATGCAGTCCATAATACTCTCCTTTTGGCAAAGTTGTCCTATATAATCCATATTTAGTTTATCTTGCAATATGCTATGCCGTCTTGCGCTCTTTCAACAGTGACGTCATACAAACTGTCACTCTCGCCGCCGTCGATATAACACTTGATATATTGAGTCGAATATCCGCACATATATCCTTGTTCCATATCTTCAGTGAGAAGTTGCAGCGTCTTTCCCACAAAACTCTCGACGTATTCTTGTCGTTTTTTATCGGCAACTTTTATTGCCCTATTTACCCTGTCTTTAACTACTTCAGGCGGCAACGACTTATACCTAGACGCTACCGTACCTTCTCTTTTAGAATACCCAAAGATATGCATTTGAGCAAATCCGACTTTCTCAATAAATCGCAAAGTACTTTCAAAACTTTCTTCACTCTCAGTCGGAAAGCCGCAAATCAGATCAGTGGTGATAGCGCAATCAGGGAAATACTTGCGAATAAGTTCCACCTTTTGCAAATACTCGTCGGAGGTATAATGCCTATTCATTTTCTTAAGCACTCCGTCCTCTCCGCTTTGCAAAGAAAGATGAAACTGAGGACAAAAGGCTTTGAGTTTTTTCAGCGCGCTAAGCAGATTGTCATCTATCGCGTTGACTTCCAAAGAACCAAGTCGTATTCTGCACTCTATATCGCTTAAAGCGTCGATTAATGTCGCTAAATCGCTGTCTATATTCTTTCCGTAAGACGATATATCAATGCCCGTAATAGTGATTTCTTTGCTCTTGAACTGAATGTCTTTACACTCCTCGACTACGCTCTTTACACTCCTTGAACGGCTTCTTCCTCTGACATAAGGTATGAGACAGTAAGAACAATAATTGTCGCAACCGTCCTGTATCTTCACGTACGCTCTCGTGCGCACAGATTCTGCGGAAAAATCGTCTTCGTATTCTCTCGGAATCGGCTCAAGCAGTATTCCACTCTCCTCTAGCCTGTCCGCCAACTTACCCTTTTGAGCATTGCCAATGACAAAGGTCACGTTGCTCTTTTGCGAGAATTGATTCGGATCGTTTTGCGAAGCGCAACCGCATACGACGACTTTGGCTTGCGGATTGAGTTTGAGACATCTACTCACGCATTGGCGCGACTTGCGTTCCGCCTCGTTGGTGACAGCGCAGGTGTTGAGTATATACAAATCTGCGTAGACCAATTCTTCGCTTACGTCATACCCTCTTTTAGAGAGGGTCTTAAGCAAGCTGTCGCATTCGTACTTATTTACTTTACATCCCAAATTGTATACTACTACCTTCATAATCCTAATGCCGATTTACGCTAAATCAACCTTGCAAATCTCCCAATTCGTACATAATAATTGCAGCCGTGATTATTGCCGCCGTCTCACACCTCAATATGCGTTTTCCAAGCGAAACAACCTGTCCTCCTCTTGCGACGATTTTGTCTACTTCTTCTTGAGAAAAACCGCCTTCGCTGCCAACTATAACGGCTATCTTTTTGCCTTTTTCAATTCCTTGCGCTTGGGATATCTTTCCCACCTTTGCGTGTTCGTAAGGCAAAATCACAGTATCGTAATCTTCAAGCATAGTCAACAAGCCGTCAATGTCGACCAGTTCGCCAACTTGCGCAGATCTTGCCCTACCGCACTGCTTGCACGCTTCCAACGCTATGCGATTAAGTCTTTGCAAATTAAACTTGCTTTCATTGGTATATTGCGACAAAAACGGAACTATTTTCTCCACTCCCAACTCTACGCATTTTTGCGTTATCAAGTCGAGTTTGTCCCCCTTTGGCAGCGCTTGAAACAGCGTCACGCCGGCAGACGCCTTACATTCGTTGTCGACGACGTTGATTACTTCTGCTTTGGCGTAATCTCTGTTCATTTCGCGAATAACGCAACAATAGTCTTTGCTGTCGTCAAGATTAACTATAATTTGATAGCCTACTTTGTGCCGCAAGACCTTGCTCATATGAGTGTATTCTTCGCCGTCAACTAATATATATCTGCCGTCATAATCCTTGGCATCTGCAAAAAATCTCTTGATTTCCATATTATTTATCCAATGATTTAATTAAGTTAGGAGTTGGTACCTAATAAGAATGCAACCCATTCTCCCATATTGATACGCTTGAGTATCTCAAATCCCGCGTTGACAAAAGCCGTCTTTACGTCCTGCTCTCTCTTGAGGATAATGCCGGAAATTATGACTACTCCATCTTTTTTCATATAGTCTCCAAGCGTAGCCGAAAGAGTGATAAGCACGTCAGCCGTGATATTGGCAAGTACAATGTCGAATTTTCCCGACGTCTTGTCAAGCAGATTTGCATTGTCGACTTTGAGTTTGTCCGCCAAGCCGTTGAGAGCCGCGTTTGACTTTGCCGACTTAACAGCGTTGTCGTCTATGTCGTACGCTTCGACTGCCTTTGCGCCCAACTTGGCGGAAGCAAGCGCCAAAATTCCGCTGCCCGTGCCAATGTCTATTACGCTTTTGCCCTCGACGCCCAACGCCTGCAAAAACTCAAGACACATCTTGGTGCTTTCGTGTTCGCCTGTGCCAAACGCCATCCCCGGGTCTATTCTGACAATATATTCGCCGTCCTGCGGCGCGTAATCTATCCATTCTGGCACTATCGTAACTCTTCCTGCGTGAATAGGCTTATAATTTTCTTTCCAACTCTCCACCCAATCGTTATCGTCGACGACTGTCTTCGTCACATCCAAAGCGCCATAGTCAAACGGACAGTTTTCCTTAAAAAATTGCAACTTCTCATCTATCAAAGCCTTGACCGCTTCAAAGCCGTCAATTGGGAAATAGCCCTTTACTTGAGCCTTGCCGTCGTCTTTTATTAGATGCTCGTCCATATAATCCCATATTACGCCGTTGTCCGCAAGATCCAAAAGGTCTTTGGGGTCATATATCCCTATGCCGTTGCTGCCTGCTTCGGTCAGTATCTCGGCAATCAATTCGCTTGCTTCGCTCGTAGTGTCTACGGTAATTTCGTAATATTTCATTATTTATCCTCTTGGTGCTCTACGCTTTTTGTATTGGTACTCGTACGCGCAACGCGAGTCTCCGAGCCTTTATCTTCTATCGCGGTATTTTCCTGCAAAATGCCGTCTTTTGAATGGTTCTCTAATTTTCCGCCGTCCTCTATGCTGTCAATACCGTCTGCCGAGTTGCCGTCCAAGACATTCAAAATCTCATTGCTATTCTCGCTTTCTACCTTTTGATTTTGTTCCAACTGCGCCTGCTTTTTGTTTTTGACCATCTTTATCACTGTCCTTGCTATGAATAACAACAATACAAGTATAACGATAATAAAGAATATATCAAGGATTATATTCATATATGCCGAAAGGAAAAACGCAAGCAACGTGACTATTGCTCCTGCCGTAAGATTGCCAAGCCATACCATAGCCATTGCTTTCCAGAAAGGAATATCTATAAACGTAGCAATTGCGCTACCTGTCCACACTCCTGTAAGCGGTATCGGAAACGCGACAAAAAGATATACGCCAAGCATTTTTTTACGCTCCAGCCTTTTAAGTTCTGCGTCCGTCAACGGCTCTCCGCTTTCTTTACCGACGACTTTCATTGCCTTGCCCTTAAATCCGTCTTCTATGGCTTGAGCAAGCGACGCAAATATCTTGTACTTTTTCATCCAATTGAGTATCGGTCTCAATATCAACAAAAGTATAGGAGAAACTACCGCCGAGCCCGCCCACGCAAGCGCAAACGCAACTAAAGGCTTAAGTCCCATAGTTATTGCGGCAGGTATTGCTCCGCGCAATTCTACGATAGGCAACATTGATATCAGCACCGTGGTCAAAAAATCATTGTCGATAAGCTGTCTCACTGCTTCTATAATTTTTTCTGTCAAAACCGTCTCCTTCTTATATTATATAGATTATAATAATATATGCTATATGCGTTAAGTCAATTCAAAATCTTGCCGCTGTCGGCAAGATTATTATACCCAATTCCTTGCAATCAGTCAATAAAACAGTTAAACTAAATATATGCAAAAATTATTATCGTTGACAAGAAAAGCCATTTCCGACTACGGAATGATACAGGACGGCGACAAAATCGCAGTAGGACTGTCGGGAGGAAAGGACAGTATGGCTCTACTGGCTATACTTGCCGCTTACAAAAAATTCTCTCCCGAAAAGTTTGACCTTGTGGCAATCAATATAGATCTCGGACTTAATACCGACAAAGCCGAAGTGAAAGCGACTAGAGCGTATTGCCAAAGCGTCGGCGTAGAATTTGTCGTCGAACATACGCAAATCTATGACATTATCTTAGAAAGAGGCGAAAAAAGCCCCTGCTCGCTGTGCTCAAAAATGCGCAGAGGCGCGCTCAACAGCATAGCCAAACAATACGAATGTAATAAGTTGGCGCTGGGACATCACGCAGACGACGTATTGGAGACTTTCTTTTTGAGTTTGATTTACGAGGGAAGGATTTCCACTTTTATGCCTATAAGCCATATGGACAGAAGCAATATTACGCTTATCCGTCCATTTATTTACGTCGAAGAAAAATATCTATCGGGACTTGCAAGAAGATATAACTTGCCTATAATCCACAACCCTTGCCCACAAGATAAGAATACCAAGCGCGAGGATATAAAAAAATTGGTAGAAAGCCTAGACGACAGGTACGGTTGCAAACAACTTATGTTGACTGCGCTATTTCACCCCGAACGCAACAATCTGTGGGACAAAGTCGACCTGCAAATCAAAAAGTAACCATAGGTTATCCCAAATAAAATAAATTAAAGTCGAAGAAAAATTAGATTTCCAGATTGCGCTCAAAATGATATATGACAATGCATTATTTAATTATTATATAATCGCTGTTTCGTCCATATAAATTTAATCAATTTGAGACATTTTATTTATAAGACAAAACGTCATTAACAGCGTCTTTGTGCTTTCGCTGATACAATTTTTTTGTACTTTCTCCGCCCCTTAGATGTCTTACGGATAAATTATATTCAAGCACTTCTCTTACGTCTTCGTACAAATCTATATCAATATATTTGAGTTTTGTATTTAAATAACTATGTACGGCGCTCTTACTTATACCAAATACCTGCGCGCATTGGCGCACCGTGCATTTGTTCTCTAAAATATAGTTGGCAATAGATACAATTATACTGTCGCAATATTCACGCATATTTCACCTCGAAAATATCCTATGCGACGTATATGCGATTTATGACGAAATTTCGCTTTGACAAATTATACAACGCATCAATCATTGCATATATAATTTTCTTTACATTTGCGCACATATGCATATATACATTTGCGCATAGTATCAATCATCATTGTTACGCCGAGTATGATAAGGAATATCGCAAAGCCTATAGACAACGCCTTAGATGATATTTTTTTGACCAAAAGCGCGGATATTACGCTTGTGACAAGCGCAGGCGCCGCGACGAGCACAACGCTTTTGTAATCTATCCCCTTTCTCTTTATATTTATGACAGTCACTATTATTGCCATAGGTATAAACGCCACCAGATTTATCGCTTGCGCATTTTTTTGCTCAACGTCAAGAAAAATAGTCAGTATCGGTATAAGTAGCGTACCTCCGCCCATACCCATACCGCCGATTATACCGCCTACTATACCTGCCAAAATCAATAAAAATATTTGCATACTTACTCCTATACGTTTTGTCCATAAATTTTATACGCCGAAATTTTTGACGAGAGTGGACGCTCCCGCGACTATCATAAGGGTATAAAACACTATCTTCAATACATTGTTGGACAATTTTTTCATTACAAAAGTTCCGATAAGACCGCCGATTATAACTCCGCCGCCGACCCAAAGTCCGTCGGGAATAGTAAAATTACCCTGTACTATATAAACTATTCCGCTGACGATAGAAAGAGGAAGTATAGTCAAGATTGCGCTTGAGTGCGCAAGTTTTTCTTCAAGCCCTAGCAAAATCGTAAAAATAGGTATTACAAGCATCCCTCCGCCACCGCCGAAAAGACCGTTGGCAACCCCGACAAACAGCGAAGCGATAACCGTCAGGATTATTCGTCCCTTTTTACCCAATTTATCCAGCCCTTTTTTATCCCTTTGCATCATCTTATATGACATCTTAGAAAAGTCCCTGTCGCAAGATTGCTGTCTTTGAACTGTATTTTCTTTGTTTGACATAACATTATCTTGCGTAAAATTGAGAAATTTATAAAATCTAAGACGAAATCTATTGATTTTTTTTTGTTACTAATATATAATAACAAAGACTATTGTAAATAAAATAATAGATTTATTTTTATTATAAAGGTGGTTAAATGAACAAGAAAAGAATTTTTATCTTGACAGCGTTGATCTTGGCAGTATGCCTCGTCTTCTCAATGTTCGCAATTGCCTGCGACCCAAAAGACGAAAACAATGACCCTGACAACACTACATCAAATCTGCTCTTTACCAACGGTACCTTTGCCGGCGGTACGGGTAGTTCAGCATTGACAGCCCCAAGCAATTGGACAGGCGCGCCCGGCTCTACTTCTTCAAGCAGCAGTTCGACGTATACCCCGTCGGGCGAAGACGACTTGACAAAAGGCGTAGTCGGCACCTCCAGCACAAATTGGAGAAACTTGCAAAAAAATTATAAGCACATCACTTCAAGTTCTCCCGGCAGAGGCTCGTCAAGCGAAAGCAATAAAGAACTTGACGACGACAAAGTCTTGATGATCAACAACAGAAAGGCTACGTCATATAAATATACGTCAGACTCTCACACTCTTGACGCAAAGAGTTACTATAAGTTGAGCGTAGACGTCAAGACAATACTCGACGCAGACAATACCGACGATCTTGCCGGCGCATATATCTATGTCAACGGCGCGGCTTACGCAAAATGGGAAGCAATCGACACCCACAACGAGTGGAAGACCTACACCGCCTATATCGAAACTTCGGAGATTTCTTCCGGGTCTATCACCGTAGTGCTTTCTTTGGGTATCGGCAACGGACAGACCGGTCACTTGACAAAAGGTTTTGCTTTCTTTGACAACGTAGTGCTTGAGAAGATTTCAGAAGTCGACGATGACGACGAAGACGCGGTCGAGTTCACCAAAGCTGATTACGACAAAATCACCGTAACCGACACGGTAGCAAAATACACGATGAAAGTGGCAGACAGCGAATTTGATTATGCTTCTTCCACGACAAGCACTCCTTATACCCCGTCCAAGTATACGCAAGTTGCAGGTTTCGGCTCCGGCGACAGCGCAAGCACATCTTCGTCATATGTGGCAAAAGGTATAATCGACACGGATAGATTTTCAAACGAAGGCGTAAGATCTTCGCTCAAGACTCTCTCCGACGTTTTGGAAAAGTCAGGTCAGTCTCTCGACTCTTTGACTGCTCCCGATCAATCCGTAGGCACGAGAATGCTATATATGCAAAACAAGTTGGCTACGGCGTTCGGCTACAGAGCAGACACGGAAATGAACTTTGACCTCAACAAGTTCTATAAAGTAAGCGTATACGCAAGAACATATCTTGAGAAAGGAAAGGCTTATATCAAACTCACAGACGGTACCAACACCGACAGCAACGATTTTACTATCGAAGTTGACAACAACGGTCAATGGCAACAATACTCTTTCTACGTCGCTGCAAATCAATTCCGATCCTCCACGCTCAAACTCGAACTTTGGCTTGGATACGGCGGCTCCAACGACACCGATACGCACGCAGTAGGCGTTGCGCTCTTTGACCTTACGACAATTGAAGAGATCTCAAAGTCGGATTATGACGGCGCTACGGATTCCGCAACCGTTAAGACAATTGACCTATTGACTTCTTATCAAAATATGAGCCCGGTCAATCTCGGTGACTTTGCAGTTCAAAATCCCGACGACCTCAACGCTGTACTCGCAAAGAGATCGACTTTTAAACAAATCAACACCGACAATTTTACTGCCGACGATTACTTCAAAGAAAATCCCGGCAAACCAGTCGACATAGAAAACACGATGGTGCTCAACTCCAACGTGCTTGCTATCAACAACTTTGCTCCTACGGCGACTACGTTGTCCACCTTGACCGCTGCCGCTAAGGACGAAGTAATAGACACAAGCAAACTTATAAATATTGCTCCCAACAAGACGTACGCAATATCAATGTATGTAAAGACCAAGGATATAGATACCAGCAAAGGTATCACAATATCCCTGCTCCGCTACAACGAAGAGTACAAGAAGGGACAGAAATTTGAAGACGCATTCACGAGCGTATCAAGTTTTAGCAATCTCAACACAGAAAATCTTGAGGACGTAAAGGGCTTCAACGATTACACCCTTGTCACGTTCTATGTGCTTGGCGAACAAATCAAGGACGTCAGACTTGCCATATCCATCTCCATTGGTTCAACAGGCTCTGGCGACGCAATTGATTACGCTTCTCTCGCTATGGGATACGGCTACGTATCTTCAATGTATGTAGAGAGCATTCCTTACAGCCAATACTCATCGGCTACCGGTTCGACGACAGTAAACACCGTCGCTTTGGCAAACACGACTACGACGGGCGAAATTTCCTCCAACGGATATTTCAAGAATATTGATATCAGCGCAACCAACAACTTGTTCGGCAACGATATTCTTGACAAAAACGGTATGATGAAGGGCGCGCTCGCTCTCCCTAACAACTGGTCGATAAATTCTTCGTCCAGCCTAAGCCTTGAGGCGCCGTTTGACAATATGGCAGGTATTCTCAACCTCAACAACTCATCTCAACTTGAAGCATTGGGTATCAGCGCCGAAGGTTTTTACAGCGGTCTCAACAGTTCGTTTAGTATCGAAAACCTCCCGACCGTCCTTGCTATCAAGAAAAACGACACGTTGCAAAAGTTGGGCTTTACTTCCAACAGTATCTCGCTCTCTTCTAATTCCTACTATGCGTTTATGGTATACGCAAAGGCAGCGGTAGGCAGTGAGTTCAGCATAATCCTCAAGACGGCAACGAGCAACAGCGAAGACTATAAGTTTGCTACTATAACAGGCGACGGTGAATGGCATCAATACACGCTCTTTATCGCAACCGGTATCTCGAGCGCGTCGGTTACGCTTTCGCTCAATGCGGGCAGTGACAACTCTTCAAACGCAAGCAGCACGGTATTCTTCACCGGAGCGACATATACTTCTGTAGACGAGAAAGCATTCGAGTCGGCCGAAGAGCAAGACAAGCAAACCTGGCTCACCGAATCTTGGCTCGTAGATTCTTTCGACGACGTCAACAGCGCGGACAGCATATCTACTGCAAAGAACTTCACCGGCGAGTTGATTGATTCTGACGCAAAATCCGACAGCGACGTTTTGGTAAGCGGCGTAATCGACAAAAACAAGACGGACTACTCCGACCTCGACCTTGACGTAGACGGCGACGACGAAAAAATCGTCAACGCTATCTTCAACAACGACAAGACAAACGTCGGAGACAGAGCGCTCGTTATTTACAACAAAGACGCAACGGCTTACGGCTATACTTCCAATACGGCAACTATCACGCCCGGCAAGTATTATAAAATCAGCGTGTGGGTTTTGACATATAAGTTGGCTTTGAACAGCGACGCTGACGACGATATAAATAGCAACTTTATTCCTACTGCTACGATAACGCTTAAAGCCAACAACAAGACGTATGAATTCGGCAGAAAATTGACAAGTTCTTCTTCAAACGAAGACAAGAAGAGAATAGTCAACACTTCGACATACGACGAAGACGGCAATGAGACAATCGGACAATGGACGGAATACTCATTCTATATCTTTGCGGAAGACGACATTGAAGACACGACCGCTACTCTTACCGTAAGCCTTGGCTTTAAGGGCAAGAATTATTACTTGACTGGTTATGTATTCGTAGACAACTTCTCCGTAGAAGAAATTGACGAAGAGAACTTCATTGCTCGCAAAGACGTATATAAAGAAGCCGAAAACGGCAAATACTTCTTGCAAGACGGCGACTATGTCGAAATCACAGAGACTACTCCTGCTCCGGAAGGCGCTACTCTTTACAACAAGTTGACGGACAGCGAAGTCGCAAAGGATGACAATGACAACAACAGTATTCTTGCAGACGAAAGCAAAGTAGCCAACAACTTCCGTATCGTATTTACTTCTGACGACTCAAAGGCCGAACCTGTTGACGATGATGAAGAAAAGCCTGCAAAAGAGAGAGACCCGCTTATGTGGCTCTATATCTCACTCGGCGCAGTAAGCGGTATTATAGTTGTGATTGTTATAATAGTAGTCATTAAAAAACTTATACCGAAGAAAAAGAAAAAACTTATCAAAAACAGCAAAAACAAAAAGACCTCTTCTGCTAATAAGAGCAAGAGAGACCAATTCGGTAAGTAAATAAAAGCGGACGGCAAAAGTCGTCCGCTTTTTTCGTATGTTCGGCAAATGCGGAAGATAGACAAAATTAAAATGCCTCTTTCCCGCCAATAAAACTTTGGCGCGGCGCTAAACGCGCTCGCCTTGCGGTATGAAGACGCGCTGCCCAATAAACACCCTCTCTACTCCGTTGAGTTCTGATATTTTATGCGCGCTTGAGTCAAACTTCCTTGCTATACTTTCCAATGTGTCAAACGGCTGAACTGTGTAATACTCCCCTTGAGTTTCTTCAATGATAAGACGCATACCCGCAAATATATCCGTATGCAAATTATTAAGTCTTTTGATTGCCGCAACCGTAGTATGATATTTTTCAGCCAGATTGTCAAGAGATGTTTCGTCGTCAATTCTTACTATTACTCTTTTCATTTTGTTATATGCTCCGTTATTTATATTTCTGTAAAGATGAGATGCTCCATTACGCTACGCTTCAGTAGAAATGACGCACGACTCGTCACCTCGAGCAAAGCAATGAGGTTTTTTTAAGATAATCATCTAACATTCCTACAACTATTCTATTTTGCAAATACCGTCAATATTATATTGTATGAGAAAAATATTCAAAGCGTTTGCAACGGTGACAGTAATAGCGGCAATTACGAGAGGGCTGTCATTTGTATTCAAAATATATCTATCAAGAAAGTTGGGAGCGGAGATTTTAGGACTGTATCAAATATGCGCTTCCGTATTTATGTTATTTGCGTGTATCTGCACGTCCGGACTGCCTGTCACTTTGTCAAGAATTACCGCCGAATGCGACACCGTCGGCGACAACAAACGCCAATTCGGCGCGCTGACGAGTTGCCTTTTTGCCGGTATTCTAATCACGCTAGTTATGATATCGGCAATACTTATTTTTCCACAGATACTTGATCTGATATTTAAAGACGCAAGATGCCGAAAGATATTCTTAATAATGCTTCCGATGTTGTTGACAGCGTGCCTATATGCGATACTGAGAGGTTGGTTTTGGGGTAAAAAGTACTTTGGAATTTACTCCGTGAGCGAACTTGCAGACGAAATACTCAAGATAATTTTTGCAATAATCTTTCTTGAGGGCGGAATACTTGCCATACAAAAGGAATATGCTTACGCCTTGGCAATGCTTGCGGGAGACGTGATAGTCGTTGCTATAATAATCATTATGTATGTTGCCAAAAAGGGAAAACTTGCCAAGCCCACTCTTGGCAAAGAGATTGCCAAAAGCGCAACTCCGCTGACGGTGACGAGAATTGTCGGCTCGCTTATGTCTACCTTTATGTCCTTGATACTGCCGTCTCTTCTCGTGTCCAAACTGGGTATGAGCCAAAGTATGGCGACTGCCGACTTCGGACGCGCAAGCGGAATGGTAATGCCGCTCATATTTACGCCCACTTCTATAATTGGGTCGTTGAGCGTAGTGCTAATACCTGAAATTGCGTCAGTAAAGGCAGGCAAAGGAGTCAAATCATTATCAGGCAGTCTTGGCAACGCAATACTGTTTGGCTGTCTCGTATCCTGCGTTTTCTTCACATTATTCTCCGGCGCGGGCGAAGAACTCGGTATTCTCCTATACGACGATCATCTGAGCGGAGAGTATCTGGCTTTTGCGGCAATAATTATGATACCAATGTGTCTCAATAATCTTGTGATATCAATGCTCAACTCTATGGGCAAAGAATTCAATACCTTTATATCGCACGTAATCGGTTGTGTGATATTGATGATAATACTTCTAACAACGCCGTCGCTGCTTGGAGTCAAAGCCTACTTCGTCTCTTTGGGCGCTATGCACACCACTGCGCTTGCTATCAATATGATTGTCCTCAATAAGAACGTCAAAATTTCATCAAAGGTCGCATTGAAAAGCGGAATATGCATTATCTTTTCGCTTGGCGTGGCAATCGTATGCAAACTAGCCTCAAGCGCGCTGTCAAGCAGTCCGCAAATCGTCGTAATAATTACGGTATGTATTATTTCTGCAATAGCATTTACGCCGTTTGCCCTACTATCTAAAATGGTCAAAGTCAATTTTAAAAGATTTGCCCTAAAAAATAAGACGACTTTTCTTTAGAATTTAACACGATTTGCGGTTTAATTGAACTAAAGCGCTTAAGTTTGACGGCAACGTAAAAATAGTATATTATATAAATATGATAAATATAATTGCGGCTGTTGCGCAAAACGGCGTTATAGGAGTCAGAGGCAAACTGCCCTGGAATTTAAAAATCGATATGGCAAGATTTAAGCAATTGACAAAGTGCAATGTCGTAATCTTTGGCATAAATACTTTCAATGAATTTAAAAAGCCGCTTGTTGACAGAGAAAATATAGTTTTGTCTTCTCGTACTAGAAATATTGACGGCATAAAAGTCTTTGACAGCCTTGACAAAGCAGTAGAATACGCCAAAACAACGGACAAAGAGATATTTATCTGCGGCGGTGAAAGCGTATATAAAGAGGCATTAGCATTTGCCGACAGACTATATATCACTCACATTCACGCGTCGTATGACGGTGATAGATACTTCCCCGACATACCCGACAAATTTAAATGCGTATCAAGCCAAGATATTTGGGACACGGAGACGCCTACAACTTATTGCGTATATGAGCGTATATAATAGATTCTTGAAATGGCAGAATAATTTGGAGCGTCAATGACATCAGTTTTGTCACATTAAAACATTATAATGTCACCTCGTGCGAAGTCGAGAGGTCTAATCCGATTTATTATACTGTATTTCTCCACTTCGCTTCGCTCGAAATGACAAGAAAATAAATAAAAAATGATATAGAATAGTTATCCATTTATTTTATTTATTATCTATTTCTCTATTATCTATATTATTTATCCCCATATCCTTGCTTTACCTTTATATATCTGATATAATAGTTGCAGAAAGTGTAGAGTTTGCGCGTAAAGTGTCGTCAGGACGGGGAGTGCCGACGAACGAAAAGTAAATATTACTTGCGGTGCAACACTCACTCCCACTTTGGACTAGTTATATCTTTTGGACGTAATAATTCTGTCTTTTTGTGGGGAACTTTCTTGGGAGGTTCTCTTTTGATTTATTCGCAAGCCGTAGATTACATATCGAGCGTGGAGAAATTCGGTATTAAATTGGGACTTGACACTGTCAAAACCTTGCTCGCAAGATTAGGCAATCCGCAAAAGTCCCTCAAATTTTTGCATATCGCAGGCACCAACGGCAAAGGCTCCGTAAGTTGTTTTTTGACAAATATATTGCTTGCAAGCGGTTACAGCGTGGGCACGTTCAATTCTCCCTCTGTCTTTGGCTATAACGAAAGATACCTTTTTGACAACAAGCCAATGAGTGATGACGACGTGGCTAAATACATCACTGTCGTAGCAAGCGAACGAGAAAAAATGGCGCAAAACGGACTTGATATTCCGTCGGCATTTGAACTGGAATTTGCTGCGGCTATGCTCTACTTCAAAGACAAAGGTTGCGATTTTGCCGTACTTGAATGCGGTCTCGGCGGCAGACTTGACGCCACCAATTCAATTGAGGACAAAGAACTTGCAGTAATTACGTCGATTTCTTACGACCATACGGCAATACTCGGAGACAACTTGAGCAAAATCGCTAATGAAAAATTTGCAATCGTAAAGAACTGCCCTTTAATAACTTACCGTCAATGCGACGAAGTAATGAATGTGCTCGGCAAAGCCAACGACTTGATACTGTGCGACGAACCAAAACTCTTGACAAGTAACTCAGACGGTCAGACTATGATATATAAAGGCGAAATTTACTGCCTAAAGCAACTTGGCAAATATCAACTCATCAACTGCTCTCTTGCCGTACAGAGCGCATTGTATCTCTCTTCAAAGGGATATGACATAACTCCTGACAGCATTAAGGCAGGCGTAGCGCGGTCGATATGGAAAGGACGTCTGCAAAAGATATGCAAGGGCGATAAGATATTTTTGCTTGACGGCGCACATAACGAAGACGGCGCAAAAGTCTTGGCTCAAGAACTAGACACAACCTTCAAAGATATGAAGAAGTGCTTTGTCTTCGGCATATTCAAAGACAAAGATATCGACGGCGTACTTGGCAATCTCGGCAAACTAGCCGATGAATTTATCGCAATTCGCCCGCCATCGCCAAGAGGACTTGACGAGACCGAAACTTATAAAAAATGCCTTGAGTATACGCCCAACTCAAGCAAATGCGACAATATACTATGCGCAATATCAACGGCGTATAACAGCAAATGCGAATTGATAGTGGTATGCGGATCTTTGAGCATTCTATCACCCGCGTACGACGTAATAATGAAATTATAATATATAGAGGCAAAGATAAATTATGAACCAACAAGACAAAGCAAAAATTCAGCAAGCAGTGACAATGATACTCGAGGCAATCGGAGAAGACCCGACAAGAGAGGGGCTCGTCGATACTCCAAAGCGCGTGGCGAATATGTTTGAAGAACTTACCGCAGGATACAGCGACGATGAAAAGGTACATCTTGCGAAGACCTTTGACGTTCAATCCACCAATTGGGTAATAGAAAAAGATATATATTTTTCCTCAACGTGCGAACATCATCTTATGCCCTTTTTTGGCAAAATAGCAATCGCATACGTGCCGACGGACAAAGTCGTGGGATTGTCTAAACTTGCGCGTACCGTCGAGGTATTTGCCCGCAGACTGCAGTTGCAAGAGAGACTTACCAACGATATTGCCGACGCTGTTATGTCAAACCTCAAAGCAAAAGCCGTGATAGTGCTATGCGAAGCGGAACATACCTGTATGACGGCGAGAGGTGTAAGAAAAATAGGCTCAAAGACCGTCACATTTGCAAAACGCGGAGACGTAGACAAAAATCAATTCAAACTGCTCAATGAAATGATGAGGTAATAATGAAAATAGGCAACAAGACTTTTCAGAGCGGCACGCACGTTATGGCTATAATCAATCTCACTCCGGATTCATTTTATTCGGGTTCAAGGACGGCTGTCAACGAAGTTTTACCGCGCGTAAAAAAGGCAATCGACGACGGCGCGGAAGTCATAGACATAGGCGGTCAATCCACGCGCCCCGGGCATAATCCGGTGAGCGCAGAAGAGGAATGGCAACGCATTGAGAAAGCAATCGAGGCGATTAAAACAAATTTCGATATACCGCTTTCCGTAGACACGTATTATCCTTACGTAGCGCAAAAGGCTCTTGAAAAAGGCGCCGATATGATCAACGATATTTGGGGATTACAATATGAAGTCAACGGCGAAATGGCAGAAATTATCGCTCGCCACAATGCGTCTGTGTGCATAATGCAAAATCAAAACGGCATATCTCCAGACGACAGACTGTGGGAAGATATGTATTGCTTTTTGCAAAAAAGTCTTGACGTGGCAATGCGCGCAGGCATTGATAAAGACAAAATCATACTAGACGGCGGAATTGGATTTGGCAAAAATAAAGAACAGAATTTTACAGTAGTCAACTCGTATTCCAACTTGCATAGATTAGGTTATCCCCTGCTTCTCGGCACATCTCGCAAGTCTATGTTCGGCGGAGACGTACAGGACAGACTCACACCCACTCTCGAGACTACAAAACAAGCAGTAAGACAGAACGTACTCTTTGTGAGAGTGCACGACGTAAAAGAAAATATGCAAGTTATAAGAGAGGCTACGGAAAAATGAGCAGTATAGATATTTATAATCTTAAAGTAACGGCTTGCCACGGCGTGCTTCTTGAAGAAAAAATCAACCGTCAACCATTTTACTTTGACGTGAGTATGAAGTATGACTTTACTGCAGCCGCCAAAGACGACGACTTGAATTTGACGCTCAATTATGACGAGATAATGCACTCTATAAGTGATTTTTGCAAAGACAACACCTTTAATTTAATAGAAACGCTTTGTCACCGCACGGCAACTATGCTTATGCGAAAGTACCCTATCGACAGCGTGAGCATTACGGTCAAAAAGCCTCAAGCCCCCGTCTCGCTTCCTTTTGACAACGTGTCTGTGACAACCAATTTGACAAGAACTACGGCTTTACTCTCGCTTGGAAGCAATATGGGAGACAGACAGGCATATCTCGACAATGCGATAAAAAGACTGCAAGCCAATCAAGATATTACCGTGCAGAATGTCTCCGCGCCATTTGAAAATCCGCCCTACGGCGGTGTGGCGCAACTGCCTTTTATCAATATGGCTGTCAAATTGTCAACGTATCTTTCCCCATATGAACTACTTGAATATATTCACTTGATTGAAAGCGAGGCTCAAAGAGACAGAAGCGTACATTGGGGAGATAGAACTCTTGATATGGACATAATATTTTACGGAGATTGCGTTATTGACAGCAAAGCGCTCACAATTCCGCACCCCGACTATATCAACAGAGATTTTGTGCTCAAGCCGCTAAAGGAAATTGCGCCTGATTTTGTTTGTCCGCTTATAAAGAAAAGAATAAGGGATTTATAAATAAACCGATAGATATTATTATGCCCCAAAAAAGTTAGACACAACAAGAAATTGAAATTACAGCGAATTTAGAATATCCAAGAGAATATCCATTGCCATTTCGGCTTTGTCTGCCGTCGTGTTGAGGTGGCGGTATACTTCACGATATTTAAAGATTGCTTTGAAATCGTCGCTTTCAAAAAGACTTGCCAGCGCTTTGTAATAGCGGTGCCCCATTTCGTTTTCAAGACTCTTGACCTTAAAAGCTTCGTCCTTGGCTATATTCTTATGCTTTTCCATACTCGCCACTGCCTTTTGAATGTGCACCGTTATGTCGCAAAGTATGGCTATCATTTTTGTCATATCTTCGGTAGGCTCTATCTTAAAAAGTCGCATTTCATCAATAGAATTTTTGGCATAGTCAAGCACTTCGTCAAGTTGTCCCGACAAATCGAAAATATCATTGCGCTCCATTGGAGTAATAAAAGTAGCGTTGAGTTCGTCAACTAGCACACGCCTTGCCATATCCCCTTCATCTTCAATAGCAATCACCATATCCCCATAACTCTCGTGGTCAGGCTGTCCGACCGACGTACAGTATTTATAAAGCGCGTCTATTCCCCTGCGCATTATCTCACATTGCGTAGACAGCAATTGAAAAAAGTTGACTTTCTTTCTGAAGATTTTCATATATATCTCCTTATTATTTGTTTATTACAATGACTTATGTTTTATTCACTTGACATTCCCTCGTCATTACGAGCGCAGACAAGAAATATAAATCCAAATCGGCGCGCTCGCCTCTATAGGAAGATTGCCTTGAGAACAAGACAAATCAGCGCTCCCACGCACACCGCAATCGGAAAAGTCAATATCCAATTCAAAAATATTCTCTTTACTCTCGTCCAATGCACACCGCTGATACGCTCTGATATGCCCACGCCTATTATACTTGAAGATACCACTTGACCTGTGCTGACAGGAATACCGCCGACAAAAGAACAGAACAACGATACCGTTGCCGTAGACAGTTGAGCCGTGAAAGACTGGATAGTACCCATACGGTAAATTCTCTTTCCCACAGTATAAATAAGTTTGTATCCGCCTAAAAGCAATCCGAGCATTATGAAGAATGACAATACCGCAACCGTCCAAAAATCAAACTTATATGTATTCATATCCGCTCCCCCGCACAACGCCATTGCAAGCAAAAATACACCCATTGATTTTTGCACGTTGTTGATAGATATCGAGGTGCTAAGCAAAGTTACGTTGAACACTTGCGCCGCTTTGAAAAATTTCTTGACGCCTCTGTCCATTCTTCTGCATACCCAAATGAAGAACTTATCCATCAGTATGCCCACAATTATGCAGATTATAGGAGTGAGAAATACCATAAGTATTACTTTGATACCCACTGCCGACCAATCTACTCCGCTTACGTCAAAAACCACGAGTCCTGCCCCGACAAGTCCGCCAAGCAACGTATGTGAAGTGGAATTGGGCAACGACGTAAATACTGATACGAGCGACCATATCAATGCCGCAAGCATAGTAGACAATAGGAATATAAATCCTGCTTTTGGAGTTACGTCGACAAAAGCCTCGCTCTTGATTAGAGAGCCTACAGTACGCGCAACGCTGTCACTGCCAAGCCAAAAACAAATTATCAGAGGCGCAATAAATTTAACTACGCCTGAAATAATGAGCGCATAGTGAGGTTTAATAGCCCGCGTAGCAACGCAAGTAGCAACGGCGTTTGCTCCGTCGGAAAATCCCATATAAAAGGTATAGGCTATTGCCAATATAAAGATGACTATTATGTATGCGTTCATTTTTTTCTTTTATTCGGCAAAATAGATACGTCGCAATTTTGCGCGGCAACAATGCTCCATATACTTCTTGCTTGTGAAAGGCTTGCGCCACTCCCTTCTCGCCGAACGTAGTGATTATTTTTATGTTTTTGATTATATATTATATTATTATGATACTATACTGTATTTGACAATTTCAATAGAAATTTAAAAAAATTTATGGATTTTTTCGTATGCAGGTTTTGTCACGAAACAATAATAGTTTGGGAATAAGGGAGATGCTCAATTGATAAAATACGGATTTTTTGTCAAGATTGTATTTGCGCAAAAGACGCATTTTAGTTTTGCTCAGCATCCCTTATTGCCAAACAAACCAACATCCTGTGCATATTTGTATATTCCGTGATTACCTCGAGATAAATATCAGGCTTACCGTCTTCCCCGCCTATGATGATTTCATCGGTGCCGGGCGTCTCTTCATAAGATCCGGTACCGTCTTGCTGTCCGTTTATCTTAAGATATAAATCGTTGAAAAAATTGCCTATATCGCCGAAACTTGGTTTAGCCGTCCACCAATCGAAAATCTTTATTTGATCTTGTGCAAATCCGTCGGCTACAGGATATGCCTTGATATTGTCAAAATAAGTTTCGTCATATTTGACAAGTTCCTTGATATAGCCGATAGCATATATATAACCGCAGTATTTCAAATAAGCGTCGCCGCTGTTTAGCAGTACATAAGTCCCTATAAGATTTGCCTCATACTCTCTCATCACGCCCTTGCTGTGCGCAAATTCGTGCGCTATAGTATGAACTCTGTCGACCGCAGGCAAATCTTTGTTGTATCCCGGCTCGCAAGTGGGCAAAAAAGTTATGCCGGCAATCCTGTTGAGCGTCATAATACCGCTGGATATAACAGGCTTTGCTTTGGGGGTATAATCGTAATAAAAGTCGTCTATCAACGTCTCGTCGACCGCTTTACGAATTTTTTCGTTGAGTTGTTTTTCGCTGTACGGACAGATTACGCTGCCGTCTTTGTTGTAATGACCTATTTGAGCGTAAGACGCGTTTAGATCGTCAATCAACGTAATAAAAGAATTCAACGCAAGGTCTTTGCTTATCTCTCCTTGATATATCTCCACCGGAGCAGGCTCTCGATTGTAGGCAAAACATGCGGAAAAAGTATATAGATTGGCAATGCCAAAACATACCAACAACAGCGCAAGCATAACTCTGCGCGAAGCAATCTTTTTGTTTTTGCGAAAAAGAATTATGGCAAACACTACGCAAGCAAGCGCAAACAGTATAGCCAAAGTGACAAGCACTTCAAATATATTGACTGAAGTCACGGAATAAAACCGCCCTGCAACAGCCTGATATAAGTTGACTAGATGTCGGCAAATAAATTCGCATACCGCTTGGTTGGTACGCAAAATAAGCATTAGCAACAGTATAAAGACAAAGACGGCAAGCACGACGAGCATTGCCAACGTACCCTTGGTTATCTTATGAAACTTTGCTCGCTCTTTTGTCATTTCTTCTCTCCCAATATATTATTTATATGCTGTAATAAATTATATCATTGTAATATACATTAGTCAATAGTCCAATACGGCGGTAAACCTGCGTAATAATTAGTCAACTACTTTGCCTTTATCATTATTTCTCCTATCTCATTGAATTCTTTATCTATGTCGTGATTTTCCGATTGGCACGCTCCAAAATCATTTACGACATAATTGTCGCAACTATCTAACTTATCTCTATAAATCCGTTGTTTTTCATATTTTCACATTTTCTAACGCCGTTTGCTTATATTCCGCCGCAAAACCAAATTTGTATTGTTAAACGCATATTTTATTTTGCAATATATATTGTAACTGCCTCCGCAGAAGTTGCATAAAATGTATTGGCTGAAAAGCCATACTTCAATACTAAGGAGAAATAATATGTTCTGTAACTCGTGGTGCAATAACACTAGCACTAATTTTAGCAACAATTCTTGCGGCTGCAATCGCTGTAACTCTTGCGGTTGCAATAACAACAACCGTAGCGGCTGTAACAACGGATGCGGTTGTAACAGTTGCGGTTGTAACAATGGTTGTGGATGTAATAACAACGGATGCGGCTGCTCTCAACGTACCAACGGCGGTTGCGGTTGGTATACCTGCCCTTGTTCCGGCAACAACAATTTTTTTTGGCTTCCGTCGACAGTGAATAACCAAGTACCGCCGACGACACCAACCGTAAATCTTGGTTACTTTACCAATCCCAGCGCCGCCGCAATAGCAACCGGAGCAACCATACCGGTCGTTTTATCACAACAAATAGGCTTGCAAATTACTTCAAGCGGCAACGGAGCGCTTTTGCCTACAGGCGCTTATGAGGTAAGTTATTCCCTAAGCGGCACGCCTGTCGCAACACCGGATACCCCGCCTGAAACTGTGAGTGTAGGACTAAGACTCAACGGAGTTACCGTCCCCGACTTCACGCAGTCAGCAAGCACAACTTCGACGACTGACCCATACAACATTTCTTCACACGGAATTATAAACGTCACTGCGCCAAATAGCATTCTCACCCTTGCCAACTTGGGCGCAGAATCGCAAAATTTCACAGACGTCAATCTCGTCGTAAGAAAAATTTAAATCCAACAAAATCAAGAGGAGCGTATCGCAAGGTACGCTCCTTTATATAAATTTCAACTATTAACTCTACGACTTCGCTTCGTTTCGCTCAGAGCGTCATTCTGAGCGGAATGTAACAAAGTCGGAGAAATTTGTTTGCCACAGGTTATTTTGCTTACAGCAATATACACAATACTCCGCCCTTGCCCTCATTGACGATACGCGTAACCGTCTTGCGGAGTTTTCCTCTGACGTCTTCGGGCATTGCCATAAGTTTGTTATTAAGTCCCTCTTTTGCGATGACGTTGAGGCTCTTGCCAAACATATTGGTATTCCATATTCCTTGACCGTCCTCGCCGAACTCTTCGAGCCAAGATTTGAGATTTTCTTCATTTTGCATATCGGCGTTGAGTACCGGATTGACTTCTGTCTCCACGTCTACGCGCATTATGTGCATTGCCGGAGCAGACGCCTTGAGTTTGATGCCGTATTTAGAACCGCGTCTTACTATTTGCGGACTTTGCAGTCTCATATCCTCAAGCGTAGGCGTAACTACTCCGTAACCGTAATTATCTACGTCGGACAGCGCTTGCTTGATCTTCTCGTATTGGTTTCTTGCTTGCGCAAATTCTTTGATATATGACACGAGTTGACACTCGTCGGCTATTTCCATACCGCACTGATCAGAGAGTACGCGATAGAAAAGTTGAGGTTGGGGTGTGACGGTAAGAGTGCAAGTTCCCCTACCAAAGTCGACTTTGACGCTGGTCTCATCCTGAAGATACATATCGTCGACAAAAATATTCATAAGACGTTTATAGTCGCCCATAACCTGCATATCTCTTGCCACGTCGCACACTTTGTCTATGATATGAGATATAACTTCGCTTTCTCTAGGCAACGCTTGCATCCAGCCCGGCATATTGACGTCCACCATACGCAATGGAAATTGCAAAAGCACACTCTCCAAAAGATCTGTCATATCCCCTGCGTTCATCTCTTGAATATTCTTGAGTATAACCGGTATGCCGTACTCGTCGGCCAACTCGTCTCTCAATCTGATTGACTCGCTATCCTGCGGATGCTTGGAATTGAGCAACAAGACAAAAGGTTTGTCAAGTTCTTTCATCTCCCTTACCACTCTCTTTTCGGCAGTCAAATAGCCATCTCTCGGCAAATCTAGAATAGAACCGTCTGTTGAGATAAGCACGCCGATTGTCGAATGGTCGGTGATAACCTTGCTTGTGCCATATTCCGCCGCTTGCGAAAACGGCATTTGCTCTTCGCTCCAAGGTGTGTTGACAAGTCTGTCGGTATCGCCTTCTTCAAAGCCTTGCGCGCCTTCAAAAGGATAACCTACGCAGTCCACTAAGCGAAGTTTTGCGCTGCAGCCCGGCGCAAGTTCTACGTCTACTCCGCCGTCGGGAACAAACTTTGGTTGAGTCGTCATAATAGTTCTGCCGTCGGCAGATTGAGGCAACTCATCTACGATACGTTGCTTATGATAATCGTCCTGCAAATTGGGCAAGACCATAGTCTGCATAAATTTTGTAATAAATGTTGACTTACCGCTTCTGACCGGTCCGACAACGCCAATATAAATATTTCCTTCTGTGCGTGTAGCAATATCTTGATAAAGGTCGAATTTTTCCATATACTCCTCCAATTTTTAGTACGTTAAAATATATTAGCGGTAAATGGAAAATATTCAATATATTAAAAAATTGTGATTATTTTGTCATTGACGCTCGCGCAAGATGTCATTTCGAGCGTAGTCGAGAAATCCCAACAGTATAAAATTGGATTAGATCTCTCCACTGCGGTCGAGATGACAATAGCACTGTCATATTACTTTAATTAAGAAGGTATTTATATTGTTCTATATACTTGACGAGAGTTTCGTACGTTTCGCCTATAAACCAAGCGACTTTTGCCATCACGCTGTGCTCGCTCATCGTCTGCGGCAACTTAGTACTTATCAAGCCTAGATTATTGTCTTTATTGCGCTTGTAATATTCAAAGCCCTCTTTGGGGGACTTGCCCATTGCGATATATTCTTTACGCAATGCTTCTCTGAAGGCTAGTATCTTTTGGGTCGTATCTTTTGAATACTTTGTCAAGAGTTTTTCCTCATAATCTCCCTCCCCTTTGAACTGACGGTAAGGAAAAGTATAACAACTTATACGAATAAGATTATCATCTCTACTTTTGGTAAAATGCAATTCATAGTGCGTCTCAACTCCCTTTTCTTTTAAAAATTCAAGGTAAGTGCTGCGGAATATAATTATATACGTTTCGCCATTTTTGTAAATATTGCTTTTGAAAGAGCCTGTTGCTCTAAACCAGTTTTCTGAAACGTAGTTGATATCCATATTTTATTTTCCTTTTGATTTAATTTTCTTTTTTGATTAACGTAGGCAGTGACGACGAAGTTTTATGCTCAAAGGCGGGCGTAGTCAAGCCTTCATTGAGCGTATCTGCCAAATTATAAAATTCGCTGATAGACATATGCTTTGTCGCGCCAATATTGGTAGGCACACCCATACCTAAATTGTAACCCACAGCGTTGACAGGCGCGCCGTCCTCATAATACAGCCAATGACTGTTCTTAATTGTAATGTCACCATAGCCTGCAAGCCCGCCTACGTAAGTTGAACTGCCACTGCCATTCACTGTGATTGCGCCTGTGTTGTAACTGCTGGTGATTGAAGAAGAGCCAGACCCCACTAGTCCGCCTACGCTAGCACTGCCACCTTCCGTTATGATATCACCTGTATTGTAACTACTTGTTATATCATTTCCGTTATACAAATATCCCATCAGTCCGCCGACACATGCAGTACCACCACCTTTTACCGTTATTGTGCCTGTGTTATAACTACTCATAATCGAAGAAAACGCATAACCTAACAGTCCACCAATGTAAGCATTTTCTTGACAAGCCACCGAAATATCTCCATTATTGTAACTATATGTGATATCCCCTCCCCATATATTTCCAATTAATCCACCAATATTAGCACTACTTAGATTATCAACAATGATATCTCCCACATTATAACAATATGAAACTTTTTTTGAAGAACCTGCATTGCCACCCATAAGTCCACCAACAACGGCTGTACTTTTACCATATATTTTAATATCTCCTTTATTATAACTGCCTGTAATTGAATAAGAATCTCCTGCCAATCCGCCAATGTAGGTGGTCATACTTTGGCAGTCTACCGTAATGTTGCCTGTATTATAACTGTTTGCAATTGTTGAAGAGCCATCTCCCATTAGCCCACCAATGAAAGAATATCCGCCACTATTTTCATTAGTAGTCTTAACAATGATTTTTCCTGTACTGTTACTGCCTGAAATTACCTTTGATGTTGAATACCCTGTCAATCCGCCGACATAGCAAGTGGAATTAAAACCGTATACTTTTATCTCAACCGCTGTATTACATTTGTCCAAATTACCGCGACCGACTATACCTCCGACATTAACCTGATAAGTATTGGCAGACACATACGTGATATTACCCGACACTTCACAATCTGTAATAGAGCCAATAGACAGTCCTGCTATTCCGCCGACGTAGTTTGCGCCAAAAATTCTCACGTCAGCAAGTTTTAGATTTTTGACAACTCCGCTTTCGCCTACCGCCGCAAAAAGTCCTGTATAATAGGTGTCGGTATTATAGATATATAGATTTTTTATTGTATACCCTCTGCCGTCAAAAGTACAGTTAAAAGGCTTTTCGTCAGAAAATAACGGTGTGAAATTAGGTCTATCTTGACTGTTGAGCGGCAGAATAATATTATTTGCAAGCGCAAAATGCTTATCTGCATACGCTCCCATACCCAAGAGTTGAGCAGACGTCTTAATAAGGTATGGACTTTCCTCCGTACCGTCTCCCTCAAAAGATGTATTTGCGCTCTCAAGAATAGGTTGAGTATTAGTCGGCAAGTTGGGTATAGCAAGCGTTGCATCGTATTGCGCCGTAAAAGTCGTATCTTCGTATATTGAATATTCAGTCGACGGCGACCAACCGGTAAAAGAATATGTATATCCATCGTCAGACGGTCTTGTTGGGGTTTTGCCATTGTAGACGGCTTTTCCTCCACGCACCACGTAATCAGTCTTCAAAATCGTACCGTCATAGTTTTTCCAAGTGACGGTATATGTTTTCTCTTGTGAGGAGCCGTTGCCATTATTGCCATTATTGCCATTATTGCCATTATTGCTATTGTTACCATTATTTCCGTTGTTACCGCTGTCAGGATTGGGACTAGTACTATTTTCGCCAATAAGCGATGAAGATTCTTTAACACTAACACCGGCATATATAGAATAATTTTTGTCAATGTACCAATAGCGTTCGCTATTTGGCACAACTGATACTTCCATCGATTCTTTGCAACATATTGTAAGAACACCACTTCTTAAATAATAATTTCCACATTCAAATCCACCATTTGGTTCAGAATGAACAAATTTGTACTCTCCATTACTATAAAAATTTAAAGTATCTAAAATTTTGTTATTTTCACTATAATACAGTGTGCTATTAAAATATCCATCTCTTTGCCAAATACTGCCCTTCCAGCCGACACTCGACATAAGGTATTTCTCCAAGTAATGTATTTGAAAATTCTCTGCAAAAATAACTTGTGCATTTGATGAAAGAGTAATCCTGCCATCACTATAAGAGTATGTTAAATGCTGATCTTCAATATTAAAATATTTTTTGTCAATTGTTGTAGGATTTATAAATTTTCCATTAACCTTACCTCCATAATACGTCCCATAATAAGGCTCTCCTTCTGCGAAATCACACGCAACAAATAGCGTGGAAAGCGTTGCAATAAGCAGTAATAGGATAAGTAATAATGCCAATCTTTTGCAGTTTTTCATATTGTTTATTGTCTCCTCTTGTCTTTTAAAATACCAATTTTACTTTTCTACTATTACAAAAAAAGTATACTTTTCCTGACCCAATAATTTGACAAAATAATCAACGTGAATTATAATAAAATCAACAAAAAATCGCTTTTCAGAGACGTTACAGGAAAAGTATACTTTTTTTAGAATATTAAAAACTGCTTGTAAATATAGTAATTATAAAAATTTTTTGAGAATTACCGTCATTTCGACCGAAACGAAGTGAAGTGGAGAAATCTCTATCTTTTTATACTGATTGAGACCTCTCCACTACGGTCTAGGTAACATAAACGCATTAGATTTCTCGACTACGCTCTAAATGACATATTTGCGTGCGAATGTCAATGACATAAAATAAAACTGCTCTAAATTCGCTTGCTTAATTCAACGATACACCTTGCAAAAGGTCAAGATACTTTGCAAGCATTTCATCGTATTGGGTATAAATACTGCCCTCTTGCATAATGTTGTCGGCGATGTCTTTGCACTCTTCTATAATCTTTTTGTTGATAAATACGCCTATCTTGCCGCTGCCACCGCTTTGGTTGACGCCCAAAAAGTCGCCGTAGCCTCGCATATCGGCGTCTATCTCGGCAATCTTGAGACCGTCGCGGTTGTTTTGGAGAGCGTTGAGACGCTCATTTTCTTCTTGCTTGGAAGTATGCAAGAAACAATATGACTTGATATTGGGATTTCTGCCTACTCTGCCGCGCAATTGATGGAGCGCCGCTAAGCCGAATCTATCGCTGTTGAGCACCGCCATTACGCTTGCGCGTTGACTGTCAATGCCGACTTCTATAACTGAAGTCGCGACAAGCACGTCGATATCTCCGGCATAAAATCTTGCCATAATCTCGCTCTTTTCTTTGTCTTTCATACTGCCGTAGACAAGTCCGACGTTGAGTTCGGCAAGTTCTTTTTTGACAAGTTGCTTATAGAGCATCTTTGCCGAAAAGACTTCAAGCCCCTCGCTGTCCTCTACAAGCGGACATACGATATACGCCTGCTCGCCGTAAGATACTCTCTCGTTGATGAATTTATAAAGCCCTTTGAGTTTATCGTCGCCCATAACAAAAGTGGAGATATTATCCCCAGTCCCTTCTCTCGGGCGGAGCATAGACATATCCAAGTCTCCGTAGATCGAAAGAGCCAATGCTCGCGGTATGGGTGTTGCGCTCATTACCAAAGTATCCACTCCCACAGCCTTGTCCTCAAGTTTGCTCTTTTGTCTTACGCCGAATCTGTGCAACTCGTCTATGACTATAAGTCCGAGATTGTCAAACTTGACTTTGTCGTTGAGCACGGCGTGAGTGCCGACTATCAAATCCAATTCTCCTTTGCCAAGAGCAGTAATGATCGTCTTTTTATCCGCAGCCGCCGTAGACGAAGTCAACAACGCTACTCTCAACTTGTCTCCAAAGAGTGACTGCGCAGTGCGGTAATGCTGGCGTGCAAGTATCTCTGTCGGAGCCATAATAGCCGATTGCCTGCCGCACTTCTTTGCAAATAAGCAAGTGAGCAGCGCAATCACCGTCTTGCCCGAGCCTACGTCTCCCATCAACATTCTGTTGGTATGTCTATCTCCTCTCAAGTCCTCGATGATTTCCTCTATCGCCTTATTTTGCGACAAAGTCAACTGATAAGGCAAATCTGATATATCTTGTTTTATGTCTTCAAGAGTACAAAGATATGGACGCGGCTTTTTATTTGCGGAATTATTCTTGATTACCCTATACGCAATAATTTGATATACGAGTTCTTCTATAGCAATACGTCTGCGAGCGTATTTTGTGATCTCCATATCAGTCGGGTCGTGAACTATTCTAAAAGCCTTATCGAGTGACATATCGCAAAATTCGTCAAGTCTGCTTGCAATATGCGTATTCTCAAGACAAGCCTTAACGATATTGCGAAAAGTCTGTTGACCCACTGCGTCTTTGAGCGGATAAATCGGAACAATGCCCTGCAGACGCTTGTTGTCTTCGGCTTTTTCAAAACTGGGATTGGACATCTCTATCTTTTTGCCATTGAGACGGGCTTTGCCCCAAAATAAAAATTCTCCGCTTTGCTTAAGAAGCGAAACTACGAAGGGCGAATTAAACCAAGTCAATTTGATTTTCTTACCTTGCGTGTTGAGCGTAGCGGTGCAAAATGACAGACCTCTCTTTGCCCTAATAAGTCCGCTAACAGAAGTCAAAAAGCCTTTGAGCAAAACGTAATCTCCGCTCTCAATGCATTCCAAATCTGTCTCCTTAGTCATATCCCAGTAGAACTTGGGATAAAAATAAATTGCGTCGCGCGGAGTACATATTCCAAGTTTGTTGAGTTTTTCCGCTGTCTTAGCGCCTACTCCCTTTACGTCGGTAAGTTCCATATTTCCTTCCAATATTATATAATATACAATAATTAACAACTATATATAATATAATCAATAATATTGATACGATAAGTATAATTCATAGATAAAAAATAGTCAAGCATAGCGCAGCGCAAAGTATTGAACAATGTTCAACTATGGTCATTTGACTAATAACGAAGCAAATTTTTCTTATAAAAAAGATTCTGCAAGCGCCTATATCGCTCGCAGAATTATTTTTGAACAATGTTCAGTAATATGTATTTTTAGTATAATATATGATAAATTGACGATTTCAAGCAGTTATTACTCTATAGAAATCAAGTAATAGTAATGAGGCTGTCCGCCAAAATAACTTACTATGTCAAAGTCCTCATACTTTTCTTTGAGTTTGGCTACCAACTTCTCGGCATCCTCTTTGCTTACGCCTTCGCCGTAATAGAGAGTAATGACTTCGCTCCATTCGTCGACTAATTTGTCAATGACAGCCAACGTCGTATCTTCTACGCTCTTTGAATCTGCAATAATAGTCTTGCCATCCAAGCCTATTATATCGCCTTCGGATATATCAAAGCCGTCCAGATTGGTGTTACGCACCGCATTGGTTACTTCTCCGCACTTTAAATCTTCAAAAGCCGACGTCATTTCGCTCACGTTGGCTTCTACGCTCTGATTGACGTCAAAAGCAAACGCTGCTCTTATGCCTTGCGCTACTTCAGTCGTAGGAATGACTTCAACGCATTTTTGCGTAAGTTCTTTGACTTTTTCAGCCGCCATAATAATGTTTTTATTATTAGGGAGAATAATCACATTGTCAGAATTGACCTTTTCTACAGCAGTCAAGATGTCTTCCACGCTTGGATTCATAGTTTGCCCGCCCTCGATAACCTCGTCAATAGTCAGTTCTTTGAAGATATTTGCAATTCCTTCGCCTGCGCAGATAGAAATCACGCCGATTGCTTTCTTGGTCTTTTCCCTTTCTGCAACTAACGCTCTGTGTTGTTCGAGCATATTTTCTATCTTAACTTTGTCTAATTCGCCAAGTTGCAAAGCATTGTATAACGCACGGTTAGGCTGATTGGTGTGTACGTGAACTTTTATGAGATTTACGTCTCCAATTACTATTACGCAATCACCGATAGCCATAAGTTTGTCTCTCAACTTCTCAACGTCTTCTTCCGTTACGTGTTTTTTAAGATTTATTACAAAATATTCTGTGCAATATGCGTACTTGATATTGTCTAAATCGTGCTCATCACTGCCAAACGCGTCCAAAATCGGCGTCGGCACAACTGTATTTTCACTATCTTCGACAACTTCGGGAATTTCTACGCCCGCCAAAGCATTGTAAAATCCTTGGAATACGCACAATAGACCTCTACCGCCGGCATCTACTACGCCTGCTTGTTTTAATACAGGTAACATATCCGGCGTTTTTTGAAGAATTTCTTCTCCTTTTTTTATCAATTGGTCAAAAAAATTGATAAACGATGCATTTTTGTTGGCAATCGAAGGAGCATTTTCTGCCATATATCTGATTACCGTCAATACAGTGCCTTCTTTTGGCTTTGTAACTGCGTTGTAGGCAACTTCTCTAGAATACCTCAATGCGTTTGCAAAAGATTTTGTCGTAATTGACTTTTCGTCCGCAAGAACTACTGCCAATCCTTTAATAATCTGCGACAGGATTACACCAGAGTTTCCTCTTGCGCCTTTAAGCGCTCCTCTTGAGTATGCTGTCAATATTTCTCTTATATCGTCGGTCCCTACGGCCTTTACCTCTTTTACCGCAGACGCCATCGTAAGCGACATATTAGTTCCCGTGTCGCCGTCGGGTACCGGAAAGACATTCAGAGAGTCGACCATAGCCTTATTGGCTTTGAGGTATCTATAACCTCCGTCAATCATCTCCAATATCTTGGCGCTATCTAAAACTTTCATTATATTCTCCGATTAAACCTTCACGCCCACTACGTTGACGATCACACCGTCAACTCTCATACCCGTGTACGTTTCTACGTTGTACTTTACCGTACTTTTGATCGAATCCGTCACGGCGTCAATATTTATTCCTTCTTTTAGGACAACGAAAAGTTCAATGTTAATCTTATTTTTCAAAGTGACAATCTTCACTCCCTTGCCAGAAGGGCACTTATTAAAAAACTCACTAATACTGTCACTCAATTTGCGTGACACGAGATCTACGACGCCGTAACAGTCAGCCGCCGCAAAATGCGCCACCATTGATATAGCCTTATCAGTTATTATTATTCTTCCGTAATAATTTGATGTCTTTACTGCCATATATTGTAATTCTAACAAAAAACATAACTCTTATGCAAGTGTTTTTATATATTTTAGTTGCGCATTTAAAGTATTATAAGCAAAAATACAAAAAATTATAAAAAATTTTGAAAATTTGACGATATTTTCTTGCAATTATTCTGCCATAGTGGTATTATATCTAGGCAAGAATTGAATGGAGGTATTCATATTATGTCTAAAGTATGTGCTATCTGCGGTAAAGGTCAACAAAGCGGCAACAAAGTAAGCCACTCTAACCGTAAATATAGAAGAAGTTGGGGAGCCAACGTACAAAAGGTCAAAGTCGTCAACACAAACGGTTCTACTCAAAGTTTGTACGTATGCACAAGATGTTTGCGTAGCGGCGCTGTAGAGCGCGTTTAATCAATTAAGATAAACCGATAAATTACACCCTGATAATTCAGGGTGTTTTTCTTTTACTTTTTAGCCTTTTCTTTTGAATACTCTCAATATTGCCTTAATAAATCTAGGTGGATTGATACAAATAATTCTCATAATCGCCTCCAATATTCTTTGTTGCAATATATGAAGTCTGTAAGAATTGTGTGACTGTGTTTATTTATTTGAAGCAAACTTAAGCGCCTTTATAGCATCTTTAGGACTGCTTGCGCCAAAAATAAAACTACCGCTGACGGCAATATTAAGCCCCCTTTGCTCCATTTCGGCTATATTATCTACACTTACGCCGCCGTCAAACTCGATTGCGACGTCTCTATCTCCTATCAAGTCCTTTAATTGGCTGATTTTTTCCATTGTCTCCGGTATAAACTTTTGCGCTGAAAAGCCTGGATAAACCCCCATAAGCATTACTAAGTCAACCATATCAATATATTTGCTTATAGAATTGACTTCGATATTAGGATTGAGAACCAGACCCACTTTCTTTCCGTGCCTGTGAACGGTGTCAATTATGGATTCTACGCTTTCGCTAGCCTCTGCGTGGAAGGTAATAATGTCTGCTCCGGCCTCCAAAAACTTGTCAATATACCTCTCGGGTTTGGTAATCATAAGATGAACGTCCAAAGGCAAATTAGTATGCTTTCTGATTGCCTTAATCATAGGCGGTCCAAACGTAAAGTTAGGACAAAAAATCCCATCCATTACGTCGCAATGAACCCAATCCGCGCCCCAATCCGCAAGTTTTGACACCGCCGCTCCCATATTTGCAAAATCCGCCGAAAGTATTGACGGTGAAATCTTTATGCTCATCTTTTATTCTCCTTAATTCAAGATATAGTATTTTTATTAAAATAGGTTGATTAAACACATATTTGAACATTGTTCAATTATTGTTTTTATCAATCGTATCTCTTATTCCATCTGTTTTCTACGTATTCAAAAAGTCTTGCGTATCTTTCATACCTGCTTTTTGCAATTTTTTTGCGTTCCACCGCTTCCTTAACTCCGCAAGCCTCTTCTTTATAATGATTGCAACATCTAAACTTGCATCTCTCCGCATACTCGTCAAAGTCAGTATAATAAGTAGACAGTCTTGACGGATCGAAAAGAGGTATCTCCAACTTATTGAAACCGCAAGTATCAGCAATCTGCGTGCCGTCTACAAGCGTAATAATCTCAATATGACGAGTAGTATTTCGTCCTCTGTCACCTTTTTTGCTCAAATCTCCGGTTTTTTGCTTGTCTTCCCCCAAAATACAGTTGATAAGCGATGATTTACCTACGGCAGACTGTCCTGCAAGACAAACAAACTTACCTCTGATCTTATCCATAAGTAAGTCGACGCCTTGATTTGTCTGAGTGGATATAACTAAAATATCTGCAATATCCTTATAATCGTTGGCTACGTCTTGCGCGACGGCGTCAGCCCCCTCCATATCCGCCTTGTTTACACAGATAATTGGCTGAATACCGTTTTCCGTCGCTCCAATTATCAATTTATCTATGAGCATCATATCGGGTTTTGGTATCGGCGCAAGCACTATAACTATACCGTCCATATTACTGACGTAAGGACGAACAAGTTGAGTTCGCCTAGGACGCACGCTCTCAATTATGCCTTCTTTGTCCAAAACAATATCAACTATATCGCCGATAAACAACTCTCCGTTTTGTTTTAGTTTACCGCGCGGATAGCACTTGACTTTTTCACCGTTTGACAAAGCCACGGTATAAACTCCGCCCACTCCTTTTATAATCTGTCCGCTTGTCTTGACTTTGATAATTGCCTCCTAATGCGAAATAGTCGCGATTTTTATTATTATAGGTCGATTATTTATTACATTGAACAATGTTCAAAATCTCTTTTGCTGCCAAGTACTCTCTGTAATTCATACCGTACAACTCGCTTTCTTTGTCTTGAATATTATCCAATATATTCTTGAGATCGTTGCAAACTATAGTGATATCCTCATAAAAACTCTTTAGTACCAACTCTTTCTCCGACACAGTAGGATTGCTTTGACAATTCCCGACGGCTTCGCAAAGAACGTAACTACTGTGAAAGATAATATCATTATAATATTCTTTTATTACAAATAGTTGTTTTATAGGCTTAACTAGAATACCGCACTCCTCTTGACACTCTCTGATAATGCAATGCTCTTTACTCTCTTCTCCCTCAATGCCGCCGCCCGGCAACATTATTATCGGTTGACTTTTAGCATATTCTACGAATATCTTTTCTCCATCCAAGATCACAGCTCTCACAGAATACCTATTATGTTCATATAACTTATTGACCGCATAATTATCATCGAATATTTCAATTATCTTCATTCTTAACCACCTTTCTTCTCAATTGTCCGCAAGCGCCGTCGATATCGCTCCCCATACTCCTACGCACCGTCACACTTACCCCTTGCTTCTCAAGTACCGCCATAAATCTGTAAATATTCTTTTTGTTACTTCCGCCCAAACCTCGCTCCTTGACATAATTCAACGGAATGAGATTTATATGACAGGCAAGTCCTTTGACTATGTCTGCAAGTTGTCTAGCGCATTCTTCAGTGTCATTCTTGCCTGCTATCATAGAGTACTCGAAGATAATTCGCCGTCCCGTCTTATCAAAATAATACCTGACAGCCTTAATAATATCAACAATCGAATACTTCTTCGCGATTGGCATAATCTCCTTGCGCATCTCGTCATTAGGCGCGTGCAAAGATATTGTCATCGTCGGAGTATACCCGTCGTCTGCAAGTTGTCTTATCTTATCGCAAAGTCCGCAAGTAGACAAAGATATATTTCTCTTGGATATATTAAGTCCTTTTTCGTCGCTTACAAGCGTCAAAAACTTGCATACGTTGTCATAATTATCCAGCGGTTCTCCGCTTCCCATAAGTACAATATTAGTCACGCCTCTATCTTCGCCGACGGCATTACGAGCATTGACGGCAATGACCTGTCCCAAAATCTCACCTGCCGTAAGATTGCGAATGAGCCCATCCAATCCCGAAGCGCAGAAAGCGCAATTCATTCTGCATCCCACTTGAGTAGATACGCAAAGCGTGTTGCCATACTTGTACTTCATAAGCACGCCTTCAATAATATTGCCGTCGCATAGTTTATATAAGTACTTTAACGTGCCGTCTATTTTGGATTTATATTCGCCGTATATCTCTACGCCTTGAGCAATATAATCTTGCGACAGTTTGTCCAAAAAGCCTTTGGGAAGATTGCTCATTTGCGAAAACTCCGCGCCCTTGACAAGCCACTGCCAAAGTTGTTTTGCTCTAAACTTCGGTTCGCCAAGCCCAACGGTTATATCTTCAATTTCCTCAACGCTCAAATCTGTCAAAAGACTTTTTGCCATTTTATTCTCCTCAAGAGACTATAATATAGTGATACAATCAAGATTACGTCCGCAATCACCGCGATAATTAGGATAGGCATTGCGAGCGTAGCGCCGCCAATAAGATTGCCGCTCAAACTTAATTATAGACTCGTTCTCTCCAACACCGCAATGAAAAATCCATCTCGTCCTTTGCCATCCGGCAAATACTGTTGCGAGGTGACGACTTTCCAATTTTTATTTTCTTTGACGAATCTGCCGACGATATTGTAATTTTCTTCGCGTAAAGTCGTACAAGTGGAATACACTATTCTCTTTTTGGTATATTTGCTTGCGTTGCAAAGTATCTCGTATTGCAACGCGGCAAGTTGTTGGCATTTATCCATACTTGCCGTCAAATATATATCTGCCTTTTTGCCCACAACTCCAAGTCCCGAACAAGGTACGTCGCAAAGCGTCTTATCAAATTTGTCGACAAATCCAGAATTAAACACGCTTCCGTCGTTATATTCCACTGTTATACCAGTCGCGCCCATTCTATTTATATAATCACGTATTAGTTGCAATCTATGTTCGTGAATATCGCACGCCGTAATAAACACTTCGGCAAGTTCGCTCATATATACTGCCTTACCGCCCGGCGCGCTACACATATCAAGTATGCTTTCACCTTCTTTTACTTCCATTGCCTGCGCCGCCAACATAGAAGTCATAGATTGATAAGTAATCAAGCCTTTCTCGTTAAGCGACTTGATATAAGAGTTGTTGTCTATAAAAAGACCGTCCGCATCACTTTGAATATATTGAATATTCTGAGTTTTCAACATATATTTCAGTTGCTCTACAGTCAGCCTTTTTAAGTTGGGACGAATATGCTCTTTTGTGAAGGTGTCGACGCTCAAAAATTCCTTCGTCACCTCAAATCCATACTGTTTGCTATAAGCCTTGACAAGCCAAAGCGGAACGCTCGTCTCCACACTCAAAGCCTCAATTTTGTCTTTTGGCAAAACAATACTGCTTGCGTCAAAATTCTTCAACGCAGAGTTGACAAAACCTTTGAGTTGTCTTTTGCCGTACTTTTCACATATCGTGACAAGACTGTCTACGACGGCATATCTGGGTATCGAATTGATATAAGTAAGGGCATACATACCCAATTTTAGAAGTATCGCAACCGTCTTTGGCGGTCTTTTATTTGCGACCTTGGCAAGATAGTATTCAAGTTGAACGTCCTTTTGCAACACACCGTAGACAAGTCTGGTGACTATGGCTTGATTGCTTGCGCCGTTGACTCTTTTGTTTAATTCTAGATTGCTATAAGCGCCGTCCTTATAAATCGCAATCAATACTTCAAAAGCCATTAACAAATCGTTCATTTGCCCAAAACCGTCTCGTTTTTTAGTTTTCCACTCGCCATAAACGACGAAATATCCATTGCCTTTTTGCCCTCCAACTGCACTTGCAAAAGTTGCAATACGCCGCTTGAACACTTGACGAAAGCGCTGTTTTTCGTCGAGTAAACTCCGCCATTAGAAAGTTGAGCGGGCAAATTGCCGTCAACGGCTTTGCAATTGAGTATCTTAAACAACTTGCCGTCAAGATATGTGTATACCGACGGCCACGGCGTAAAACCGCGCATTTTGTTGAATATATCTTCGGCGGACAAATTCCAATCTATCAATCCGTCTTCTTTTCTTATCATTGGATAATGCGTAGCATTGCTCTCGTCCTGAGGGGTAAAGACGGCCTTGCCGCTTTCAATCAGTTTTAATGCTTCAACAATGGCTTCGCCACCCAATACGGCAAGTCTGTCAAAGAGCTGTCCTGCGTTTTCGTCAGGTAAAATATCCAATTGCTTTTGCAATAATATATCCCCGCTATCCACGGCAAGCGCAGTCTTCATAATAGTCACGCCCGTAATTTTCTCTCCGTTGATAAGACACCATTGAATTGGACTGCTACCTCTGTATTTTGGCAACAACGACGCGTGAATATTCAGCACTCCGTACTTAGGTATATCCAAAATTTCCTGACTTATAATTTGTCCGAAAGCGCAAGTAATCATTACGTCGGGATTTATTGATTTGATATCCTCAACGCCGTCTCTTCTCAGTCTGTCGTATTGATATACTCTGATACCCTTATTTAACGCATACTCCTTGACCGGACAAAAAGATATTTCGCCGCGATTGCGTCTCTTGTCGGGTTGAGTGATTGCGCCGACTATGTCGTAGCCCTCTCCAACCAACTTATCAAGCGCCTTAACTGCAAAATCCGGAGTACCTAAAAATAGAATACGCATTTGCTACCTCAAGTTCTTTTATTCTTTGCCGTCATACTTCTTATCATAATACAACGTGCCGTCGAGATGGTCTATCTCGTGGCAAAACGCTCTTGCGATAAAGCCTTCTGCCGTCACACTCATATCATTGCCGTATCTATCTTGATAATATACGGTGACTTGATTTGGTCTTTTGACGTCGCAACTCTTTCCCGGAACGCTTAAACACGCTTCAGGTCCGATTTGCGAACCTTTAGTCTTTACTATTTCGGGATTGACAAACTCGATATAAAAATCGTCTACTTGCACTACTGCAATACGTCTCAAAATACCTACTTGCGGAGCAGCCAGACCTACTCCGTCGGCGTGTATCATAGTATCGCGCATATCGTCAATCAACTTGCCAAGTTTGTCGTCAAAGACCTCTACCGGACGGCACTTCTTGCGCAAAGTGGGATTTGGGTCTTTTACTATATCTCTCAATGCCATAATTTCTCCTATGCCATATTCTGCGGATTGAGTTCTGCAAAGACTGTTACGCCTCGGCTTTGATTGCGCTCAATCACTTGATAGAATTGGGCTATAATTTTACTCTCGTTGTCTCTTTTTATTCTCGCTATTATTTGATAGCGAAACTTATTTTGAATTCTGCCAAGCGGCGCTTTCATTGCCTGTATATACAGAAAGTCCTGCTTGTTATCCTGCGCATATTCCATAATCCGTCTATATATTGACTTGGCAACTTCTATGACTTTATCCTCGTCTTCCGACGTCATAAGCACGCGTATTATAGTCGTGTACGGCGGAAAATTCGTGGTCTTGCGCACGTTGTTTTCCTTTTGGAAAAATCCCTCGTAATCATACTTTGAAGCATATCTATACACATAGTGATTTGGCGCGTACGTCTGCAAAATAACTTTGCCGCCCTTATCGCTTCTGCCCGCTCTTCCCGCAACCTGCGTAACCAACTGAAAAGTACGCTCGTTGGAGCGGTAATCTTGATGATAAAGGCTCATATCGGCGTCAAGTATGCCCACCAATGTCACGTCGGGAAAATCGTGCCCTTTGGCTATCATCTGCGTACCCACAAGTATCTGCGCTTCTTTTGCGGCAAACTTGCCGAGTATCTCAAGATAAGCATCTTTAGTCGTAGTAGTCTCGTTGTCCATACGCAGTACGCTGACGTCGGGCAAAAGTCTCTTTATCTCTTCGACTACCCTTTGCGTGCCTATCTTGCCGTAACGTATGCTGTCACTGCCGCAATCGGGACAACGGTTGAGCATCTTATATCTTTTGCCGCAGTAGTGACATTTGAGAAGGTTGTCCACCGAGTGATATGTAAGCGACACGTCGCAATCCGTGCATTTTGCTATATATCCGCACTTTCGGCACATCACAAAAGACGAATGTCCTCTGCGATTGAGGAATATCATAACCTGCTCATCCTTCTTGACGGTGTCAACTATCTTTTGTTCCAAAGTCGAGGAAAATATAGAGTCGTTGCCCATCAAAAGTTGATGCGACATATTGACTATCTCTATGTCGGGCATCCCCTTGTCTGATATACGTTGGCTCATAACCGCCAAATCATACTCTCCGCGTTTTGCAAGCAGATAACTCTCTATCGACGGCGTCGCGCTACCAAGCACCACCTTTGCATTGTTGTACTTTGCTCTAAATCGCGCAATATCAACAGTACGATAACGCGGATTCGATTCGCTGACATAACTTGAATCGTGTTCTTCGTCAATAATTATCAGTCCCAGATCCTTTATAGGAGCAAATATTGCCGATCTTGCGCCTACGGCTATCTTTGCCTCGCCCTTGAGCAGTCTGCGCCATTCGTCAAATCTTTCGCCGTCGCTTAGCCCGCTGTGAAGCATAGCCACGCTGTCGCCAAAATATCCTCTGAAGTTGCGAAGCATTTGCGGCGTAAGCGAAATCTCAGGAACTAACATAATTGCCGTCCTGCCCTCGGCAAGCGCTCTTTGTATTGCATTGATATACACCAGCGTCTTTCCGCTGCCGGTAACTCCGTGAAGCAGTATCACGTCGTTTTGACTTGCAAAAATTTTGTCAACCGCGCTCTTTTGCGCGTCTCGAAGTTGAACGGACTCGCCGCTGCCTTTTACGCTTGCCATAGGCTTGCGCCCAACTTCTTCGCTTGACTTGACAATGATATTCTTGTCAATCAAAGCATTGATAGCGCTCGAAGAAAACTCATTTGACAGCGCTGTCAAATACTCTCCGCCTTGCCTAAGTCTTTCGACAAGAGCAAGTTGACTCTTTGCTCTTGCCGGTATTTGCGCTAATATTTCGTCAAAACTCAAATTAGGATTGAGACTAAGATATATTCTCGTCAATTCCTTGACGCGTCCGCCTCTTAGTTTTGATGGGATAAAGAGTCTCAACGCGTCGACATAGCGAATATAAAACTTGTCTTTCATATACCGCATAAGCGCAAGCATTTCTTCGCTTATGCAGACAAAATCGTCAAGAACGGCTTCTATGTATTTCAAAGACGGCACATCGGACTCGTCGGCTATATCAATACAAAAGCCCTCAATTCTGCGCGGTCCAAAAGGTACGATTACTCTCGCTCCCTTTCGCACGTCAAGATTTGAGGGAATCTCATAATCAAATATCTTGTCCGTCTGCGAATTGCTTATATCAACAATAACTTTGGCAATCATCTAAGCGCCTCGTCGAGAATCAAATCGGCAACTTGGCTCTTGCTCATCTTTGGATACGAACTCTCGCTGCCGTCTCTTTTGATCAGCGTCACGATATTGGTGTCTACGTCAAAACCTGCGCCCTCTGCACTCACGTCGTTGGCCACGACCATATCGGCATTTTTACTCTTGAGTTTGCCTCTCGCGCTTTCAAGCAAGTCTTGCGTTTCGGCGCAAAATACTACGAGTTTTCTGTCACCCTTGACTTCGCCGACGGCTTTGGCTATGTCGGGATTTTTTGTAAGTTTCAACGTAATCTCTTCGCCTTTAAGTTTTTGCTTGACTGCCTCGATGGGTCTATAATCGCTCGGAGCCGCCGCCTTGATAATTATATCGCAGTCATTATAATTTTCCATTACTGCGTCGTACATCTGCATCGTGCTTTCTACGGATATTACGCGAGTAATATAACCGGGTATCTCAACTTGAGTGAGCCCTTTGACAAGTATTACCTCCGCACCTCTCTTGAAAGCGCTCTTTGCAATCTCAATGCCCATCTTGCCCGAAGAACGATTTGTGATAAATCTTACGCCGTCAATATTTTCTCTCGTAGCGCCGGCAGTGACAAGCACTTTCTTACCATTGTAATCTCTCTTGGGCAGCAACGTCTCCAGCGCCTTTGCGACTATATCTTCCGGCTCTGCCATCTTGCCCTTTCCGCTGTCTCCACAAGCAAGCCTGCCCTCTATAGAATCAACTATTATCACGCCTTTGTCTCTGAGTTTTGCAAGATTCTCCTTAACAGTGGAATTGCAATACATATTTGTGTTCATTGCAGGCGCTATTATTATAGGACACTTAAGCGCCAGATAAGTAGTGGACAGCATATCGTCGGCAATACCTTCTGCAAGTTTTGCAATAATATTAGCCGTAGCGGGAGCAATAATACATATATCCGCCTTTTTTGCAAGAGCAATATGCTCGACCTCCCACTGTCTTTCGCGTGAAAACATATCGCTTACGACCGGACGCGCCGACAAAGTCTCAAAAGTCAAAGGAGACACAAACTCGGTTGCGTGCGCCGTCATAATGACGTCCACTCCTGCGCCGAGTTTTTTGAGTCTCGATACTATTTCGCACGACTTGTAACAAGCAATTCCGCCGCTTACGCCCAACAATACATTGAAGTTTTCAAGCATTTATCACCTTCAAAATTATTGATTGTCTCTCTTAATCTCGACTTCGCCTTCGAATACTTCTTGAGCGGCGAGAGAAATAGCCTTCATACCCGACTTCTCAAGCATATCGGAATATTGAGTCTCGAGTTGTCTTGCTCTCTTTGCGACACCGCACACGAGCGCATAACGACACTCCGTCTTTTTTATCAACTTGTCAATTGGTGGATCAATCATCATAATTATTTACCTCCATAAATAAGATTGTCTATAAATTTTTTATTGTTTTTTACCTTGCATTTTTCCGCCTCGATAATGGATATAATATCCATAGCGCCCTGCTGTGCGTCTTCGTTGACGACGATATAATCGTAAAACACTGCTTGTTTTAACTCCTTAAGAGCATTTTGAGTGCGAATTTGAATTTGTTCCTCGCTCTCGGTTGATCTGCCTCTCAGCCTCTGCTCAATAGTAGTAAACTTTTCTGGAGTGATAAAGATCATAACGCAATCCGGATATACGTTCTTGACCTCTAAGGCGCCCTCTGTATCTATCTCCAGCACAACGTCGTAGCCGTCGGAAAGATGCTTTTGCACGTTAGTAAGCGGTGTGCCGTAATAATTATTATGCACTTCTTTGTGCTCTAAAAACTCTCCGTTGGCAACCATTTCTTTAAATTGCTCTACGCTTTTGAAAAAATAGTTGACGCCGTCGACTTCTCCCTCTCTCGGCGCCCTGGTAGTGACTGACACCGAATATTTTAGATTGGAGTATTTTTCCGTAGTGTGCGCAAGGACAGTGCCTTTGCCTGCGCCGCTAGGTCCCGAAACGACTATCAACAAACCTTTCTTTACCATATACTTCCTCTTTTATAAATACGACGATGCCGTCAAAATAATGCTCGCCAGTATTTGCTATTGGCTTTATCAAATCTTTTATACAAGATTTTGAACTTGTTCCCTTATCTTTTCGATTTCGCTCTTCATAAATACCACGCATTCGGTGATTTGAGCATTGTTACATTTACTGCCGATAGTGTTGGTCTCTCTGTTCATTTCCTGAACGATAAAATCGAGTTTTTTGCCTACAGCCCCGCCTTTGCCAAGCACTTCTTTGAAGTGGTCTATGTGAGTATAAAGTCTTGTGACTTCCTCGTCAATGCAAAACTTGTCGCTGTAAAAAGCAATCTCATTGATGAGTTTAACCTCGTCGATAGGGGCGTCATGTAAATATTCTTTTACTCTTTCTTCAAGTTTTTTTCGATATTCTTCCAGCGTCTTGGGAGCAAGTTGCTGAATCTTCGGAATTGTATTTTGAATATTTTCTATCTTGACGTACATATCCTTGACAAGCGATTCGCCCTCTCTGGATTTCATTGAATTGATACCCTCTATGGCGCCCAGACACGCGTCTTTGAGCAACTTAGCAAGCAACTCTTCGTCCTCTTGTTTAGCCACTTGCGTAACCACGTCGGGCATACGCAATACTTCTGCCGTAAAAAAGTTGTTTTGAATAAGACATCTGCCTTGAATCTCTCTTGCGGCAAGGACGTACTGCGACGCCAAATCAAAATCAATTGCCAGCGTCTTTTTGCTCTCGCGAGTATCTTCATAGTTGACGTAGACTTCAATATGTCCTCTTGAAATTGCCCCTTGGATAGTCTTACGCAAAATATCTTCTGCGAACGTAAACACCTTAGGCAATTTAATATTAAGATCCAAAAACCTGTGATTAACAGATTTGAGTTCGACAGTAACCTTGAGTCCGTCTTGCTCGCTAACTCCTTTGCCGTAGCCTGTCATACTGTATATTACGTCGTCATTTGCTTTCATAGTATAATACTCCTATTATTTAGGATACGGAAAAATAATAGCATAAATTTAAAAAAAATACAAGTATTATAATTATATTTATCTGTATTATATTGTCCGCTACGCGGATATCTCAGCGCAATGACCGAAAATCAATAACTAAAAAGGTGTATACTTTTTTTGTATACACCTTTTTATATAACTCGCCACAGGCGAATATAAATTTACGTCTGCACGCCCAACCGCAGTATTTTGGCGGTTTTTGAGTTGCTCTTACTTCTTGCTTCTCAATGCGCGTTGCTCTTTAAGAAGTTCTTGATATCTCTCTATCTGGTCGTCTCTCAAGTCCACCATCTTCTTCGCCGTCTCAAAGGCTTGCTTGTCGCTTACTATTACTTCCGTCTCCTTCACTTTCACCTTCGTGCCGTCTCCCGTTGCGTCTCGCCTGATGTCTTTCATATACTCGTCTTCCATCTTCAACAGCGCTACCGTCGTGTCTTTCTTTATTGTAAGTTTGATTAGCGGATTTGTAGCTGCATGTCCGTATACTACGAAGTACGTCGACTTCTTCTCTTTACACTTATACTTCGTCAGAGCGTAGTCTCTCAATCCGTCGAAGTATTTCTTTTGCTCTTTGCTTAGCAATGCGTACGCTTCGTCAAGCGTAAGTCTAGGCGCTTTCTCTGCTTTCGGCTTTGCAGGCGCGGTCACTTTGTCTTGTTTCTCCACTACTTTCTCTACGACCATTTCTACCGGTACTTCCTTGACAACTTCCTTTTCGACGATTTTCTCAACCTCGACCGGAACTTCTACCTTGACTTCTTTCTCGACAATCTTTTCGACCTCGACCGGCACTTCGACTATTTTCTCTACAGGTACCTCGACGACTTTTTCCACTATTTTCTCTACAGGAACTTCTTTTTCGATTACCTTTTCGACGACTTGCTGTTCGATAGATTGATTTGCAAGTCTTTCCATTATGATTTTCTGTCCCTCAATCAATGCTTTGATTGCCTCGTCGTTTGCATTACTTGCCACGACTTCTTTCTCAACGACTTTCTCGATTGGCTGTTGCTCGGCAAGTTTTCTTATCAACTCTCGCATCTCTTCTTCATTCTTTTGAGATTTCTCCATCAATTTTTCGTTTTGCTCTATTAGTTTCTGCACGAGTTCGTCATTCGCAGACGCCTGTTGAGGCAACATTTGCTGAACGCCCGGCAATAGCGCCGTCACAGTATCGGAGATTATTCCTCTTATGTCCTCTGCGCCGATGCCGTAGCCTCCGCCCATATATCCGCCCTGCGGCATTCCTTGTCCCATATTACCGCCGGCATTTGCTCCGTTTCCGCCAAACATACTCATAAGCATCATTCGCATATTCTCATCACGCTGACGCGCTTCTTCTTCGCGCCGACGGTATTCGATATCCATCTGATTGCGCTCAAAATCTTCTTTTGAGTAAGCAAGATGATCTTCGGCTTTTCTGCATCTGCTCTTGGCTATTATCATTATCACCAGACTCGCTCCTGCCAACCCTATGAATACGCACGCTATAACTGTCCAACTCGTTGACGCCCAGCCGAACAATCCTATCGCTCCCGCGTAATAACTCTTGTATCTCTCGTCAGCGGTCTTATCGGCTCTCTTACGTCTGCTCTCGTAACTTGCCGTCTTTGCCAAGAACGCTATTATCAGTATTATACACACTCCGCTGACTATCGCCTGCCAATACTCCTTTATTGCATCAAGTATACTGTCCAAATCAAGTCCGCTTCCGCCCTTGTCTCCGTCTTTGTCTTCATTATCTCTATTGGCAGTCTCATCTTCGTCTGGCGCGTATCCGTTCTCGTCGACTATCTTATACTTTACCGTCGCTCCCGATCGTATAAAATACTCTTCTCCCGCCTCTCCATTCAAAGTTATCTTGACTGAATATGTGCCCAATTCCTTCTCTTTGCGATACCCCTCGCTGAACTTCAGCATTGAACTTATCTCTTCCGTCACATCTTTGCCGTTGCTGTCCTTGACTGTAAACGTCGGGTAATGCACCCCGCCGTCGTATAGAAACTGTGTCTCTCCCCATTCTATCGTCAAGATACTCATTCCAGACCTAGGTACGACTACAAAATACCATTCTTTGCTTGTGCCGTCCAACGTATAATTCTTGATATCTCCGTTGAAACTTGCGACTATTCTATACGAGCCTATCTCGTCTACCTCGCTGACATCCAAGAGATTGCCCCCTTCGTCGTATATCTTATAGACGAAGTCCGTACCGTAATCAAATGCGTCCTCGCCCGCTAGTCCGGTCAATCCGCTTATCTTTGGCGCGTACGCACTCTCTCCGTCGGACACAAACTCCCACTTATCCCAACTTATGTACAGTATCGCAGGCTCAATCTTCCACTCTACTTGCTTACTTGCAAACGTATTGTCTGCCCAAGAGCAATTGACCGTGTCCTTTAGCGCTATCATTGCTCGGTATGTATCCACTTCTGTTCCGGTTCCGCCCGTCACTATCTCCATCAAAAGCGGATTAAATGCTTCTCCCAGATAATCTACAAGTGATTTTGGCGTGCCGTCATACATTATCATTCCCGACGTGTACGTAGGTATATCCAACAATGCTTTGACTATATCAAAAGTACATTCCTCACCCTCTGTCACGGTATAAGACTCTCCCAAAGATACGCTGACTTTGTAATGCATACCTATATTTATCGTCTTGGCGTCGGTATCTCCCATATACTTTATCTGATTACTGTTGACTGATACCTCTTCTCCGGTGTCGACATTGTATATCTTGGCTACAGTCGGATGTTGCTCTCCGCCCGAATACATCAGCGTCGTATCGCTCCATTCTACTCTTACCTTTATCGTTGACGTTATTTTCATTGTCAGTTCTGTCGGCTTGGCGTAAAAATCTCCCGAAGCCGTAGTGTAACTTATTGTCACATTGTATGTGCCTATATCCGTTGGCTCATCTACCAATTGGTTGGTAAAACTATTCCTATACTCATACGTAATACCGGTGATTTGTCCATTCGTCATTGTCAGCACATCTTGCGCGGTCAATTTGCGTACCGTCTTGCCGGTGCCGTCATACTCAAACGTGATTATGCCGTCATTGTCGTCGTCTCCGAAGTTGAACTGCTCCGTCAAATCGGTTATATCTATAGGCTCTACGCTGATTCGCTTTGGCTCGGAATATACGGTGGTCACTCCAAACTGAACGCCCACTCGGATATACATTCCTCCTTCCACTACCTTGAGCGTGGTGTATTCTGCCAAAAAGTCTTCGCCGTCCATTCTGCCGTACTCTATGACGTAATCTCCGTACGCTATAGTCTTACTGCTCGTGGCTGTCACTCCGTTTTTGCTTCCGGAATACTTGGCCGTTACAGTCAGATAGTCTCCGCTGTCTATTTTATCCAACGCCACAAACTTTGCCGTAGGACTTACCGTAAACGCAACTTCGTCAAGATTTGTCGCGCTCAACCACTCTGCCGTAAGCGTAAGATTTCCGCTTACTCTGTCTTGCGGTATGACTGCGCCGTCCTCTTGCTGCTCGCTGAAAAATCTCCAAGCGCGATACTCTCCGTCACTGTCCGTGAAGTACCAACCTACAAATAACAACTCTCCGTTGGTAGGATCGTTGGGTTGCTTCACAAACTTGCCGTAACCGTACGCTTCCGGATCAGGCATTACCGTAGTATTATTGCTACTGTTGGCGTCAAAAGTAACGGTGTACGTAACCGCGTTGAAGTATACATAGATACTGAACTCTTCCGTCACATTGTTGTGTTGATTGTTATACAACGCTTTGCCTGACGAATCTTCTACTATCGGCGCGCCCTTATATGTTGGATCTGCATTTATCTCGTCTTCATCTGCCAGATACGGCGCAAGTCCGCTATCAGATATAGATGAAAACTCCGGATTGTTGGCTAAGGCGTCCATATACACTTGGTTGAACTCATAAATCAACTCTTTTGGTCCATAATGTTGACTGTACTCCAACTCCGCTTGCAGCTGCTCCATCAACTCGGGAAATACGAAAGTCACGTACAATGTCTCGGAATTAAATTTAACTGTCAAATCCGCATAATCGCCATAGTTGTCCGTATCTGTCGGTATCAGTCTCACCGTCTGAGTATTCTCACCCTTGACTACGCTTTGTCCGACTGTGTTTTTCCAAGAACAACTGCTAAGCGCAACTTTCACTTCGGCGCTGTTCTTTGCCGTAACGTCAAACGTCACTTCAGACAACGCCTTACCGAAATAAGGTTCATTAGTCACTTCAAACTTATCTATTGAAATTATGCCTTTGTTTATTGTAATAGTCTGGCTTACATTAAGGTCTTCACTACTCCCTTGATACAGCCACAAAGGTTGAGCGTTATCCCTAATTATATAGTCATAGGTATATTCTCCGCTGTCCGCAACCTGATTTAAGATGAGTGTACTCGTCTTAGTCTCATTCCTGTCTTTGTTGCCTTGTTTCCACAGATACGTCACTTGCGGATATGTCATTCCTCCGTCAGACGCGCCCGTGTATTCTACGTTTGCGTTGAGCGTAATACTTGCCTTAGTGTCGTAAGTTATTTCCGATATACTGTCTTTTACTGACAAAGTTGGATTTATGTATTTGTCCACGTGTTCGGCAGGTAAGCCCCATACCGCATATAGCGTAACCTCTCCAAACTTTCCGCTTGGCAACTTCTTGAAAGGCTCGCTTGCGCCGGTAACGTCGTCCGTCCAGCCTAAGAATACTTGCTTATTGGACTTGCTTGCCAAATAATCTGCGCTAGGTTGACTTGCTAAATCTGCTCCGGGCAAATATGCAAGTCCGTCTTCTATTCCTACACTCTCTTCGTCATTGCCGCCGTTTGTTAGGTTGCGATAATTGACAAACGCAACCAGAGGATTACGGACTGGCGAATTCTCTATTGTATATCCGTCTGACGAAGTTATGTCAGTATTTGTCATATACTCAGTGGAAATATTGCTCTTTTGCATCCATATCTTTGACGGCATATCATCTTTTAACTTGGAGTACATATCATCTTGCGTAAGTCCTGCAACTCCTGTATATCGCGTATTTTCCAATTGGCGTCGTTCATAAATACTGAGCGCTTGACCTGAAGTCAAGTTATAGTTGGCAGCATACCAATTTATATTTTGCGTATCAGTGGTAAGGCTATCTAAGATTTGCACATAAGTATTATTAGTGCAACAAAATACTCCGGACGCTAATCCATAAGTCGCGCTATCTCGTGTTAAAATTCCGTCCGAAAAAACATTTTTTATCGTCAATTTTGTCATTGCATATGGCCAGCCATTAACAAGCGAAGACATAATAAATCTGTTCTTAGCATTGTCTATAAAATTAATATAGACTGCGCAATTCTCAACGGCTTGCTCTCCTAAGAGAGATGTATAACTCGTTACACCGCCAAACCAAGTATCCAAAGTACTTCTTGAAGCATTTACAGTAATATCAACAATTGCAAGACAGTCGTAAAAAACTAAAGACAGACCGCCTCCCGTACAACTGGACGCGCCTAATATCCCGCCGCTTGCTCCATTAACTAATGTCTCCAAAATCAATCTTACTTTTAGAGAACAACGATAGATATATACTTTTTGGTTGTCGCCGCCTGCATTGCCAACAAGTCCGCCCACAGAGTATTGATTATTTCCTGTGTAACTTCCTCTACCACTCACACTGCCCATTACGTGGCAATTCAAGATATCTCCGCCGTTGGTACTGCCTATCAACGTACCTGCTCTACCTCCGGTAGTCGTGATAGTCACGTTGTCCACATTCAAATCGGCGACTATTGCATCAGCGCCTATTATACGGAATACTCCGCATTCGTGCTCACTTCCAAAGTCCTTTACTATATTGCTGAGAGTACGTCCCATACCGTAGAATTTGCCGTTGAAATTTTCGACGGCATTAAAAGTCTGTCCGTCAAAATCTATGTCTTGACCTAATATGTAAACTTTGTCGCTTGTTGAGATTGCTGTTGCGCTTGACGCAAAAGTATTCCATTGCGCCACAGTAGTAATTACGTATGGATTTTCGTGTGTACCTCTTACGCTTGCTCTTGATACAGTCTTTATAGTCATATCGTAAGGCGTATTTGGATTGTCCGCTCTATATTTATCTACTAGATTTATATCAGTAAAAACATAAGAACTGCCGTCTTTATATTCGCCAAATCCGTCGCTTGAATTGGTGGTAATCGACATTGCGGCATTATCTATCGCATCTCCTTCCAATGTATCTGGCAAAAATATATTAAAAGGTAAGCAGGCGCTCAACGCTCCTAATATAAAGCAAATTGATATTATAAGTATTGCGCATTTTAAATACTTAGATTTTGATTTTGCTAAATTCATTATTCTTCCTCTCTTAAGTACAATTTGATTTGAATAGACCTTACGGCTTCGCAATGTTTGAGATTTCTCCGCTTCGGTCGTAAGGAACGTAGTGACGGCATAGCGAGCAAGCAGGTGCGTCTCGTGCGAGCGTCAATGACAATAGTCAGCATCAATAACATCTCTACTCGTCTATTTCTCACTGTAAATTATACTTTTCACATATACGTTTGGCAGTACTTATAGAATTTTCTATACCCAAGGTTCTTCTATACCAAAATTTGTATGTTTGTTATATCCTTTACAAATTTTGATTTATAGACGAAATTCCAAAAAAGGTATACTTTTACTGACCCAAATTATTGCAAAATTATTATGCGCGAAGTATAATGTAATTGAAAAATTATGCCTTTTCGCAGGCAGTCAGTAAAAGTATACTTTTTTTGGAATTGTGAAAAATCTGTATTAAATTAGCATTTTAATTGAATAAAAAATCGCAACGCTTTAATTTTTGCGTTGCGATTTTGTGCTTAAATTGATTGAAATTTCTCAACGTCGCTTTGCTTCAGTCAAAATGACATTATACTTATGAGTGAGCGGCAATGACAAAACTCTGTCACCTCGAGCATAGTCGAGAGGTACATATCCATTGCTATTTTTTCTTGCGTTCTATCACTCCGCCGCCTAGACATACATTGTCGACGTATACGACGGCGTACTGCCCTTCGGCTATTGCGCGCTGCGGCTCGTCAAAGACTAGTTGAATTCCTTCGCCCTTTATGATTGCCGTAGCCTGTTGCTCTGGCTGACGGTGACGGATTCTTGCCGTACATCTGAATGTCTCTTCTTTGGGCTTATACGTAATGAAATTGAATTTATCGCACTCCAACCCGGAGTGATATATCTTTGATTGGTCGCCTTGCGAGACGTAAAGCACGTTTTTCTCTACGTCTTTGTCTATGACAAACCAAGGCTCTCCGTTGCCGCTTCCGCCTATGCCAAGTCCTTTGCGCTGACCGACAGTATAGTAGAATACTCCGTCGTGTCTGCCCACAACGCGTCCGTCCAAAGTCTTGATATCTCCCTCTTGCATAGGAATATATTCACTCAAGAATTTGCGAAAGTTACGTTCGCCAATGAAGCATATGCCTGTGGAATCTTTTTTGTCTGCTGTGGATAAACCAAACTTTGACGCAAGCGCTCTGACCTCGCTCTTCTCTAAACCGCCTAAAGGGAAAATTACCTTGTCAAGTTGTGACGAAGTGAGTTGATTGAGGAAATAAGTCTGATCTTTGTTGGCGTCTTTTGCTTTGAGTAGATAGTTGAGTCCGTCCTCTGCGTGCAATACGTCACAATAGTGTCCGGTGGCTATATAGTCTGCGCCCATAGACAAAGCGTGCTTGACGAAAGGCGCAAATTTGATTTCTTTATTGCATAACACATCGGGATTGGGAGTTCTGCCCTTTTTGTACTCCTCAACAAAAAGTTTGAATACTTTCTCGTAATACTGATCTGCAAAATCTACGCTATAATACGGTATGCCAATGTCGTTGCACACTTTGCGCACGTCGTAAAAATCTTCGTCGGCAGTGCAACAACCGCTTTCGTCTTTTTCGTGCCAGTTGCGCATAAAAAGTCCAATGACTTCAAAGCCCTGCTCTTTGAGAAGCAACGCCGTCAATGAAGAATCTACACCTCCGCTCATACCTACCACTACGCGTTTTTTCATAACAGTATTGTAGCACAGCAAAATTAGTATTGCAAGCAAAGTATTCAATATAACCTGTTTTATGTCACGCCGAGTAAGCGTTTGTCACCTCGAGCGTAGCGGAGAGATCTAATATGACAAAAATATAATCTAATGTCATTTCTAGCGAAGTCGAGAAATCTCAACAGATTAAGAAAAACGGATATAGACCTTTCGACTACGCTCAAGGTGACAGATGGAATCTAGGCGTATGCTTCTCCGCGTAATTTATATTGACAATTCGCTTAAATAGGTGTATCATTGGATTACAATAAAATTTGCGAGGTAAAAGAATGAATATAGATTTTTTTAAAAAAGAAAAAGTAACAAAGATGAAAGAAAAAGACAAGGACGCAGTGTCTGCGCTCAACGTGGTGATTAACAAAATTATGCTCGCTTCTATAGAAAAACGCGCTAAGGGCGAAGAACTGGGCGAAGGCGATATTTTATCTCTTCTACAAAAAACCGAAAAGGAATTGCTTGAAGAAAAAACAGGCTTTGAAAAAGCAGGCGTAAACTATGCTGACAAGGTACAAAGTCTTGAAAATCAAATCGCAACAATAAAGAGTTATCTCCCTCAAATGATGAGCAAAGAAGAAATAAAAGAAGTCATTCTCTCTCTTGACGATAAGTCAGTGCCGTCCGTAATGCGTCACTTCAAGACGGCTTATGCAGGTAAATGCGATATGAAAGAAGTCAACGAGGTGTTGAAAAGTCTTTAATGCACAATTGCAAATCGCAATAGTTATCATAAACGGCGTATTTTACAATACGCCGTTTTTGATTAAATAAATTTGCACAAAAGGCACGCCATTATTGCGCCAAAATAACACGCCACCAAAGATATTGGAATGGCATAGCGCAATTTCTTGACTTTAGTCGTAGAAAAATACACTGTCCCCACATAGAATACCGTTTCGCTTGCGCCGACTATTACCGACGCGCAGCGAGAAATATACGCGTCTGCGCCGTGAGTCTTGTATATATCTTCAAGCAGCGCAAGCGAACCGTTGCCGGATAGCGGACGGATAATAAGAAGTTCGCAAAGTTCTTCCGGTATACCCAAAAAAGTCAGCGCCGGCGACATTATTTTTGCAAAATATGCGTTGAGCCCGCTGAGAGAAAACAATTCGACGGCAATCAAAACCGCGCATATATAGGGAAATATAGACAGCACTATCGACAGACTTTCTTTGCTCCCCTTGACAAAATTGTCATATATGGGAACTTTTTTGATAAATGCGATTATTATGACGAGAAGAATAAATATGGGAAGTATATATTTGCTCATATCTTCTTCCTCTCATTGCGACTAATGAAAAGCGGTTTTCTCGGCTCTATGCTTTCGACTTTGGCTTTTTTGCGTGTAAACAATGCGCAAAGTTTGGCAAGTATTACGCCTGTCACTGTAGATATCAAAGTGGCAAGCAAGGATGGCAATATTATATCTGACGGCGCATTGCTTCCGGCAGACGCGCGCAAGCCTATTATCGTCGCGGGTATTAACTGAATAGACGTGGAATTTATCACCATAAAGAGTATCATATTATCGGTGGCTTTTTGCGAGCCGTCCTGCATACACTCCATTGCCTTTATGCCAAGCGGCGTTGCAGCTCCTCCCATACCCAAAAGATTTGCCGAAAAGTTGAGCGTGATATACTCCAATGCGAGATCGCTTTCCCCCTTGAAAAGTCTTTTTGTCAACGGACGAAACAACTTGTTAAGCGCTTTGTTGAGTCCTATGCCGTCCATAAGCGAGAGTATCGACAGCCATATCGCATAAATCGCAATGAGCGTAAACGCCAAAGTCAACGCGTTGTTGGCTCCGCCAATCATTATGGAAAAGGCGCTCTCGGGCGCAACCACGACCAACATAATCAAAGACGCCAATATCATTATTGTAAATACTAAGTTCATAATACAACAACTCCCATACGAAATTGTATGAGAGTTGAATTGTTTTTATTACATTTATAATATATTATGACAAGTCACTATGAGCGCAGTCAAAAAATTTTGAGTAAGAATTTAATTCAATTGCGCAAAATTCTCTGCCGTCACGGCAACTTCAACGGTCATATCTTCTCCACTCCTCGTGATATAGAACTTGAGCAAAGCCGTCACACCTGCCTTTGCATTCCAAAGACTGTCGGGAAGCGAATAACTGCGAGTAATCGCGTATCTATTGCCGTCAAATTCCACTGCCTTGAGAATATCTCCCTCCTGCAAGATTCCGCTTGCTATTGAATCGTTGGATACTTCGCCGACTGCTATCTCTTCCACCAATTTTACGGTACTTGACGAAGTATCGTAGACGGACTTCGAAGAGTTGATCACTCCTCCTATACCAAGGTACAACTTCTTGATATATCTATTTTCTTCGCCGTCGCAATTGGCAATAGCATAATCGGCAATGCCTGCTACGACGTCACTTGGAATTGCGTAGCCCATATTCTCTATGCTAGTAGAAGTGGCTTTTGCATTGACGATCCCTATCAATTGACCTTTTGAGTTGTAAAGTCCTCCGCCGCTGTTGCCTGAATTGATTGCAGCGTCAACGCGGATTACTCTCGTAGATACGGTATATCCGGTCGAAGAGTCTCCCACAGAAACGTTTTCGCTATCGACGCTCACTACGCCTTGAGTTACAGAAATCTTTATATCGGTGTAAGACGAAGACGAACCGGCGGCAGGATTGCCGACTGCAAGGCACGTCGAACCTACGACAATATCTTTGCTGCTCGCAATGTCAGCCGCTCTTGCGTTGCTATTCTTAATTATCTCACTGTCTTCAACTTGAAGTATTGCTATGTCGTAGTCGTACGCTCCGCCGATATATTTGGCTGTTATTGCTTGGCTTTCGCTCTCGTATCCGTAAAGAAATACCTTAATATTGCTATAAATTTTGCCTTCGCTCGATAAATTGCCATTGTACACTACGTGATAATTGGTGATAATATAAGCATTGCCTGCTTCTATATTTAATTTGTATATCACGCCCGAGCCCACTGCTGAAACTTCAGTCTTCTTGCCCCAATAGTTGGTGTAATAATCCGACACATACACCTTGACTGCAGACAAAAGCGCAACATTGGCGGCAACTTGAGAATCTGCGTTCAATGTGAGATACGAATTTAAAAAGTCAAGATACGACCCTTCAAAGCCTTCCTGCATCGCCTTTTCATACAGTTGAGTTACATCCGGTATTCCGTCCATACCGTCTCTGCCGTCTAATCCGTCCGTTCCGTCGACGCCGTCATTACCCTTAAGACTTTCAAGCCACTCGTCGAGACTGCCTTCAAAGCCTTGCTCGACGGCTAATTCATAGGCTGATTTTCCCGCTTTGCCGTCGCAGGCAACCAAACAAACACATACCAACACTATTACTAATACTGTTGAAATTATAAATAGTCGTCTCTTCTTCATTTTGTTCACCTATAACATTTCTGCGTAATATATTGTCAATATTATATAATAATTTATAATAAATAACATTAAAATCAATAAAAGTTTTATTAAAAATTATGTAAAATAAAAAGCAGCCGCAACAAAAATATATTCGTTACAGCCGCCCATATATTCATTTCGTCTTAAAACTTGGCGGAAAAGTTTTTGATACTGTATCCGTTCTTTTCCAATACCTTGACTTGATTGGTTATTGACTCTACAAACTCTTCGTTGTTCTTGGTCTTTTGCATCATATTGAGAAGTTGATCCGTAGTGTCTTGCAGATCCCCGGTAGAAAGCATTTTGCGAAGCGCCCATACGCCCTCGAGTTCTTTTTGCGAAAGCAACAAGTCCTCTCTTCTCGTGGACGAACGGTTGAGGTCGATTGCCGGGAAAATTCTTCTCTCGCTGAGTTTTCTGTCCAAAGTGATTTCCATATTGCCGGTGCCCTTGAACTCTTCGTAAATTACGTCGTCCATTCTGCTGCCGGTATCAACGAGCGCCGTCGCAATAATAGTAAGCGAACCGCCATTCTCGATATTTCTCGCAGCGCCAAAGAATTTCTTTGGGCTAGCCAATGCGCCCGGGTCGATACCTCCCGACAAAGTTCTGCCGGTGGGCGGTATCGTCAAATTGTACGCTCTTGCAAGACGCGTGAGCGAATCCATCATTATTACTACGTCTTTGCCAAGTTCGACGAGCCTTCTTGCTCTTTCGATAAGAAGTTCCGACGCCTTGCAGTGATGCTCAGGCATCTCGTCAAAGGTAGAGTAAATGACCTCGCCTTTAATTGACCTCTTCATATCTGTGACTTCTTCGGGACGCTCGTCTACGAGCAATACAAAAAGTGTAACTTCGCTGTGATTGGTAGTAATTGAATTGGCAATTTTTTTGAGAAGCGTGGTCTTGCCGGCTTTTGGAGGAGAAACTATCATTGCTCTCTGCCCCTTGCCTATAGGCGCAATCAAATCTAAACTTCTGATTGCAAAATCGCCTCTTGTCACGCTCTTTTCTGCAGTATTAATCTCTAATCTTAATCTTTCTTTTGGGAATATAGGCGTCAATGCGTCAAAATGCGGACGGCGTCTTAAGCCGGCGAGATTGGTGCCGGTGTCGCCCACATAACCGACCGCCTTATACTCTCCAGTGCCGGGAATATCTCTGCCTCTCTCATCTTGCTGATATATGATGTCATATTTGATTTCAGGATTGACTCTCTCGACTACCGTCAAAGCCGGAGGCTTGTTTTCAGCATTTCTTCTTGCAATACCCACAACGTAATCGCCTGCTCTAAGTCCCAAAGACTTGATAATTCTGCCAGACACATACACGTCTTTTTCGCCGCATTCGCAGTTTTCCGCCCTCAAAAATCCATAGCCGTCCAAAATTTCCAAAATACCGCTGCGCTCTTCGCTTTCTACTATGTTTTCTTTGACAGCGCCTTCGCCGTTTTGCTGAATCTTGTTGTCGTCGTCGGCGGAGTTTTCCAGCGCTTTTCCTGCAACTTCTTCATCACTCTTCACGCCGATTGGAATAAAAGACGGCGTATTATCTTTGACAATGGTCGGCACTTCCAATTTTGCAGGTCTGCCTCTCTTTGTCTTGGGTTGAGACGGCTGACCTTCTTTTATCCCGCCGTTTTGCATAAGGTCGAGATACGCTTCGATAAGTTGTTCTTTGTTCTTGGTGCTGGGCGTAATTCCAACTTCTCGCACAATCGTGCGCACGGAATGTATTGTCATATTTTGAAAATCTTCTCTTGTATAACCGCCGACAGCAGGGGGATCTTGCTTTGGCAAATCTTCAAAATCAGAAGTCTGCGCTTGAGCAGGTTGGCTATTGGCAAGCAAAATACTCTCTATGAGATTTTCTTCAGACATATAAGATACGTTCTCGACGTTCTTTTTCTTGGCAATATCTCTCAATTCAAAGTATTTCTTTGCCTTTAACTCCTCACGAGTATAATCTTTTTTAATCATATATTCTCCTGTTTGTTTAATACTTTATCAAAATTGATAAATCCTATATTTGATATTATATTATATTATATATTTACGTTATTACTTACTTGTAATTTTAGACTTGTGGCTTAAGCCTTTATATAAACTTTTTTGTAATTTTATGTCGAATTTTAATTAAAATAATCTTTTGTCGCGTTGCCTGCAAAGTTTTATACGCTTTGCAAGCAACAACTAATTTGCAAACAATATTTTAAAATGCTTCTTGGTCGAATACTATTACCACAGTGCTGTCACTGTCAAAATGCGCTCTATCGAATTCGATTGACTGTCCGTTGATTCTTCTTATCTGCTCTTCGTCAAACAAATCAATAAATTCGTCGAGTTTTTCAATATCCACCGCGCTTTTGGACGTCTTGAAGTGCATTGGAATCACTACGTCGGGCATCATAATATCTACATATTTCTTGGCTTGCTTTGCGTCGATAGTATAATTACCGCCCACCGGTATCATAAGCACATTGACAGATCCGATACCGTCGGCAAGTCTGACTGTACAATCTTCTCCGATGTCTCCCATATGACACAGATCTACGCCGTCCATTCTGAATTTGAAAATTTTGTTTTCTCCCCTTTTCTTGCCGAGTCTGTCGTCGTGATAAGATAGCACCGACGAGATGTCTACACCTTTGACTTCCCAAAAACCGCACTCGCTTAATACCAAAGGCTCTCCGTCAATTCTTACTATAGCATTGTGATCTTTGTGCTGATGCGAACAAGTCACAACGTCGGCAGTAGTCTTTGTCATATCAAAACCGACGATTTCTTTGTCGAACGGGTCAGTGACTATCGTCGTGCCCGTAGATTCCGTCAACTTGAAGCAAGAGTGCCCCAGCCATTCAATTTTCATTTTACTCCTCGCTTATATCCATAGCCAGCTGTTGAGGTTTGCCGGCATTAAATTTTTCGATAAGTTCGTGTATCTTGTCGTGCGGGTCAAGCAATTGACCTACAGATTTGTTTTGGTCTATAGCCGCAATGATATACGCAACAAACTTTGACATATCCGCCTGTACAAACCAATTCTTTTGCAAAAGTTCTTGAGTAGCGTACGTCAAATTGGTGGAAAGTACCGCGTCAAAAAGACCTGCGTCATACGCCCTTTGGAATTTCTCGGGACCTTCTGTGAAAAGCGCGTAAGTTGCCGAAAGGAATATCCTGCGACAGCCTGCGGCCTTCAACTCATTGCAAAGTTTGAGCATACTGTCACCGGTTGCAATAATGTCGTCAGCTACGAAAATGTCTTTGTCCTTGACATCATTGCCGATATATTCGTGCGCGACTATCGGATTACGGCCGTTGACAACATTGGCGTAATCTCTTCTTTTATAAAACATTCCCAGATCGGTGCCAAGTACGGATGCGTAATAGATATTTCTGCTCATTGCGCCTTCGTCCGGGCTGACAATCATAAAATTGTCTTTTTTCATATTGATTTCCGGGAAAGTCTTGAGCAAAGCCTTCAAAATCTGATAAGTGGGCATAAAGTTGTCAAAGCCCATAATAGGTACTGAGTTTTGAACTCTCGGGTCGTGAGCGTCAAAAGTGATTATGTCCTTGACTCCCATAAATTCCAATTCTCTAAGCATTTGAGCGCAGTCGAGAGACTCTCTTGCAGTCCTTCTGTGCTGCCTTCCGCCGTATAGTAGCGGCATAACGACAGTAATCTTGTTTGCCATACCGGCGCAAGCGCCTATGATTCTCTTCAAATCCGAATAGTGGTCGTCGGGCGACATTCTATTGGGAGTGCCAAACATATTGTATTCAATAGAATAATTGCCAACGTCGCAAATAATAAACAGATCTTTGCCTCTTATGCTGTCAATAATAAGTCCCTTGCCGTCACCGGTAGTAAATCTCGGACAAGTATTTTTTACCAAAAAAGTGTCTTTAAAAAACTTCTTTCCGTTGGTCTTTGCCTCGTTGTTGTACCAATTGACAAGATATTGGTCAACCTTTTTGCCTAATTCGGCTGCTCCTTCCATAGCCAATATAGCCATATTGGAAGAGTCTTTTTCAAAACTGAATATAGACTCAAAAAATGGTCGCATTGTTGCCTCCGTATATTAAAAAAATTGTATCTAATGTATTGCAAAGATAATCAACGACTACGCTTTGGCTGTCGTCGGCATAAAAACTATTCAAATTTTTACTATGTGAATCCATATAGCCTCACCAAAAAAATTGTAAATGCTTTCTAAGAATATGCTTTTACGTTGATATAATAGCATAAAAAAACTTATAAATCAAGTGGTTGCACTATCTATTGTTGACAATATTGTATGAATTTATTGGATTATCAAGTCGATTTAGAAAATATATTTCATTATTCACCTTCAAAACCCATTGATTATGAGCAAAATTAAGCAAAGTCGACGCAACAAATAAATAAAATTGAATATATAATTAAAAATAAAATGTCGTAGATAAAAAATAATGCCGTTTCGACCGAAGTGGAAAAATCTCTACAGTTTATAATAAAAGATATAAAAATATAAAGATTTCTACACTTCGCTTTGCTACGGTCGAAATGACAAAAAGACAAAAGCGGGAATTGTTCCCGCCTTCATATTTTATTTATCCGCTTAAAAACTCTTATCCAACCGCAGAGAGTGTAGAGATTTTCGTCCGTGCTAGGGCGAGCGGTATCGTCAAGTGTACTACTCGTACACGTCGATTCCCCGAGTCCCGACGTTAGGGCGAAAGGCGCTGCGCTATATGCGGTTGTCTCTTACTTCTTGTTTCTCATTGCGCGTTGCTCTTTGAGAAAGTCAGCATACCTCTCGATTTGATCTTCTCTCAAATCAATCATATTCTTTGCTACCTTACAAGCCTGCGCGTCTGTTACTACGACTTCCGTCTCTTTAACCTTGACCTTGGTGCCGTCGCTCGTTGCATCTTTGCGAATATCCTTGAAATACTCGTCTTCCATCTTAAAGAGCGCTACTGTCGTGTCTTTCTTTATCGTCAACTTGATTAGCGGATTGACGCTCGACTGTCCCAAGAGTATGAAGTAAGTCGACTTCTTCTCTTTGCACTTATCTTTCGTCAACGCGTATTCTCTTAGACTGTCAAAGTACTTCTTCTGTTGTTTAAACAGTCTTGCGTACGCTTCGTCAAGTGTAAGTCTTGGAGCCCTTTCTGCTTTTGGTTTTGCAGGCGCGGTCACTTTGACCTCTTTTTCAATTACCTTTTCTACCACTTTCTCTACAGGGACTTCGACTATCTTCTCAACCGGCACTTCCTTGACAACTTCCTTTTCGACGATCTTCTCTACCTCTACAGGTACTTCAACCTTTACTTCTTTCTCAACAATCTTCTCTACTTCTACCGGCACCTCGACGACTTTTTCCACTATCTTTTCGACAGGTACTTCTTTCTCAATGATTTGTTTTTCATTTGATTGCTGGGCAAGTTTTTCCATAATTATTCTCTGTCCTTCAATCAAACTCTTGATTGCTTCGTCATTTGAGGTCGTAACAACTACTTCCTTTTCAACATTTTTCTCAGCAGATTGCTCAGCAAGTTTTTGCATCAACTTCTCATTTTGTTCTATTAGCCTGTTTACAAGGTCATCATTAGTAGACGCTTGCTGAGGCAGAGCCTGTTGCATACCAGGAAGCAATGCTGTCACTGTATCAGTGATTATTCCGCGTATCTCTTCTGCGCCTATGCCATAGCCTCCGCCCATATATCCGCCTTGCGGCATACCTTGACCGACGTTGCTGCTATTTGCATTTCCACCCAACATACTCATAAGTATCATTTTCAAATCCTCATCTCTACGTTGAGTATCACTTGCTCTCTTTCTCTCGTCCAAATCTCTTTGGTTGCGCTCATATTCGTCTTTTGCGTCTTCAAGCGCTTCTTGCGCCTTGTCGTTGAGCATCTTCTCTATTATCATAAACACTAGGCTCATTACCGCCACGCCCATTAACGTGCACGCTATCGCTGTCCAAGCCGTCATTGCCAAACCAAACAAGCCTGTCGCTCCCGCATAGTAGTTGGCGTACTTCTCCGTCGCTCTCTTGGCTTTCTTTCTCTTGTTTGCGTAGCCTATGCCCTTGGTCGTAAATATTATTATCAATATTATGCTTATTACGCTGGCTATTACCTGCCACCATTGTTTGAGCGCTTCGCCTACCTTTCCGAAATCTACGCTTCCGCCGGCATTGTTGCCGCTGCTCGGCTCTCCGCTTGGAGTATTATTCCCGGGCTTGCTTGGGTCTTCCTCTTCCTGCGGATAATGCGTATTATTCGGGTCGTTGGGATCTTGCATATTTGGAATATCTTCACCCCTTAACTCAAACTCTTCCCACGCCGTCTCGTATGTGCCGTCTGTAAACGAATAGTTGTTCCGCATCTCCTCCTTTATTACCGCCTTGATTTGGTACTTATTACCTGCACTCAATTGGCTGTATTCTACAGGATTACCCTCCGAGTCTGCTATCTCATATTTTATTCCGTCTATCTGTCCGTACTTCAAGTTGAGCACGTACGGCTTGGCGTCCTTGTTCCATTCTTTCTTTATCGTTGCCGCTATTATCTCAAACGTATACTGCGTCGTTCCGCTCAATACCACGCTATTCTTGTTGGACGTGATTACCACCAAGTAATTACCTCTCTCCGTCGGCGCTCCCTCCAACTTTTTCGCCTCGTCGGCTATGTCTCCGCTGTAGTACGTCAACGTCAAGTCTCTCAACGTCGCTCCGCTGCTTATATTCAGTTTTACGTTCCTAGGCTTGCCGTTGTATTCTATCTTATTGCTTACCAGGCTCACCGTCACCGACGATGCTCCGCCGCCTACAGAGAAGAACGGCGAATACAGTCCTTCTTCCGTCACTCCGTCCGGGAACGTATAGTTATCCGCGTCAGTAAGTCTTGGATATGCCTTATACCACTTCCGCTCCGTGACTGAATACTCTATGTCTTCCAATTCCTTTGGCGTTGCCCCTGCCAAGATATTGCCGTTGCTGTCCGTCTCATAGTATACGTACTCCACTAAGTCTTCTGCCAGCGGGTCGCTAAGTTTCGGTATACCAAAGGTATTTCCATCATTATCCGTGTAATCTTCTGTCTTCCACTCTATAGATATCTCTGCCTTTACTACTTCCCATTTCTTACTCCATTCAAAGTCTCCGCTTCCGGTGAACGTATAATTGACTCCCTTTCCGCCTTGCGTAGGCTTCTCGTAATTTGCCGAATACTCCTCTGCCAATTCAAACGTAACCGTTACTGTAGAATTATCTCCTACGCTTATTCCGTCGTTGTTTAAATATTT
>Ga0209064_1000599_pt1 | contig 76719 bp, 49 predicted proteins | sample Inofromicrocosms_FD_187498 | JGI IMG/M metagenome (GOLD analysis project Ga0209064, IMG submission 187498) | Mouse cecum microbial communities from Vienna, Austria - Inoculum for glucosamine and mucus D2O microcosms (SPAdes) (version 2) | ecosystem: Host-associated > Mammals > Digestive system >...
GATAAATTTCAATTTATCTTTCTAAAAGGTTTGTAGTAAAAAGCTCTCGAACATATCGTTCGAGAGCTTTTGTCCTTGCTTGAAAGTATAACTCTTAATAATTTAGTTTTTTAATTCCCTATGGGAAGTACGCTTCCTGCGCCGCCGTTTTCATGCGTTCTTATTTATTGTAATTAACGATTGCGGCAAAGTCGTTGGGTTTTAAGGAAGCGCCGCCGATCAAGCCGCCGTCGATTTCTTCCATTGCCATCAAATCTTTGCAGTTGCCCGCGTTCATGCTTCCGCCGTACTGAATGCGTACCTTTGCCGCGCAGTTGGGGCAGAACACTTCGGCAAGCTTCTTGCGGATATACCCGATCGTTTCGTTCGCCTGTTCGCTGGTCGCCGTTTTTCCCGTGCCGATCGCCCATACGGGCTCGTATGCGATCACGATTTTCGAAATATCGTCGATTCCCTTCATGCCTTCGGTAATCTGCTTGTCGAGCACGGCTTCCGTTTTGCCGGTTTCACGTTCTTCGAGGCTTTCGCCGATGCACACGATGGGGATCAGTCCTGCGTTCAACGCTGCAAGAGTGCGCTTGTTTACCGTTTCATCCGTTTCACCGAAGTATTGGCGGCGTTCGCTGTGTCCGATGATAACATATTTTACGCCGTATTCTTTTAACATATTGGCGGAAATTTCCCCCGTGAACGCGCCTTTTTCGGCAAAGTGCACGTTCTGCGCGCCGAGCGCGATATTGCTTCCCTTCAACGCTTCCGCCGCGGCGGGAATATCGATTGCGGGTACGCATACGGCAACGTCGCAATCCGCGTTTGCGACGAGGGGCTTTAGGGCGTTGATCAGGGCTACGCCCTCGTTCGCCGTGTTGTTCATTTTCCAGTTTCCTGCAATAATGGGTTTACGCATAATTTACTCCTGTAAATTTGATTTCTACCGATATTATACCACAAACGCAGCGCAATAGCAACGCGCAAAGGAAAATTTTTGAAAAAATTATTCTGAATCAATTTCCGGCGGGTCGATCAAATCGTTGATCCGCCGTTTGCGTTTTGCGGGGCTCTGTCTACGGAACCACCCGTTATAGGATTCTTCGCTGAGTGCGGAATGACGGGGCGGCGGCGGGGGCGCTAAAGAAAAGCCCTCCCCGTTTGAACGAACGGAGAGGACTTCGTATTTACATTATTATTTCTCGTTCAAGCAAGCGATGCCGGGGAGAATCTTTCCTTCGAAAAGTTCGAGCGAAGCGCCGCCGCCCGTGGAGATATGCGTGATCTTATCTGCAAAGCCCAGCTGCGTACAAGCCGCCGCGCTGTCGCCGCCGCCGACGATCGTCGTTGCGCCTTTTGCGTCCGCCAACGCCTGAGCCACTGCAATCGTGCCCGCCGCAAGCGTGGGGTTTTCGAACACGCCCATAGGCCCGTTCCAGATGACCGTCTTGGCGGTCTTGATCTTGTCGGCAAACAGCGCGCGCGTTTTTTCGCCGATGTCGAGTCCCATATAGTCGTCGGGAATCGCGCTCGAGGCAACGACTTTCGTTTCGATCGCCGCGTCGATGGGGTCGGGGAATTCCTTCGCGATCACCGTGTCGATGGGCAGCAGCAATTCTTTTCCCGCCGCTTTCGCCTTGGCGATCATCTCCTTGCAGTAGTCGATTTTCTCTTCGTCTACGAGGGAGGTACCGATTTTTCCGCCCTGCGCCTTGATAAAGGTGTAAGCCATGCCGCCGCCGATAATCAACGTGTCGCACTTTTCAAGCAGGTTGGAGATAACGTTGAGCTTGTCGGCTACCTTTGCCCCGCCCAGAATGGCAACGAAGGGATGGGTGGGGTTTTCGAGGGAATCCGCCATGACGGTGAGCTCTTTTTCGATGAGGAAGCCGCAAACGGCGGTCTTTACCAAGCCGTATTCGACGATCGCCGCCGTGGAGGCATGGGAGCGGTGCGCCGTTCCGAACGCGTCGTTTACATAGATATCGCAGTAAGATGCGAGCTTCTTGCAGAATTCGAGGTCTTTCTTCTCCTCCTCCCAATGGAAGCGGAGGTTTTCAAGCAGAACGCATTCGCCTTCCTTGCAGGCGGCGACCTTTGCCTGCGCGTCTGCGCCGACGACGTCGGTCGCAAACGTAACCTTTCCGCCGAGCAGCTCGTTCAGGCGCTTTGCGACGGGGGCAAGGGTGAGCTTTTTGGGCTCGTCCTTTTTCGCCTTTTCGATAATCGCTTCCGCCGTGGTTTCGCCCGCGTCTACCTTTTTCTTGTCCTTCTTGTTCAGCTTTACTTCTTCCGAGAAGATGGAGTGGGGCTTGCCCATGTGCGAGCAGAGCACGACCTTTGCGCCCTGTTCCATTAAATATTTAACGGTGGGCAGTGCGCCGATGATCCTGTTTTCATCGGTGATGACGCCGTCCTTCATGGGAACGTTAAAGTCGCAGCGCACCAATACTCGCTTGCCCTTTAAATCCTTTAAGTCTTTTACGGTTTTCTTGTTCATAACAAAATTCTCCTTATACGCTTTGCGGTTTCAATTTGAACCTTAATTAATATAATCCATTTTTTTCCTTTTGTCAAGGTTATCGTTTAAAAAAAGTAAAAATCCTCTTTTAATAAAGAAAAGAAGGGGCTCGGAATGACTGCGGGGAAACCTTAAAAAAATATGGGATAAGTGCCGTTAATTCGTTTGACAAACGGTTGTTGATTTGCTAAAATATACTTTGTCTGGAAAACGACGGTTTTTTTTGTGCGCTTTTTTAGAAAACAAAGCCGCGAAATCTACGATTTTCTCCGACCCGTTTGCGGTCGCGGAAATATTCCGAAATAAGAACAAGGAGGAAGCAGAATGCCCACCATCAACCAGCTGATCAAGAAAGGCAGAGAGCGCGAAGCGTTCAAGTCCAAGAGCCCTATTTTGGACAAGTGTCCGCAAAAGCGCGGCGTATGCCTTTCGGTAACGACGACTTCTCCCAAGAAGCCCAACTCGGCGCTTCGTAAAATCGCGAGAGTCCGTCTTACCAACAAGCAGGAAGGTACGGTTTACATCCCCGGCGAAGGACACAACTTGCAGGAGCACAGCTCCGTTCTCATTCGCGGCGGAAGAGTAAAGGACCTTCCCGGCGTGCGTTACCACGTGATCCGCGGTGCTCTCGATACCGCAGGCGTAGCGAAGCGCAAGCAGGCTCGCAGCAAGTACGGCGCGAAACGCCCTAAGTAAGAGCCTGAGTAACTCAACCTGCTTATTTCGGAATATATTCCCGAAGAGTAGGCAGTATTCCCGTAAGGGGAGAAGGTTTGCCCTTTGTCTGCGATGATCCGCGACGCTATATTATATAATGTTAAGGAAATCGTGAACAAGGCAGGCAATAGCCGTACTGTTAGGGAGGCTTGAAAAGCCCTCGAACGCAAAAAAATCAAAAAAAGGAGAACAACCATGCCGAGAAGAGGAGGCGTACCCAAGAGAGACGTTTTACCCGATCCCGTGTACAACAGCAAGGTCGTAACCAAGCTCATCAATCAGATTATGCTTGACGGCGAAAAGAGCGTTGCACAGCGAATCGTGTACGAAGCGTTTACCATGATGGGTGAAAAATTAAATCTGGAACCGATGGAAATTTTCAACAAGGCAATGAACAACGTTATGCCTATGGTTGAGGTAAAGGCACGCCGTGTGGGCGGCGCAAACTATCAGGTTCCCATCGAAATCAGACCCGAGCGCCGTCAGACGCTTGCGATCCGTTGGATCGTGGCGAACACGAGAAAGAGAAGCGAGCGCGAAATGCCCAAAAAACTTGCGGCGGAGCTGATGGACGCATTCAACAACACGGGCGGCTCCGTGAAGAAGAAAGAAGACACGCACAGAATGGCAGAGGCGAACAAGGCGTTCGCACACTTCCGTTTCTGAGGAGGCTGAATTATGCCCAGAGAATACGATTTAAAACACACCCGTAATTTCGGGATCATGGCGCACATCGACGCAGGCAAAACGACGACGACGGAGCGTATCCTGTTTTATACGGGTAAAACTCACAAAATCGGCGAGACGCACGACGGTACCGCTACGATGGACTGGATGGTTCAGGAGCAGGAACGCGGTATTACGATCACCTCGGCTGCGACGACCTGCGTTTGGAAAGGACACCGTTTCAATATCATCGATACCCCTGGACACGTTGACTTTACGGTAGAAGTCGAGCGTTCGCTGCGCGTGCTTGACGGCGCGGTGGCTACGTTCTGCGCAAAGGGCGGCGTCGAGCCCCAGTCGGAAACCGTTTGGCGTCAGGCGGATACCTACGGGGTGCCCCGCGTTGCGTATGTAAACAAAATGGATATTAACGGCGCGGATTTTTACCGCGTCGAAAAGATGATCAAGGAGCGCCTCGGCGCAAACCCCGTTCCGATCGAACTTCCCATCGGAAAAGAGGAAAATTTCCGCGGGATCATCGACCTTATCCGCATGGAAGCGGAGGTCTACTACGACGATTTGGGTAAGGATTTCCGTAAGGAGCCCATTCCCGAGGACATGCAGGCGCTTGCAGAACAGTACCGTGAAAAGCTCGTGGAGGAGGCGGCTTCCGCCAACGACGAGCTCATGGAGAAGTACCTCGATACGATGGAGCTTTCCCAAGAAGAAATCATTGCGGGGCTTCGCGAACGCTGCCTGAAAATGGAAGCGATCCCCATGCTTTGCGGTTCGTCCTACAAAAACAAGGGCGTGCAGTTCCTTCTCGACGCGGTCATCAACTTCCTTCCCAGCCCGTTGGACGTCGCGCACGTCAAGGGCACCGATCCCAAGTCGGGGGAAGAGATTGAAAGAAAGACCTCGGACGAGGAGCCTTTCTCCGGTCTTGCGTTTAAAATCGCAACCGATCCGTTTGTGGGTTCGCTCGCTTATTTCCGTTGCTATTCCGGCGTTCTGGAAGCGGGCTCTTACGTCTACAACTCCACTAAGGAGAAAAAAGAGCGCGTCGGGCGTCTCGTTCAGATGCACTCCAACGAAAGAAAGGATATCGACTGTATTTACTCGGGCGACATCTGCGCGATCGTCGGCTTGAAGAATACGACGACGGGCGACACGCTGTGCGACGAAAAGCACCCGATCATCCTTGAAAAAATGGAATTCCCCGAGCCTGTTATCCAGCTTTCGCTCGAACCCAAGACGAAAGCGGGTCAGGAAAAGATGACGCTTGCGCTCATCAAACTCGCGGAAGAGGATCCCACGTTCAAGACCTATACGGACAAGGAAACGGGACAGACGATTATCGCGGGTATGGGCGAGCTTCACCTCGACATCATCGTAGACCGTCTGCTTCGCGAATTCCACGTGGAAGCCAACGTCGGCGCACCGCAGGTTGCCTATCGCGAAACGTTCCGCAGCACGGTAGATGCGGAGGGAATGTACAAGCGTCAGTCGGGCGGTAAAGGTCAGTACGGTCATTGTAAGATCCACCTCATTCCGCAGGAGCCCGGCGCGGGTTACGCGTTCGAGGATCTCACGGTCGGCGGTTCTATTCCCAAGGAATACATTCCCGCGATCGACAAGGGAATTCAGGAAGCGGCGAGAAACGGTTATCTGGCGGGCTACGAAATGGTAGACTTCAAGGTACAGGTTTACGACGGCAGCTATCACGAAGTCGACTCCTCGGAAATGGCGTTCAAGATCGCCGGTTCTATGGCGTTTAAGAACGGTATGGAAAAGGCAAAACCCGTCCTGCTCGAGCCCATCATGAAGGTGCAGATCATCACTCCCGAGGATTACTTCGGCGATTTGATGGGTAACGTTTCGGGACGTCGCGGCACCATTCTCGGCACGGACGATCGGAACGGCGCGAAGATTATCGATGCGGAGATTCCGCTTTCCGAAATGTTCGGTTACGCTACGGAGTTGCGTTCGCGCACGCAGGGCAGAGGTCAGTTTACGATGCAGTTCGATCACTACTACGAAGTGCCTAAGAGCATTTCCGAAAAGATCGTTTCGAACCGTGCAAACAAGGATTGACCCCAATATCTTGTGTTATTTTCCGTAAAAGAGGAAAATAGAGGTATTTTTGCGAAAAATTCCTAAAAATTTATCGCAAAGTATTTGCAAATTTTAAAACTATCGGTTATAATAATAGGCGGTAGGCGGGTTCAGCTTAATATCAGGAAATGATAGATAGCTGCGCTTCTTCCCGTAAGGGGAGAAAAAGTTATCAAATTTTTATAAAAAATCGGAGGATTACTCAAAATGGCAAAGGCAAAATTCGACAGAAGCAAGCCCCACGTTAACGTAGGTACGATCGGCCACGTTGACCACGGCAAGACCACTTTGACCGCAGCTATCACCATGGTTATGGCGTGCAAAGGTCAAGCACAGAAAATGAAGTATGACGAAATCGACAAGGCTCCCGAAGAGAGAGCACGCGGTATCACGATTAACACCGCGCACGTTGAGTACGAGACGGACAAGCGCCACTACGCGCACGTTGACTGCCCCGGACACGCCGACTACGTTAAGAACATGATTACGGGCGCTGCCCAGATGGACGGCGCGATCCTCGTCGTTGCTGCGACCGACGGTCCCATGCCCCAGACCCGCGAGCACATTCTGCTTGCCCGTCAGGTAGGCGTTCCTTATATCGTCGTATTCCTCAACAAGTGCGATCAGCTCGACGATCCCGAGTTGCTCGAACTCGTAGAGATGGAAGTAAGAGACCTTCTTTCCTCCTACGAATTCCCCGGCGACGATATTCCCATCATCAAGGGTTCCGCGCTCAAAGCGCTTGAAAAAGCGACGAGCGGCTGCTCGAACGAAGAGGTTCTTGCGGCTCCCGAGTGCCAGTGCATTCTCGAACTTATGAGCACGATCGACGCGTATATCCCTACGCCCGAGCGCGAAGGCAACAAGCCTTTCCTTCTTCCCGTCGAGGACGTATTCACGATTTCCGGTCGCGGTACCGTTGCTACGGGTCGTGTAGAAAGAGGCGTTGCGCACGTCGGCGATCCTGCCGAAATCGTAGGACTTATCGACAAACCCCGTTCGACCACGATCACGGGTCTCGAAATGTTCCACAAGCAGCTTGACGAAGCTATGGCGGGCGATAACGTCGGTGCGCTTCTTCGCGGTATCAACAGAACGGATATCGAAAAGGGACAAGTTCTTGCAAAGCCCGGCACCGTTCCTACGGCTATGAAATTCGAGGCTCAGGTTTACGTTTTGACCAAGGACGAGGGCGGCCGTCATACGGCGTTCTTCAACCACTACCGTCCTCAGTTCTTCATCAGAACGACGGACGTTACGGGTTCCATCGAACTGCCCGCGGGCGTTGAAATGGTTATGCCCGGCGACCACGTTACCTTGACGGTTGAGCTTATCAAACCCGTTGCTATCGAGGAAGGACTTCGCTTCGCTATCCGCGAAGGCGGCAGAACGGTTGGTTCCGGCGTCGTTTCCAAGATTCTTTAATCGAATATTTGATCAAACAGGTGAAAACCGCACGGATTACCGTGCGGTTTTGTTTTTTGAAAAAGAAGGGCTTTTGTCATTCGGAGCAAAGCGAAGAATCTTGATTGCCGGTTGCACGAAAGGCAAGATTCCTCGTGCGCTTTGCGCTCCTCTGAATGACACGCGGGAACGGGCTCGGATGTGGCTCGACTTGGCGTTGCCGGGTTTCGGGATCACGGGTGGCAGACAAAACGGCGGCAGAAGCAGGAAAAGTTTCCCTTTACGCTAAAAAATTTGTTGAGTACTTGCCTTTTTCGTCGGAATGTGATATAATCTAACATAATTGAGGTATTATATACTTAATCGAGGTACTGCGCGGTTTCGGCGGTTGAAAAATCCTTTTCTCCGCCCCGAAACCGAACGGCTTCGGTTTCGGAGGAAAAAGCGGGTCGATGGCAATCTTGAATATCGGATTGGACCTTGGCAGCGACGCGGTAAAAATCGCGTTTGCGGTGAAAAAGGGGCGCGACGTTTCGTACGGAAAGCTTGCGCGCAACGACTTTTTGACGCAGGTGGCGATTCCTGCCGTTGCCTTTTACGATTTGAATACCCGTAGCTGGAAGTTCGGCGACGAAGTGGAGCGGAAAAACGAATACCGCTCGTCTTTTGCTACCGTCGTGAAGATAAAAAATCTCATTTCCCTTCTGGAACGAGGCGAGCACAAGGCGGACGTGTTCGAAGAAAACGCCCGTTACTATCGCTTCGGGCACGATTTTCCCAAATTCTACTTTCCCGTGCGCAAGAAAATGCTATCCAATTTCGGAGAAATGGTAAAAAACGATTTGACCTTTTGCGTGGCGGAGGATACGCCCGAGAGCGTCTGCGAAAGTTTCTTTTACTATCTGCGTACCGTTATCGAAGAGCGGACGAAGGCGTTTACGCGCGAAAAGGGGATTCCGATCGAAGAGTACCGTCTGGCGCTCGTTTACCCGCCCAAGGTCGGCGGGGAGTACGTCGAGGAGCTGATGCGCCTTGCACAAAGGGCGTTCGGGATCGGCGCCGACAAGGTGCTTTCCTCCACGAAAGCGCTCGGAATGTTTGCCTATCATCGCGGCGCGCTCGCTTCGGGCGAAAGCGTGCTTGTGTTCGACATGGGCGACGAAAATATATCCGTCGCGCGCGTGTCGCTGATAGACGAAACGGTCGTCGTGGACGGCGCGGACGGGCACAGCGCTCCCCTTGCCGTCGGCGGACAGGACGTGGACGAAGTCGTTGCGTCCTATCTCGAAGGGCAGATCGCCGCCTGCGAAACGGTAGGCACGCCCTCGTTCGGCGAAGAAGGGCATATCCGCGAAAGCGGGCTGTATTCCAAGCAGTACCTTTTCATGAAGGAAATCAAAAAGGCGAAAATCGTGCTGAGCCGTCCGCTTGCCGAGTGCGCGGCGTTCCGCGACGGCGTGCCCGTGGCGGTCAATCGGGACGTGTATATCCAGCGTCGTCTGACACGCGAGGCGTTTGCCGACTGTCTCGGCATGAGCGCGCGGGGCGGACTTGCGGAAACGATCGCCTCCTATATCGTAAACGAAATCAGAATGCCCGCCAACCGCGGGGTGCAAAAGATTTTTCTTTCGGGCGGATTGGCGGAAACGTACGGTTTGCTCGACTACCTCGAACGGCGGATCGGGGAGGAAGCGTACGGGGTCGCTGTGGGCACGTTCGACGACGGACGGGAAACGGACGACGGGTTTACCGTGCTCTCGCACGAGGACAGCGTATACGCGCCTGCCGTGGGGGCGGCAATCGTTGCGCTTCGCGGCTTCGACGTGCGTACGGCGGTGGCGCTTTCGTACGGCACCTGGGCAATCGACCCCGCGACAAATTCCAAGATTTTGTCCGTGCTTGCGGACAGGGGCTCGGTATTGAAGGAACGGGGAACGACGACCTTCGGTACCCGCTTCCATATCGAGAATACGCTGGAAATCAGGGACGACGAAATGTTTTCGGCGGCGATCACCAAGCAGGAGATCCGCGATCATTCGGTGAGGGGGCTTACGTATACGGGAGAGCGGGTCATGGTTGGCGAAATCAATTCGCAGCCCCGTCTGCGGGCGGCGCGGCTCGTAGGTTTGAAAACGGTTACGGGCGGCGTCGGGTCGCTGATAGAGTTCTATTATTCGGGCAGGAAGGTCAAGATCCTCGACCGAATTTATTTCAGGGAGGGCATTCACGTCGACCCCGAGGGACACGCGACGCCGTTCTTCGAAAACGCTTCGGGCAAGGAGGACCGCGTAAACGTGCTGTACGTGAGCAACGGCGCGAGGGTATCGGTGAAGGCGAGCGAGATCGAACTGAGATTTTACGGAATGGACGCGTTCAAGGTGGTTGCGGGAGAATAAAAAATGGCAAAAAATTTCGGGATTACTTTTATCGGAAATGCGTATAACCGTGCGTCGCAGCGCGCGGGGCTTTCGGATATCAAAGTTAATTACAGCGAAAAGATAGGTAAACTGGACGAGGACGTTGCGGCGCTTGACCGCTACGACGAGTTTTCCGCACTTAGGATTGACGCCTCCGAGTACGAGGCGAACGGCGCGTACGGTATTCAGCGTAAAAAGAGCCTGCACGGGGGCGGCGGCGTCATATTGAAGCATCAGGCGGAAGCGGCGGAAAAGTTCTTAAAGGAGCGGCGCGGCGTGGGTTTGCTTGCCGACGTGGTGGGCAGCGGAAAGACCTTCGAGGCGTGCGTTGTGCTGAGCGAGCTTGCGGTACGGGGGGATATTTCCTCCCTTCTGCTCGTGGTGCCCGCGCAGGTGTACGACGATTGGGTGCTGACGCTTGAGCGGTATTTCGGATTGGGCGACGGCGTGCTCTGCCACGTGGGGAGCGATTTCGATATCGACGCGCTCACCGAACGGGGGGAGGACGGACTCTTGCACCCCGTGCGCCCGATTATCGTGCTCGACGAGGATTTCGCGCGCTGGGGCGAGGACGTTGCAAAGCGGGTGCTTTTCGACGTGATTGTCGTGGACGAGGCGCACCACCTTTCGGAGGAAGAGGGCGAAATGGCGAAGGCGATGAAACTGCTCTCCCTGATGATGGCGTTAAAGCGCAAAGCGCAGAAATCCTACTGCCTGCTGCTAACCGCAACGCCGCACGCGGGCAACCTTGCGCATATGTTCCGTCTGTGGTATTTTATCCGCTGTAAAGGGGGCACGCCTTCCGACTTCGACGAAAAGGACGATGCGGACAGAACGGCGGGCTATCGCGACGAGAAGAGGTACTATCTCGAACATATCTGCCATAACGCGACCACGGTGATGGAGTTCATCCGCAAGGTGAAAATTTCCGAAGTCGGCGTAAAGTATGCGGAGAAGTTCAACGCGTTTCTCGCGCGGAAAAACATCCGCGGGTTTGACGAACTGACGGAGGGGGAGCGCGCCTCCGCCGTGGACGAATTTTTGGATACGGACGGAAAAATAGCCGATGCCGTCAATGCAGCCGTGGCGAGCGCTTATCATAACGGCGTTCTGCGCACGATCATGGTGCGCCAGCCCAACAATAATTTAACCAAGCGCAAGGACGTCGTCAACTTCCTGTTCGTTCCCAAAAAGGTTATGGAAGAGAACGTCGGGGGGACGGGGCTTTTAAACGAACCCGTGGTATTCCATCCCGCAAAGCTCAACGGAAAAGGCGCGATCGAGTCGGAGGGGGAGGCGCTTTCCCTCGCCGAATATTTGCAGCGCGTACGGCGGGGCGGAGACCACAGGAACGAGGAAAAGGCGTTTGCCGATTTGCTGTTCGGCGGGCTGCTGCCCGCTCTGGGCGTTTCCGACGGCGACTTTACCAAGGCAAATTCGCTCGGCTATTACAACCAACAGATGCGCGCGGTGCCGCGCGGAGTAAAGACGATGCTGTACTTTTCCGACCCTGCGGCGGGCGAGTTCGAGCGCAAGTACGGCGTGCTTACCCAAATATTGAGATTACATAAGGACGAGCGCGTCATTCTCTTTTTCGATTACGAATTGAAGCGGCGCGATCGCATCGTCGACCGCGTGGAAGAAACGTTGAAAAACGACGAGCGGTTCAAGGACAGACTGCTCGTCGGCACGGGTATGAATAAGGATAAGACGGTTGCCGCATTTATGGGCGAGGAGGGGAAAAACGCCATCCTGCTCGTAAAGGACGCCTCCTTTACGGAGGGCGTCAACTTGCAGAGCTGCAACGTTATCGTCAACGTGCAGGTAACGCCCGACCCGCTTGCGATGGACCAGAGAATCGGGCGTATTTTCCGCCTCGGGCAGCAGAACGACGTTACCATTTATTCGCTTGCGGATATGCGCAGGCTCGAGGGCTACGCGCTCTCCTATTTTTCGCGCATCGGTCTGATGACGAGCAACAGCGGCGACGCCACGATCATCGCGGGCAGCAACAGCGACCGCATGATCACCGTGCGGTGCAACTGCTGCGGCAACGTCAAACTGTTTTCCAAAGAGGACTACGACACCAAGAGATACCGCGATTCCGACGACTTGTACTGCATTTCCACCGAGCAGTGTATGGAAGCGGGCAAGCGCGGAATGCGTATGGAAGAAATCAGCGTATACGATTTCAAATGCGACTTGTGCGGAGAAACGTTTACCCGTGCCGTCGAGGAAGAGGGCTACACCTGTATGGCGGCTTCCAGCTTCGGCAAGGGCGTAATGTGCAACAGCGGCGAAAAGGGGGACAGAAACCTTTATTGCCGCAAAATTTGCGCGATCGCGCATTGCCAGCGTTTCCTGAACGGGGCGATGAAGGATAAATGTCCCGCGTTTGCGCGCTATCGGGAAAACCGCAACGTGGGAGATTTGGATCTTGCGGTCATCTGCGAGACCTGCCCCAGCCGGCGGGAGTGTCCCGAGAAGTGCCGCGTTTCGGAGACGGGCGAGCGCGCGATCCGCAGCTGCGAGGATTGCGGCGAGTCTACGTGCAGCACCAATCCGCACGTCATCCGTTTCAACGAGCGGTGGGAAGCTTCCTGTCCCGTCTGCCGCGCCAACGGACGGCGCGGGCGGATCAAGCCCGTGCAGGCGCGCACGTTTGCTACGTACTTGCGCGCGGCGTGGGATTTCAGGCACGACGGCGGGCGCGCGTTCTGCAACAACCTCGGGCAAGAGGCAAAGAAGGTGGCGGCGATCAAAGAAATTCTCGACAACGACAACGTAGGGGACGGTGAGTGAGTATGGAAAAAATCATCGTCGGAAGCCAGTATAAAGAAGCGTTCGACAGCGCTTGCAGGTTAGTGGAGAGCGGCTGTATCGGCAGCGACGTGCGCATTGCCAGGGAGGGCGGGCGCAAGCTTATCGACAACGGAACGTATCTGTTCGCGTTGGGCGACGATCGTGCCGATCTGGAACTTGACGACATCTCGATGACGGGCGAGGGCGCGTCTTGGTTCGGCGTGCTGCGCGGCGGCGAAAACAAAAATCAGAACGCCGTGTGGGTTTCTTTTATCGAAACGCTTGCAAGCCGTTATCACAAGCGGTTTTCTCTCGTCGAATACATGGAAAAGCCTCCCGAAGCGGAGGAGGAAGAGAAAAAGTCAAGGATTCTTTCCGAGTATGCCGACCGTTTGACGGCGGCGCTCTTCCCCGATTTGGTCGGGCGTTACACCGTGCGCAGGCTGTCGCCGCGGGAGAGCGCGGAGGACATTTACGGCGTTTCCATGCGCATCGAGCTTTCGGGCGGCGCGGGGGCGGCGATGCCCGTATTGTGCAGGGTCTACTTTAAAAAGACGGGGCACAGAATGATTCCTGTTTCCGAATCGGAAGCGCAGCGTATCAACGATTATCTCCGCAGCGTCAAGGCTCCGTCGGACGCGGGAAAGGAGGGCGGTCGGGACGGTACGCTCGTGGACGAAGCGCTGACCGCGCTCGAAGTCCTGATCGAGGAAAACGGGGGCGCGGGCTTTGCGGACGCCATTTGCTACGACTCGGAAGAGGACGCAAAAGCGGTGGGAATGCTGGTGAATGGTTCGCACGAGGGCGACGTGCAGTTAGAGTGCACGCGGGTGAAAACGCTCGGCGTGCTGCACTTGAAGTGGAATATCGCCGCCGCCGATTTGTGCGTGGGCGAGCGGAGGCTCCTGCGCGTGGTCGCGGGCGAGGGCGGAAGGGTAACGCTCAACTGCCTCAACTGCGGCGACGGCTACGGCTTGGTGGAAAACAACGAAATCAGGTTTACGGACGAGTCCGGCAAGACCCGCGCGGTAACGATCGACCCGACCCGAGCGGATCTGGGCTTCGGTAAGGAAAAGGCGCAGCTCGTACTCAAAGAGATCCGCGAAAGCGACCGCTTTAAAAAGCATCTGTTCCGCATTTCCTGCAAGGAGAATCTGCGCAACGAAAACTGTTCGTCCGTCGCGTGCGAAAGTGAGGCGTTCTGCTTCGAGACGGCGGGCGGAAAAAAGATTTACAAGTGCAAGGACTGTCCGTTCCCCGAAATCGTGTACCGCGGTGCGGACGGTGCGGCGCGCTACACTCCGTCGCTTGCGTTCGTGCGCGATAAGGGCGCGCTTGCCGATAAAAAGACGGTGCGCTATTGTTCCCTTTGCGGCAGAGCGTTTTCCGCCGCCGTTATGAAGGGGGCGCGATGCCGCCTTTGCAACGGGACGGACGACGGCGGTAAGGAGGCGGAAAAGACCTACCGCAAGTACGCGGATATTCTTTCCGTGGGGCGGCGGCTTTCCGCGGGCAAGAAATATTGCTACGAGGACGACGAAATTCTCATTTTCGTCGTGGGAAATAAAAAATTCGTTTTCGATAAACTTGACGTCGGCGCGGACGGCTATATCAAAGCGCCGAAAAAGATGTGAGGCGTCAGATGAAACTATTTCGGAATGTAAAAACTGTACGGCGGGAAGAGAGCAGAAAGGAGATTTTGTATTTCTCCCTTGCGCTCGCGCTCTTCCTCGATCTGTTTGCGGCGGTTTTGCTCGGCGTTTCGCAGGTTACGGACGCAAAGTATCTGGCTTGTCCCATTCTGCTTGTCATCGTTGACGCGGGATTTTTGTTGCTGTCCGTGTTCACCAACTACCGCTTCCGTTATTCTATTGCAGGTACGTTGATATATCTTTGTTGTACGCTGATCCTCGTTGCCGTGATGACGGCGCTGCACGCGAACGGCGGTACGGTAACGCTTGCCGCGGGCAGCGTGTGGCTTGTATCGCACCTCCTGTCGGTTGCGGGCGTGGTTGCTGCGGCGTTCGGCATTGCAAGGCGCAGCGGTAAACTGAAATTTATCTCCTACGCCGCGGGCGGGGCGGTGCTGATTGCCGCCGTGCTGTACGGGGCGATCGCGGGCACGGGCGGCGTGTTCGGGCAGGGAATGACGGGACGCACCGTAACCTACGCGTACGATAAAGATACGGACGGCTACGTTGCCGTATCCCTCGTTGCCGGCAGGGGCGGAAAGTTGATCATCCCGGAAACGTTCAACGGCAAAAGGGTGCGGGCGGCGGACTGCGGCATCTTTTCCGAAGAGGGGCTGACGGAAATCTACCTTGACAGCGCGGGCGAGCTCGAGCTGGAAAATACCGTAAAATTGCAGGCGTTCCGCGAGGGCGTGGTGGTATACGCCGACCGTTCGGAATACGACGCGCTGCGGAGCGGCTATTTTAAAGAGGCGTACGAAACCTCTTCCGAAGGACTGCTGCGCTTTGCGTGCAGCTTTGCTCCGACGGGGTTGGCGGCGGACGAGGTGTTCGTTTCCTTCGACTACTCCATGGATACCTTACAGACGGCGAAGGGCGAAGTGTTGCCCGTCTGGGTGGGAAAAAAGGGCGATACTTTCCGCTTGGATTTTGCGGATATCGGCTACGCCCGCCACGCCGACGAGCACAGCGACGCGGATTTGCTCTGGTGCAGCCGCAATATGGGCGGATTCATTCTCACCGCGCCCGTCGCCGGAAACACCTCGATCGCGGGAACGTCGATCGAGCACAGCGTTACGGGGGCGCAGTTGCGTTTTGCCCGCATTTTCCGTATTACGATCGGGGAGGACAACGACGCCGTGTACGAGACCCCCGACGACTATAAGTTTACGGTAACGGGGGGCGAAACGTTGAACTACCGCCTTGCCACGGTAAACACTTGCGACGAAATTATCGATAACTTCCCCAAACGCGAGGGCTTTGCGCTCTCCTTCCGTACGGCGGGCTCGACGCTTTCGGGCAAGCTCTCCGACGTGCTGAAATCCAGCTCCTCCGACCGTGTGAGCGTATTTCCCGATTGGCGGCTGCTTCCGCCCTCCATTCGTTCGCTTTCCACCGCAAACGGCGGAAGAACGATTACCTACGGCAATGCGGCAACGATCCTGTGGGAAACGGAAACGCCCGCGGAGGGATTTGCGTGCGACTACGAAATCACCCTGCCCGACGGATCGAGCCGTAGCCTGAACGGGCAGACGGATTATGAAATTCTAAACTTTCAACCGAGCGACGGGGGCACGTATCTCGTAACGGTAGGCATTTCCGCGCCGAAGATCACTTCGTTGACGGCGGAGGCGTCCTCCCCGATTACGCTGGAGTTCGCCAAGCGCGAGCTTACGCTTGCTTGGGACGACTTCGCGGACGACGTGTACGACGGGTCGGCAAAGGAGATTACGGCAAACGTTTTGAGCGGCGTGATCAACGACGACGAAATTACGTTTCAATTATCCCGCAAGGCGGTTCATGATGCGGGCAGTTATACGGTCGTTGCAACCCTGACGGGGAATTGCGACGCGAAATATGCGCTTACCGCGCCGTCGGCAAGCCGCACCTACACGGTGAAGCCCCGTCCCGTTGCCGTCGATTGGACCGTGGGTACCTATACCTATAACGGATTGATGCAGGCGCCGACCGCTTCGATCACGCTCGTGAACGGCAGCGCGCGGACGCTGAGCGTTTCGGGCGGGCGCGGCGCGGGCGAGCAAACGGCAACGGCAACGAACAGCGACGGCAATTACACGCTGACGAATCCCACGCAGCGTTATACGATCGCAAAGCGCGGCGTCAGCCTCGTCTGGTCGGACACGGCGAGCTTTACTTACGACGGCAGCGTGCAGTATCCCGTGGCGGCGAACGTGAACAACGCCGTTGCGGGCGAACAGGCAGAAATTTTGCGGGCGCTCTCTTACGCAGGCGGCGGCAGAACGGTGGGGAGCTACACGGTAACCGCCACGCTCAACCACGCCAACTACGAAATCGCGGAAAACGCAAGCAGGGATTTTACCGTTACGGCGCGCGATTATCGGGTGCGCGTCTATTCTTCCTCCAAGACGTACGACGGAAAGAAGTTCGATTCGTTTGCCGTAAACTTTTCCGGGCTTGCGGGCAACGATTCTCCCGTGGGGGTCGCAAAAATCGAATATACCTACACCACCGATTTGACGAGCGCGGGAGAACACGATATTATTCCCGTCGTTACGACGATCAACGAAAATTACCGATTGGCGTCGGCGGAAAAAGGCACGATTGTCATTGCCAAGCGTCCCGTAACGATTATCGCCGACAGCAAGAGCAAGACGTACGACGGTACGGCGTTTACGGATTTCACCTATTCGGCGGTCAATCTTGCCGAGGGCGAGAGCAAAGAGAGCGTGTGCGGTTCGGTAACGTTTACCGTTTCGGGCAATGCCATGGACGCGGGGACGTATACGATAACCGTCGATCAGACGAACGCCTCCGACAATTACACGTTTACGCGGCGTTCGGGGACGCTGACGATCGCAAAGCGCGTTTTCAGCCTGCAATGGTCGCAGAAGCGTGTCTTTGCGTACGGCGAGGATGCGAGCGAACTGAGGGCGGTTCCCGATTGCGATGTGGCGATTTCATACGAATATTACGACGTGCACGGCGTGCGGTTGAGCGGCGTTCCCACGGCGGTGGGCAGTTATACGGTGCGCGTCGTGTACGATACGGACAACTACACCGCATTGGATCCGAGCTGTACGTTCACGATTGAAAAGCGTGCGGTTACGATCAGCTGGACGGGAAGCCGCGAGTTCACCGTCGGCGAGGACGCGGGCGCGCTGAAAGCGACGCCGAGCTATGCGGTGGAAATTACTTACGAATATTACGATTTTGCGGGCAACCGTCTAAGCGGCGTTCCCACGGCGGCGGGCAGTTATACGGTGCGCGCCGTGGTAAAGGACGCGGACGGTCGCTATACCGTAACGGGCGACAGATGTACGTTCGTCATCGTCGAGAGGTCGGATATATCTGTCGGCGATTCGACTGGGGAAAAGGAGGCGCGGGCATGATTTGCAAGAACTGTTCCAAAAACGTGGAGACGCCGCTCGTGCTGTACGACGGCAGGCTTGCCTGCCCGTACTGTACCAAGGAGCTGACGGACGTGGGCGACTTTCGCGTAACCGCCGAAAGCGAAGCGGACGATCGCATCGCCGAGCTCGGATATTTAAGGTGGCTCGAACGCCCCTCGGCGGAAACGAAAAAATATCTCGAACGCAGCGTGGAGGCGTGCATCCGCGCTGCGCGCGCGGGACACCCGAAAGCCGTCGCCCGCCTCGGTTACTTTTACGAAAAGGGGTACGTGGACGGGACGCGCGGCAGAAGCGAGAGCTCTACGATTGCCTACGGCTACTATAAAAAGCTCTGCTTTGCGGGGAACGTGCACGTCAAGGTTTCGGACGGCGTTTCCGGCTACGGCGAGGCGGAGTTTTCCGAAATCCGCAAGGGGACGGCAAAGCAGCTCCTGTCGCTGATCGCCTCCTTTTCCAAGGACGACGAGGGGGTATCCCTGCGCAGCCGTGCGAACATGGAAGAGGTGCGCCGAAGGGTCGTTGCCGCCTATCCCTCGCTTTCGGGGTTCGTCGAGAGTGTGTTGCCCACGGCGGAGCCCGACCGCGTCAGTCGCATTATGTCGGTGTTGATTTCGACAGCGGCAAGCGGCAGAACGCCCCTCTTCGGGGTCATCCGCGTAACGAACACCGTACTGAAAGCGCTGTTTTCGGACGAGAACGAACGCACGGCGTATAAGCTGATTGGCGGCGGGTTGGAGCTGTGGTACGCGCCCTGCGACGGCGACGGAGCGATTTCGGAATCGTCGGACTGCCGCTTTCAGGCGCTGTCCAACCGCAAGCTCGTTACGGAGGAGTTGGACGCGCTCGCCGACAACGGGGCGGGATATCTGTATTTCTTTAACGCTTCGTCCAAGCGCCGACAGCTGAAAAAATCCGTGTGCGCGCACGTACAAAAGGACTTGCGGGCGGACGAATTCACGCTCGTAAAGCGTATTGCCAACAAGGGCGGGCAGTCGGAGTATACCTTTTACGACGACGACATTATCAGGAATAAATCGCGTATTTCCTTCGACAGGGCGGTGGAGACGCTGGTCGAGGACGTTGTGAAGAACGCGAACGAATCATTTTAATTTCGGAGGAAACATATGGCGGTACAGGACAAAATCAAGAGGATTGCAGAGGTTTGCAAGACGAACGGCGTAGCGATTTCAGGCAAACTTTCGGGCGTCGGCGTTACGGGGTATGCGAGCGACGGCTGTCAGGTGCTTGCCGAAAGCTGCGTGGATAAAATGGAGGAATATTGCCGTTACGGGGTGAACTACGGGTTCGGCGGCGTGAGCGAGCCGATCGAGGCGCTCTCCAAGCTCGCCGTGTCCATGACGGACAAAAAGGCGGACAAAAAACTTGCCAAGGCGGAGGAAAGTTTACGAAAAATCGAGGCGGAGGTCAAACTCGGTCATAAAGGAGAAACCATGGAAATCAAGGAAGAGGTCTACAAGTATATCGATACTTCGTCGGAGGCGTGCGACGTTCTCGCGGGATTGGATATTGCGAAGTCGCGTGCGGGCGTGTTGAAGAAGAGCAAGGCAAAACTTGCGGAATTGCGCGCGATCATCGAGGACGCGTTCGACGGTTCCGGCGAGAAAGCAGCCGAGAGCGCGGGGAAGGTCATTTACCAGATCCGTCTCTGGCGCAGGGACGCCGCCAATTCCATGCACTCGGAGACGTCGCTTGCCTACCTCGACAAGGCGATCGAGGAGGCGAAGAGCTGGAGCAAGCTTACGGCAAGCGTCAAGGGCGGGGGGCTGTTCGCCCGCGACAAGCGCGCCAAAGCGGATAAAATCGTAAAATATACGCCTGACGCGGTCAGCCGCATTGCCGAGAGCGTGCGAATAAAGAACAATATCGAAATCTTCCACGAGAACCTCGCGGCGTACAAACGCACCGCCGAGGAGCGCTACGGCACCGCTTCGCGGCAGGAAAAGAAGCAGAACTATCTTGCGCAGATCGAGGAGCTCGAAAAGGAAAAGAAGCAGATCACGGCGGCGCAGCGCAACGGCGAAATGGATTTAGAGGAAGCGCTCATCCGCTGCCGCGACGAAATCGACCCCGAGCTTCGGGATCTGCGCGACGAAGTCGCCGCGATCAATTCCGAAATTACCCAGCGTAACGCCATGCGCAGGGAATACGACTACGTGTACCGCAAGCTTGATACGATCAACGAGTTTATCATGAGTTACCATAACGACCCCGGGATGCTGGTAACGCTCGGAATGTCGATGGACTTCAACAAGCTCAACAACGTTATGCGCGGGCTTGCGAACGCCGACGAAATCAATCACGTCATCGATCTCGAAATGGCGAACAAGCTGACGAGCGCGCAGGCGCGGGAGGCGGTTGCCAATCTGCGCGCCAGCATTACCGAAGCAGGCAAGGAGATGCGCGAGATGATGGGCTCCAAGGCAGGCGTTACGGCGGGCAGGACGCAGGAAGAGGAAAAGCGCCGTCAGGAGCAAATCAAGAAAGAAGCGGACGCCTACTTCAAGAACGAGGAGAACAAGGCGGAAGAAGCGGCGAAAGAAGAGGTAAAGGAAGAGAAGGTGAAGTACGTTGCCTTTTCCGACGACGATAAGTAAGAGGGAGAGATATGCCCAATATTCCCGAAATCATCGAGAGCGTGAACGAAACGTTCGTAACGAGCCTCGAGCCGGACGCGCTGGAAAAGGCGTATGCTCAGCTGAGGCGAATGCTTGAAAAGGATAACCCGAACGAGCGCAACCGCGAAAACGCGCAGGCGCTGTTGATGCGTCTCGGTGCAAAGCAGCTTGCCATCGTCTATTTCGGGGAGTTCCTGCCTCAAGACGGGGCGGACTTCGAGGAGTATCTGAACGCGGCGATTCCCGATGCGGAAAAGCTTGAGTATAAAAATACGCTCGCCGCGCTTAAAAAGCTTGCGGAAGCGCTTGCAACGGTGCGTCCCGTCATGGACGAGGCATATGCGCGCCTTGCGCCGCTGCGCGGGGAGGAGGGGCTGGTTGCCTCGGCTTCGGAGTGCGGCGACGCGATCGGGTGTTTGGAGCGTTTACTCGGTGCATTGGACGGCATAGAGGAGGAAAACCCGTTCGGCGACAGGGCTCGATTCATCAATATGAAGGCGCGCGCCAAGGAAGCGGTGCAGACGGAACTCGACGCTTTGGAGGCGCGGATCGCTTTTCTTTCGCGCGCGGATTCCGAAAAGCTGTTTCAAGAATACGCAGACCTGCGTATGCAGGAATTGTACGAGTATTATCCCGTATTTTCCGAAGAAATCAATGCGGGGCTCGTTGTGTTGCGCACGCCCTTTTTCGACGAAGCGGAGCTATACGTGTCGGCAAGCGCCAAAGAGCGCGGCTGCGGTTACGCCGTGATCCGAACGGAGGAGCTGAGCGGGGAGAGGGCGAACGTTCTGTTCGGTTGCCTGAAAGAGAAAAAGACGGAGGCGATCTTGCTCGGCTTGGAAAAGCGGGTGGATCTGTTCCGTACGGCGATCGCCGCATCCCGTGCGGGCGCGCGGCTGTACGCCGTGGATTCGTCGCCCGAGGGCGCACTGTATTCGGGGCTTGTCGGCGCCGCGAAGGAGAGCTTTTCCGTACTTGACGTCGGGTGCAGGTATCTCTCGATGCCCTATTTTCGCGAGGTGAGCGCGCTTTTCGAGGAAAAGGGGATGATTGCGGGCGCGGACGAATACGACTTGTTGCGCGCCTGTCCCTTTATGGGCTATCTCGGGCTGAACGCCGCCTCGCGCGCGTTTTCGGCGGGGCGCGACTGGAAGAAAGAAGCCAAAGAAATTTCGGACGTAAACTTTGCAAGGGCGAAGCGCTATCTTGCGGTAACGCCTCTTTCCCAATTGCTCGACGCGGAATGGGGAGTAAAGGATGAAGCCGTGTTTATCCCCAAGGGGCGGGAGTTCGACTACGACGACGTGCGGGGGATCGACCCCGTGAATATCAGGAAAATTTTGACCTGCGGGGGGAATATCTTTGCCAAGTGCGGGCTGATTGCACGTTACTGCACCCTCTGCGGCGCGGACAAGTCCGTGTGGAAAGCGCTCTCTATCGAAACGAAGAGCGAGCGTCTGACGGCGGCGACCAAACTGATCCTGCGCCTGTTGGACGCGGACGTCGATCCCGTGGTAGAGCTCGTGCCCGAGGAGGCGTGGACGAAGGCTGATTCCGGCGGCTACTGCTCGCAGGGCGGAAAGCTCATCCGCTACCGCGACAAGAGTATGCAGGACTACGATTGGGCGGTGCAGACGGTTTGCCACGAGTGCTTTCACGCCTTTCAGCACCGTGCGGAGCGCGGGTTTGAGCAGTGGTTTTTCGAGGAGCTCGGCGTAACGCGGAACAGGATCGAGGAATGGAAATTTAATTTTTTAAACTACGAAGGAAGAACGAACACGCTCACCTACAAAGTGGAAATCGTGGAGGGCGACGCGCGCGCCTTCCAGCACGACTGCTTTCAGATGAGTGAAGAACTATGGCATAAAATTGATTTCGAGTGAGACAAAAATATGGGAATTGCAAGCGGAAATATCGACGCGTTCATCACCGACCTTCTGCGCATTGACGACGGCATCAAAAACCGTCTCGTCGATCTGGATGGCGACGGCACATTTTACCTCTCCCGCGCGGGAGAGGGGTTCGGCGCGTATCTTCTGAATATCATAAAAAAGCGCTTCGGCAAGACGGGTAATACCGTAATGCGCGGTAGCGCGCTGTCCGGGAGCGAGCAGATCGTGGGCGTTGACAGCAACGTCGTCGACTGGACGGACGCGCGGGGGGAGAGGAATCCCGCCGTGCTCGATAAATTCATCAAAAACGCGTACGGAGAAATCGACTTCAAGGGCATCAATCCGCTGTTTTTATGCGTGGGGGCTCTGCGTTGGAAGGCGCCCGTGGGCGCGGTCGTGCGCGAAATCAGAACTCCCGTTTTGCTCTTTCCCGTGCGGCTGGTACGCTCGGTAAGCTCGAGCCCCGTGGCGATCGAGTTCGTGGACGACGATATTTATTTCAACCCCTGCCTGAGCGCCAAGCTGAAACGGGTGCTCGGCGACGAAGTGTTAAACGGATTTCCGCACCCCAACGGGGAGAACGCCGACAAGGACGACCCCGTCGATCTGAGCTTGCTCGGCGACGGGCGGGCGTATTTCGACAGGGTAGAGGAGTTTCTGGAAAAGTGCCGCGCGGCGGATGAGAACGCCACCTTCCATCTCGAACGGGACGCCGCTGCGGTTTCCCGCTTCAATCACGACGAAATCTGTATGTATTACGATATCCGCCGCAACCGCGGGAGGATAGATTCGCACCCCTTGATCGGCAGAATTTTCGGGGAGGAGATTCCCCTTGCCGAATGTCCGCGGGGGAAGGAGCCGCGCTTCGTCCTGCCCAAGGACAGCGTGCAGGAGGAGATGATCCGCGCGGTGATCAACGGGCAGTCGCTGATTGTCAAAGGTCCTCCGGGGACAGGAAAGACGCTTACCATCGCCAACATGGTGGCGGCGCTGATTGCCGAGGGTAAGAAGGTGCTGCTCTCCTCAGAAAAGCTTTCGGCGCTGTCGGAGGTGTACGCCAAGCTGCCCGAAGAGCTGAGGCGGTTTACGATGCTTTTAGACTGTGAAACTGCGTCGCAGGCGGCGAAGCTCAACCCCTCGGACGTGAAGCGCGAACTTTCGTCCATTCTCCGCGCAGAGGTGAAGGAGGACGGATACCGCGCGTTCGACGCCGCACAGATCGGTATGAGCGCGGCGGCGGAAGAGGCGGAGGAGTACTGCAGAATCGTTTACGGAGGAAGGGTTGCGGGGGTCAGCTATTATGAGGCGATCGACAGGACGTGCAAGAACGATCTGCCCGTGATTTCCTTTACGGAAAAGGAGGAGGCGCTGCTGCTTTCGCGGGAGGAGTACGAAGACCTCTCCCGCCGCGTCGCCGAAGCGGGCGAATATTTCGACGTTCTCACGCGCGGTGGCACCCTCGCCATGGAAAAGTGCCCGTGGTTCCCCGTTTATGGCACGCTGAGCGGCAAGGATGCGGAGGAAGCGATTACCCGTTATCAGGCGATTTCGCCCAAGGCGGAGCGCGCCGTAAAGGAGGGTGAGGCGCTGTGCGAAGGAAACGCGGACGCGTTGCCCGTTCAGGCGGTGGTGCACCTTGCGGAAAGCGGACTGTCCGAAGAGGAAGTTCAAAAAAGTACGGAGATTGACGGAAACGGCGCGAAGGCGATCGCCGCGGCTCTGCGCGATTTCGGGCGGAGCAGCCGCGAATTATTGAAATCATACGAAAAAATCGAAGGCGCGGCGGCGATTCTCGAAGCGTTGGAAACTTGCTCGTCGGACGAACGCGCGACGCTTGCCGACTTAAAAATTCTTTCCGATCACTGCGAAACGCTCGGGAGGCTGGCAACGGGCGAAAAGGAGTTTGCGGCGCTTGCGGCGGGCTATCTGAAATCGCAGCGCGAGGCGGAAACGGAAAAGGAAGGGTATCTTGCAGTATTCCGCGAAAATCTGTCGGCGGCGGAGCTCGATGAGATCGACGCGGCGTATCCCCGTTTCGTAAAGTACGGCGCGGAGGATGCCAAGCCCCGCGCGTTCGATTTCGGCGGAAAGCGCGCCTACCAAAAACTGAAAGCGTATTCTTATTTGTCCGACGTCGGTTTTTCGGAAATGCGCGCGGCGGTGTCGAAGCTGCACGGGTATCGCGAAAAGCAGGGCAAGCTTCGTTCGGACGAGGCGCTTTTTAACCGCCTGTTCCGCAAGGAGCTCGGAGCGGAGGAAGTGCAGGCTGCGCTCGCTTTCGGGCGGATGCTGGGCGGCGAGGGCGCAGACAAGGAAAGAATGCTGTCCGCGGCGGAGCGCGACTATCCTGTCGTACGGGAGGCTTGCCGCGTGGCGGCGAGAAAGCGCGGGGAAAGCACGCTGTCGGAGTTGCGCGCCGTGTTGGCAGCCCGTATTGCACAGGAGCGGCTGACGGCATTGCTTGCGGACGCCGGCGTCGGAACCGAAGACTGCGAACGGACGGCGCGGGGTGTTCTGGCGGCTCGCGTTCTCTTCGAAAAGACGGAAGATCCCGCCTTTCTCGCACGCGTTTTGCAATACGATACGGCGGGGCTGAAAGAGCTTATCAGGGATTTTTGCGCTTTTTCCAAGGAGTGCTTCCCTACCTATTACGGCGAGTGCGCGGATAAGACGACATACGGCGATCTGAAAATTTTTACCGCGCAGGCAACGGACAGAAACGTGGCGGGAGCGGCATTCAAATATTTTTCCGTGAAGGAAAGCAACGCGTTTTTCGAACGGTTTTTCCGCCCCTTCGAACAGGGTGCGTGTGAACGGGGCGGGGCGAGCTTTTGCGATTGGTTCGAGCATTCGGCGTATTCCCTTGCCGTTTCGGCGTGGCAGACGTTCATCGGCGAAAAGCGCAACGGATTGGGTAAAAGCGTAACGCGCGCGCTTGAAAAATTTTCGGCGGCAGAGGTGGAGGCGGCAAAGGCGAACGCGTCGATCATCGCCCGCAACTGTCTTGCCCGTATCCGTAAAGACGATCCCGATTTTGCCTTTTTAGAGGCTGAGCGCAGCGGCGCGGAGACGCTCCGCAAGACGTTCAAGGCGCACGGCAGCGCGATTTTAAAACTCAAACGCTGCTTCTTGCTGTCGCCCTCCACGGTGAGCGTGCTCTTCCGCGGCGAGGAGTTTTCCGACTTTGACGTCGTCATTGTGGACGAGGCGAGCCAACTTGAACCGACGGGGATCCTGCCCGTGCTCTTTCGCGCGAAGCAGTGCGTTCTCGTGGGCGACGAGTGGCAGATGCCGCCCATCAAGCACTTCGTAACGCGTACGGAGCGGCGGATCGAAGGGGAGGACGGCGAGGAGACGCTCGTCGATCCGGACGCTTCGGTATTAGGGCTTGCGCTTGCGCACGAGGCGTTCCCCGTGCGGCGGCTCGACTGCCATTACCGCAGCAAGACGGAGGCGCTCATTGCCTTTTCGCAGGCGCGCTATTATCCCGATATGCAGACCTTTCCCGCCCCCGTTCCCTTTGCGGAGGGACTTGGTTTTACGGATATCTACACGCCCGACGGCTATTCGGACGGCGCGGTCAACGAGCGCGAGGCGGAGGAATCGGTGAATTGGATCCGCCGCCACTTCGAAAAATATTACGACGGGGCGGAAGGGATTTTGCGCGAGTCGTTCGGCGTGATAGCCTTCGGCGAAAAACAGCTTGCGCGGATCAAGGCGTTGTTCGAAGGGGATGCGGAGCTTTCGAAAAAGCTGAAAACGGCGTTGGAACATTTCGACGATGTGCCCGAAAAGCTTGCGTTTTTCCGCACGATAGAGTCGGCACAGGGGCGGGAAACGCAGCACGTTGTGCTGTCGTTGACCTACGGCAGAAACAAGAACGGCGCAATCGTGCAAACCTTCGGCGAAATGAACCGCGGCAAGCTGGGACAGTGCATCTTCAACGTTGCGGTAACGCGCGCGCAGTCGTCGGTTACGGTGATCCACTCCGTGCGGGCGGGCGATATCGACAATGAGAACGTGTCCTATATCCGCGACTATCTCGAATACGTTGAAAAGTTTTCCGAAGGCGGCAAGGGGCAGTTCGTGTCCGAAGCGCCCGATAAGGGATTTCTCCGCGCGGTGGGCGAATATATCGTGTCGTGCGGGGTAGACAGGGAGCGCGTCGTGTACGGCTACGGCGTAACCAAGGGGTCGGTGCGTATTCCCGTCGCGGTGCTGTCGGAGGATTCGAACAGGGCGCTTCTCGGCGTCTGGTGCGAAACTGCGCCGGACGGAAAGCACTATTTCGACAGGAACGTCCGCCGCTACGAGAGCTTACGGGAGCGGGGCTGGAAGCTGATCCGCGTATACGCGCACGATTGGGCGGATAACAATAAGCCCGAACGGGATGCGATTTTAACGGCGTTAAAGGAGTGCGGCGCAGTGTAACGCCGTTACTTGTCCTCTCTTTGTACGAAAGAGGCGCGGAATAAAAAATAAAAAGAGAACGTTGATATAAAAGGAGATTTTATTATGAGCGATGAACAGAACGTGGAATTCAGGGACGCGAGCGCGGACTTGCAGGGCGATATCGAGAAAATGCGCCTCGAACGGGCGCGCAAGCAGCGTAGCGCGCAGTTTGACGCAAAGCTGAAAGAGCTTGCCAATAAGGCGGTGGATTTCCGCTTGAAATACGGCGAGAACAACTATCTTACCGAGCTGATGATGACCTTTCTCGAGGTTGCGACGCAGTTGAAAGAGGTGGTGGAGGTACTTTCCGCCGTGAACGTAGCCATGGAGTGTCTTTCCGACGCTATCGGTTTTATCGACGCGGCGATATCCTTCGACGAGAAGCTGTTCGACGATTCGTTGCAACAGAAGTACGGCGTGCTTGCCCGTTGGAAGCGCCGCCGCAAGGCGAGAAAGGCGATCCGCAACAACGTGGGGCGGGTACAGGCGATCGTCGAGGGCATTACGATGAAATATCAGATGGCAATCGAAGTGATGGGCTCTTTAAAGACTGCCTGCGTGAAGATGCAGAAGTGTATGAAGAAGAAGTCGCTTGCGGGTAAAAAGGATAAGGCGTCCAAGGGCGAGAGCTTCGGCAAGCCGACGGCGGCGAACGATCTGATCAACGAGGTTCTGCGTGAGCGCGGGCTTTCCGAAAGCGAGCTCGGTTCTGTTCCTTCGGAATCCGCTTCCGCAAAGGGCGAGGGCGGCGTATCCGACATCGACGACATCGTTTAACGGAGAGAGAGTATGGCAGGGATCGGAAGAAGTTCCTCGAAGGCGGAAAAGACGGAGAGCATCGAAGAGCTCGAACGGGATTTTAACGCGACTACGAATAAGATCCGCGCGTTGCTCGGCGGCAGAAAGGACAGAAACGATTTGCCCGACGAGGATCGTTTGAAGCTGCGCACCGAGTATTCTCGCGCGGCGCACATTGCAAAGACGCTTTCCGACCGCGTTACGCAGGAGGAGCAAGCCAAGAAATATAAAAAATTCTTCGAGCAGCTTTCGGAGAGGGCGGCAAGTTACGGCTCGGTCATCAAGAGTCAGGTGCCCGAGACCACGCTCGACGACATCAAGGGGCTCGACCACGTGAAGCGGCTCGTTAAGAGCTTTCTCTTCATGACGGAGAACCCCGAAATTTTAAAGCATTATAAAATGGAAGGGGGCTTGGGACTGCTGATGTACGGCGCCCCCGGCACAGGCAAGACCATGTTTGCGGAAGCGATTGCCAACGCCATGAACCTGCCTCTGTTCGTGGTAACCCCCGCGGATATTTTCAAGAGCTACGTGGGGCAGTCCGAACAGGCGGTCAAACAGATTTTCCAAGAAATCGAGGCTTGTCCCGACGGGGCGATCCTCTTCGTGGACGAGTGCGAATCCATATTCAGCCGCAGAACGGACGACACCAAGGACTACAAATCGGCGGTAACCACCGAGCTGTTGCAGCGGATCAACGGCTTCGGCGTGGACGGCAGTAAGCGAATCATGATCGGCGCCACCAACCGCCCCGATATGATCGACCCCGCCTATCTGCGCTTCAAGCGTTTTTCTCACCGTATCCACGTAACGCCCCCCGATGCGGATGCAAAGCGCGCGATTATCGAGAGCAAGCTCAAAGGCATCGGGCTCGACGGCGTAACCGTGGAGGACCTCGTGGAAATGACGGAGCGTACGCGCGCCAAGGAAACGGAGCTGGGCGTAGTGTCGGTAAAGGACGCCTATTATTCGGCGGCAGATATCTGCGGTATTGTGGAGGAGGCGTGCCGTATCGCGCTCGAACGCATTCAGGCGGCGAAAGGACACGAACCCATTCCGCTGACGCGCGAAATGTTCGAGCTGGCGTTCGAGCATATTCCCGCAAGCATTTCCGCATCCTCCTTAAAGCAGTACGAGGATTTCAGATAATGAGGGCGCGGCGACTGTGCGCGGCGCTCGCTGCCGTGCTTGCGCTGTTGCCCCTCGGCGGGTGCAAGCTGTACGGAAACAGTCGGGCGGATACGCAGTGCGTCGCTGCTTTCGAGGCGGGCGCACAGCTGCGCTTTTGCCTGAGAGAGGGGCAGACGCTCGTGTACGACAGGAAAAGCGCGGCGCTTTCGCTCGACGAGGATTCGGGAGACTTCCTGCCCTTTGCGGGGCGGGTAGTGTTGGAAGGCAATACCTTTCCGCGGCGCCTCTTTTGGGTGGACGAGGAGTACGGGCAGTTGAAAGAGCAACTGTTTGCGCAAACGCGCCATCCGGAGCAGCCCCTGATTCAGGCGTACGCGCTGGAGGGGGAAGCGGGAACGGCGTACGGGTTCTGTAACGAGTACTCTTCTGCGACGGGGTATTTTGCCGGCGGCGGACAGATAGACGCGGATAAGGCGTACGCCGCCTGTTACTTCACCTACGATGCGGCGTCGAACGAGCTTTACGTGCACGACGTCGTACACCGCGGCTGTATCGTCGCGTTCAGCAAAACGCACTTTATTTACTATTATAAAAAGGCGTATTACGCGCAGGATATAAACGGCGGGTCGAACGCGGTAAAAATTTGCAGCGACGATGCGTACGACAAGGGGTTCACCAATTACAGCTATGCGGATTTTTATTTTTCGGGCGACTATTGCGTAATGAGGTTTCACCGCGGATACGGCAATTACAAAAATGATTACGACAGGTTTATCCTCTGTACCATGGACGGAAAAACGCTCGGCAATATCAAAATAAATACTTGGCAGGAAAACGAATGAAGGTCAACGTAAAAAAAATAAACGAAAATGCAAAGCTGCCCGCCTATGGGTCGGAAAATGCTGCGGGCGCGGATTTATACGCTTGCGCGGGCGAGGTTATCGGCGCGGGCGAAACGAGGTTCGTGCACACGGGTATCGCCGTGGAATTGCCTGCGGGTACGGTGGGTTTGGTGTACGCGCGCAGCGGACTTGCGTGCAAGCAGGATCTGGCGCCCGCCAACAAGGTGGGGGTGATCGACTGCGACTACCGCGGCGAAATTATGGTGGCGCTGCACAACCACGGTAAAGAGGCGCGCAAGGTAGAGGCGGGCGACCGCGTTGCGCAGCTTGTGATCGCGCCCTACTATACGGCGGAATTTGCGGAGGCGGAAACGCTTTCGGATACCGTGCGCGGGGCGGGCGGATTCGGCTCGACGGGGAAGAACTGACATGAGAATGCGCAGGAAGCGTAATCTGGAGCCGCGCATTTCCGCGTGCGGCGATTTGCTGGTCGCCCGCGGCAGACCGTGTTTGAATCTGAAAGAGGCGGCGGAGCATTTCCGCGCGCGCTTGGACTACGCCGAAGTATTTAAAAATGGTAATCCCGTCGAGCTCGAAATCGGATGCGGCAACGGGGCGTTCGTGGCGGAAAAGGCGAAACGGGAGCCGAACGTCAATTTTCTTGCGGTGGAAATTTGCGACAACGTAGTGCTTACCGCAATGGAGCGCGTTAAGGCGGAAGGATTAACGAATATCCGTTTTTTAAACGTACCCGCCGAAATTTTGCCGTGCTATCTCGGCGAGGAAAGCGTCGGGCGCATCTATCTGAATTTTTCCACGCCTCTGCCCGAACGCAGCAGAGAGCGGCAACGCCTGACTTCGCCGCGCTTTCTTGCGATTTATAAACAGCTGTTAATGCCACAGGGCGAAATTATCCAAAAGACGGACAGCGAGGAGTTCTTTGACTATTCGTTGGGAAAATATCGAGAAAACGGCTTTACGGTAACGGACGTTACGCGTGATTTGCACCGCAGCGAGTATGCGGAGGACAATATCGTTACCGAGTACGAGGCAAATTTTTCGGCGCAGGGAAAGAAGATTTTCCGCGCCGTAGCAATTAAAAATTAAGAAGGGAGTCGAAGCAACCGCCCTCCGCTTTTACCAAGCGGAGGGCGGTTCGTATTATCACTTTTTCGGAAACAGTTCCTTGATCATTTGCCCGACGTACGAAACGGGCACGAGGTCGATTTTTCCTTTAAACTTTTCACACGCTTTCATGTTTTTGGCGGGCAGGATCACCCGTTGAAAGCCCATTTTCAGACATTCGTTTACGCGCTTGTCCGCAAAGTTCACACCGCGCACCTCGCCCGTCAATCCGACCTCGCCGAAGAGCGCCGTATACTTATCCACGGGGATCATGCGCTCCGCGCTCGTAAGCGCCGCGCACACCGCCAGATCCGCGCTCGGTTCGTTCAGCTTGATCCCGCCCATGGCGTTCAGATAAATATCCTGCGTGCCGAGGGGAAGCCCGCACCGTTTTTCCAGCACGGCAATGAGCACCACGAGGCGGTTGAAATCCACCCCTAAGGACATTCGGCGCGGAAGTCCGTATGCGGTCTTGCTCATCAGCGTCTGGATTTCAACCATCATGCAGCGGTTGCCCGTTTCGCTGGGGGTTACCGCCGCGCCTGCTGCCGTGCCGCGGGTATCCGAGAGAAAGAGGGCGGAATAATCCGAAAGTCCGACGATTCCTTCGCCCGTCATCTCGAATACGCCCACCTCCTGTACCGAACCGAAGCGGTTTTTTACCGCCCGCAGAATTTTAAAGTTTTCCGTGTTTTCGCCCTCGAAGTACAATACCGCGTCCATGATATGCTCGAGTACCTTGGGCCCCGCAAGCGTGCCTTCCTTGGTAACGTGCCCGATGATGAAAAAGGTGATCGAACGGGACTTTGCTATGCGCATAAGCTTACTTGCGCATTCGCGCACCTGTCCTACGCTGCCCGCCGAGGAGTTCAGCGCATCCGTGTACACTGCCTGAATACTGTCGATGATCACGTACTCCGCGTCGTAAAACGCTTCTTCCACGTTATCGAGATTCGTTTCGTTGAGAAGGAGCAGGTTTTCCGAATTCAAGCCCAACCGTTCGCAGCGCAGTTTTACCTGCGAACAGCTTTCTTCTGCCGAAAGATAGAGCACTTTGTGTTCCTTGGCAAGATGCGCGGCAACCTGCGTCAGCAGAGTGGATTTGCCCACCCCCGGATCGCCGCCCACGAGCACGAGCGAACCCTTTACGATACCGCCGCCGAGGACGACGTCGAGTTCGGAATTCCCCGAGGACACGCGCTCGTACTTTTCGAACGCCACCTGAGAGAGGGGAATAGGGCGAGCGCTTCCCGTGCGGAAAGCGCTCCTTTGTTTGCCCGTCGGGGCGGGAGTTACCGCTTCTTCGATAAGCGTGTTAAACTTGCCGCAGTCGGGACACCGCCCCAGCCACTTGGGGGAGGTGTAGCCGCATTCGTTGCAAACGAATTGAGTCATAGATTTTGCCATGATGATTCCACCTTAAATTCTAAAATTTCAGCGGACGTGCCGTCGTAGTAATCTTCGTAGCCGCGTACGGTTTCGACTTTGCCGCCCGAGGCTTCGTTTGCGATTTTCTGCCGGAAATTTTCGCTGCCCTTGTTGTTAGGGTGATAGTTGTAAAACCCGTGGGAAGTACCCCGTTCAAACGTATATTCATAAGTTATTTCAACAACACCGTGGCGTAGCAGGTAATCCCTTTGCCTTCGCCGATATAACCCAGCTTTTCGTTGGTGCCCGCGGCAATGCCGACGGCGTTTTCGGTTAAGTTCAGGGCTGCGCTTAAATTGCGCTTCATCTCTTCGATATGCGGCGACAGACGCGGCGTTTCCGCAAGGATCGAAACGCTTGCGTTTGCCACGGAATAGCCCGCTTCACGCACGAGGCGCATTACCTCCGCCAGCAACTTCATGCTATCCGCATTGCGGAATTTTTCGTCCGTATCGGGGAAGTAACAGCCGATGTCCCGAAGTCCTGCCGCCGAAAGCAGCGCGTCCATCAGCGCGTGCACGAGAACGTCGCCGTCGCTGTGCGCCTTTAACGGACGGTCGGAGGGGATGCGAACCCCGCCGAGCGTGATGAAGCCGACGAGGGGCGCGCCCTCGTCTCCGTCGTAAAACGCGTGGGTGTCGACGCCGAGGCCGACGCGTTCGGCAGGGAGAAAGTCTTCGGCAAACGTCAGCTTTTTGTTGGCTCTGTCGCCGAGAAAGAGACGGGGGGAGCCTATGTATTTTGAGTACAAACCGCCGTCGTCGGTAAACTCCGCTCCTTCCGCCGACGCCCGCTCGTACGCCGTAAGCAGGGTTGCTCTGTAAAAGCCCTGCGGGGTCTGCACGGTAAACACCTCGTCCCGCGGGGGGACGCTCTTCACTTCTCCGTTCTGCGCAAGCACCGCCGTGTCGGTAGAAGGGAGCGCGCACACGCCGCTGCCGAACGCTTCGACGCTTGCGATACAGTCCCGAATGATTTTATCCGTAACGAAGGGGCGCGCCGCGTCGTGTATCAAAACGACGTCGCCCGCCGCCTCTTTGAGTGCGGAGCATACGCTTTCCCCGCGCGTTTTGCCGCCGCGCACCGTGCGGGCGTTCGGGTAGGGGCGCAGGAGAGCGTTTACCTCCGTTTTGTCCTCCTCCCGACAGGCAACAAGCATTTCGTCCGCAAGGGGGGCGAACGCCGACAGGGAGTAGGAGAGCACGGGTAAGCCGTTCAGCTCCCGCAGCACCTTGTTTTCCCGAAACCCCGCGCGCACACCGCTGCCCGCCGCCACGATAATCGCAGATATCATTTCAGTCTCCTTCCGTATCCGACGGGATCGCTTCGAAGAGGGATTGCGCTTCGTCCTTCTTTACCGTTTCCTTGACGGCGAGTATCCTGAATTTTACGCTGCCCGCAGTGTAGAAGAGCTCGACCACGTCGCCGACCTTGACCTCTTTCGAGGGCTTGACTTCCTTGCCGTTGATATAAATTTTGCCTGCGTCGCACGCCTCGCGCGCAACCGTTCTGCGCTTTAAAATGCGCGAAACTTTTAAAAATTTGTCGATTCTCATGCTTTTCTCCGAATTTTTTAAATTTTTTTTACAACGGCGTTCAAAAGCGGTTGACATCTTTTCAAACAAAGGATATAATAACATACTGTATCATTATGTTTATGATAGGTTTTTAACGCGTTTTTCGGGAAAAACGTGTTAAAAACGACTTGCTTCATTCCTATATTATAGCGTAAACAGGCGCGAAAGTAAAGGGTCGGAAGGAATTTTTTCATAAAACATTTCGATTTTTATCGATGAAAAGATATACTCGGTAAATCGCCAAATGATAACAACGCAAAAAAGGAGTTATTTGACGGATGAACTTACCAATTCAAAAGTACGGCAAAACCGAGAGAAGAAAGTTCGGCAAGATCAACGAAGTCATCGACATTCCCGATCTCGTCGAGATTCAGAAGGAAAGCTACGATTCCTTTATCAACGAGGGCATCGGCGACATCTTCGAGGATTTCTCTCCCATTACCGACTTTTCCGACCACTTCGAGCTGTATTTCCTCGACCACTCGTTCGGGGATAAGCCCAAGTACGACGAAAAAGAATGCCGCAACCGCGACGCCACGTACGCCCTGCCCCTTCGCGTGAAGGTGCGCCTCGTCAATAAGGTGAAGGACGAGGTGTTGGAACAGGACGTGTTCATGGGCGATTTTCCGCTGATGACGGAGAACGGTTCCTTTATTATCAACGGCGCGGAACGCGTTATCGTGTCGCAGCTCGTTCGTTCCCCCGGTGTGAACAATTCCGCCGAGACGGACAAGACGGGCAAGCAGATGTACGAAACGACGGTCATTCCCAACCGCGGCGCCTGGCTCGAATTCAAGCAGGACGCGCAGGGCGTGCTTTGGGTGAGCGTGGACAGAAAGCGTAAGCTGACCGCGACCGTGCTTTTGCGCGCGTTGGGCTTCGGCAGCGACCGCGCCCTCGAGGAGCTGTTCGGCAACGACAAGATGATCAAGGCGACGATCGAAAGGGATTCCAAGGAAAACCCGCCGATCAGGAGCGAATCGGACGGCTTGATCGCTCTGTACCGTCGTATCCGTCCCGGAGAAGTGCCTACGGAGGATTCCGTGCGCCAGCAGCTCAATAACCTCTTCTTCGACCCGCGCCGTTACGACGTGGTCAAGGTCGGGCGGTATAAGTTCAACAAAAAGCTCAACCTTGCCTACCGTCTTCCCGGCTGCCGTCTGGCGGACGATATTTTCCACCCCGAAACGGGCGAGTTGCTCGCAACGAAGGGGGAGGTCGTTTCCGAGGAGAAGGCAAAGGAAATCCAGAACGCGGGCATCGGCGAAGTGTTCGTACTCGTCAACGACCCTGTGGACGGGGAGATCCGTCATAAAATCATTTCCAACAACACCGTGGATTTTGCCGCGCTTTCGGACAAGAATCCAAAGGCGTTCGGTCTGTTAAAGACGATTTACTATCCCAACTTCGCGTTCTCCAAAAAGATCGCGGCGGAATGCGAAACGCTTTCGGCGGAGGAAGTTGCCGAGAAGTATCTCGACGAAATCAACGCGATTTACTACACCCGCGAAACGGAGCCCGAAGCGGACGAAAAACAGGAAGAAAAGAAGAACCGCGAGAAGAGAAAGGAGAGCCGTCTGAAATTCGTGAAGGCGTGCAAGCTCTTCCACGAGATTTTGGCGCGCGACGATTCCGGCAAGCGGGAAGCCGCCGTCGATCTCGAAACCGAGGCGCGCGTGATGGGCGTAAGCCCCTCCGAAAAGAAAATCATCCAGCCCCTCGTCGACAAGCTCAACCATAAGTGCGTTACGGTAGACGACATCGTCGCCGCCGTTTCCACCAATCTCGACTTGCAGTACGGCATCGGCACCATCGACGAAATCGACCACCTCGGCAACCGACGCGTGCGTTCGGTGGGGGAACTGTTACAAAACCAGCTGCGCATCGGTATGGCGCGTCTCGAACGCCTCATCAAGGAGCGCATGGCGACCGCAGACCCCATGGAGGTTACGCCCTCCTCGCTGATCAACGTGCGTCCGATTTCCGCAGTCATCCGCGAATTCTTCGGTTCTTCGCAGTTGTCGCAGTTCATGGATCAGACCAACCCGATCGCAGAACTCACGCACAAGCGCAAGCTGTCCGCGCTCGGTCCCGGCGGACTGAACCGCGACAGGGCGACCTTCGAAGTCCGCGACGTTCACCACTCGCACTACGGGCGGATGTGTCCCATCGAGACCCCCGAAGGTCAGAATATCGGGCTTATTTCTTCGCTCGCTACTTTCTCGCGCGTCAACGAGTTCGGCTTTATTATGTCGCCGTACCGCAAGGTGGATAAGGCAACGGGCGTCGTTACCGACCACGTCGACTACCTCACGGCGGACGAAGAGGACAGATACGTCGTCGCACAGGCGAACGAACCGCTCGACGAAAACGGAAGATTCGTCAACGAGCGCGTCGGCTGCCGCCACCGCGAACTCATTACCGAAATGCCGCGCGAGGACATCGACTATATGGACGTGAGCCCCAAGCAGCTCGTATCCGTGGCTACGGCGCTCATTCCCTTCCTCGAAAACGACGATACCAACCGCGCCCTCATGGGTTCGAACATGCAGCGTCAGGCAGTACCTCTGTTAAAGACGGAGAGCTCTATTGTCGCAACGGGTATCGAAGCGGCGATCGCGCGCGACTCTGGCGTAATCGTCAGAGCGAAAGAGGCGGGCGTTGCCGTCGGCGTTTCGTCCGATAAAATCGTCATCCGCGAAAACAGCGGTTTCGAAACGGAATATCCCTTAAAGAAATTCGAACGTTCCAACCAAGGCACCTGCCTCAACCAACGTCCCATCATCTCGACGGGCGACAGGGTGGAGAAGGGTGAGATCGTTGCGGACGGACCTTCCACCAACAACGGCGAGCTTGCCCTCGGCAAGAACATTCTCGTCGGCTTCATGGAATGGGAAGGGTATAACTACGAGGATGCAATTCTTATTTCCGAAAAGCTCGTGCAGGACGACGTGTTCACCTCTATCCACATCGAGGAGCACGAAACGGAGGCGCGCGACACCAAGCTCGGCGAAGAAGAAATCACGCGCGACATTCCCAACGTGGGCGACGACGCGCTCAAAGATCTGGACGAGGACGGTATCGTCCGTATCGGTGCGGAGGTTACGAGCGGCGACATTCTCGTCGGTAAGGTTACCCCCAAGGGCGAGACGGAACTCACGCCCGAAGAACGTTTGCTGCGCGCTATTTTCGGTGAAAAATCGAGGGAGGTGCGCGATACGTCGCTGCGCGTTCCTCACGGAGAGGGCGGTATCGTCGTAGACGTTAAAATTTTCACACGCGAAAACAAAGACGAGCTTTCGCCCGGCGTTAACAAGCTCGTGCGCGTGTATATCGCGCAGAAGCGTAAGATACAGGTCGGCGACAAGATGGCTGGACGCCACGGAAACAAGGGCGTCATCTCCCGCGTGCTGCCGCAAAGCGATATGCCTTTCCTGCCCGACGGTACGCCTTTGCAGATCTTGCTCAACCCTCTGGGCGTTCCCTCGCGTATGAATATCGGACAGGTGCTCGAAGTGCACCTCGGTTACGTCTGCCGCCAGCTCGGCTGGAAGATCGCAACCCCCGTATTCGACGGCGCAACGGAGAAGGACATCGAGAAGCTCTTTGAAGAGAACAACCTGTACAATCCCGAAGGCAAGGTGGACGGCAAATTCCAGGTGTTCGACGGCAGAACGGGCGAACCCTTCGAAAACCGCGTTACCATCGGTATCATGTACATGATCAAACTTATCCACTTGGTCGACGATAAGATCCATGCGCGTTCCATCGGTCCTTACAGTATGGTTACGCAGCAGCCTCTCGGCGGGAAAGCGCAGTTCGGCGGACAGCGTTTCGGCGAAATGGAGGTCTGGGCGCTCGAAGCTTACGGCGCGGCGCATATCTTGCAGGAAATTCTGACGGTCAAGTCGGACGATATCGTAGGACGTGTCAAAACGTACGAGAGCATCGTCAAGGGAAACAACATATCCGAACCGGGAATTCCCGAAGCGTTCAAGGTGCTTTTAAAAGAATTGCAGTCGCTTGCACTCGACGTAAAGGTGCTTACCGAAAACAACGAAGAACTCATTATCCGCGAGTTTGACGACGAGGACGACAAGGAAGAAATGCGCCGCGACGCGCGCGTGGTGGAGCAGGACTTCGACTTCGGCGCGGAGGACGAGGAAGAGGACGGCGGAGAGGTCGGCTCGATTTTCGACGAAGCGGGCGACGACGAGGACTTCGTGTCCGAGGATCTGTTCGGAGAAGGCGACGACGAGGACGACTTGTCGGACGTTGACGACGACTTCTCGTTCGGCGATCTTTTCTCCGACGACGACAATGCGGACGACGAATAAGAGAGGGAGGCAGAGAGATAATGTTTGAATTAAACGATTTCAATTCCATACAAATCAGCGTAGCATCTCCCGAAAAAATCAGGGAATGGTCGTACGGGGAGGTAACAAAACCCGAAACGATCAACTACCGTACGCAAAAGCCCGAGCGCGACGGTTTATTCTGCGAAAAAATCTTCGGTCCCACCAAGGACTGGGAGTGCCATTGCGGAAAGTATAAGCGTATCCGCTACAAGGGCATCATCTGCGAAAAGTGCGGCGTCGAAGTAACGCGCGCCAAGGTACGGCGCGAACGCATGGGACATATCGAACTCGCTGCGCCCGTTTCGCATATCTGGTATTTCCGCGGCGTTCCGAGCAAAATCGGACTTCTTCTCGACATGGGACCCAAGCCCTTGGAACAGGTCATCTATTTTGCGTCGTACGTCGTGCTCGACCCCGGCACTACGGGGTTGGAATACAAGCAGGTCATCAACGACAAGCAGCTGCGTGAAATCGAAGAGCAGTTCGGCGATTCGTCCGTAACGGGCTTGAAGGTCGGCATGGGCGCGGAGGCGATCCGCGAACTCTTAATGGCGATCGACCTCGATAAGGAGAGCGAAGAGGCGAAGAATATCATCGCCAACAACGCTACGGGCCCCAAGCGCGTAAAGGCGATCAAGCGCATCGAGATCATCGAATCTTTCCGCAAGAGCGGCAACCGTCCCGAATGGATGGTTCTCACCGTTTTGCCCGTCATTCCGCCCGATTTGCGCCCCATGGTGCAGCTGGACGGCGGCAGATTCGCCTCGAGCGATCTGAACGATTTGTACCGCCGCGTCATCAACCGCAACAACCGCTTAAAGCGCATGATCGAGCTCGGCGCGCCCGAGATGATCATTAAAAACGAAAAGCGTATGTTGCAGGAGGCGGTGGACGCCCTCATCGACAACGGCAGAAGAGGCAAACCGCTTTCGGGACCGTCGAACCGCGAGCTCAAATCCCTGTCGGGACTGCTCCGCGGCAAGCAGGGACGTTTCCGTCAGAACCTGCTCGGCAAGCGCGTAGACTATTCGGGACGTTCCGTTATCGTCGTCGGACCCGATTTGAAGATTTTTCAGTGCGGCTTGCCCAAGGAGATGGCGATCGAGCTGTTCAAGCCCTTCGTTATGAAGCGACTTGTCGAAACGGGTAAATGCCACAACATCAAGAGCGCGAAGCGCACCGTGGAAAAGGGTAAGGATTTCGTCTGGGACGTTCTCGAAGAGGTCATCAAGGAACATCCCGTGCTTTTGAACCGTGCGCCTACGCTGCACCGTCTGTCCATTCAGGCGTTCGAGCCCGTGCTGATCGAGGGCAGAGCGATTAAGATCTCGCCCCTCGTCTGCGGCCCCTTCAACGCCGACTTCGACGGCGACCAGATGGCGGTGCATCTTCCTCTGAGTATCGAGGCGCAGGCGGAAGCAAGATTCCTGATGCTTTCCGCAAACAATATTCTGAAGCTTGCCGACGGAAAATCGGTAATGAGCCCGACGCAGGATATGATCATCGGCGCGTATTACCTTACCATTCTGCGTAAGGAAGAGGGCAAGCGTTACAACGCGATGGGGCGTCCCGCCGCGGACGGCGAAGAGGGCGAGGCGTACGAGCCGCCGGTTTTCGCCTCCTTCGACGAAGCGCTCATGAGCTATCAGCTGAAAGAAACCCACTGTCAGGATGAAATTTACGTCCGCCGCACGGTGGAATTGCCCGCGGGGAAATTCGAGGATCTGGAGCTTCCCTACGAAAAGACGTTCGGACGGGACGGCGACGTTGCAAATAACGGCTTGCGCGGCAGAGTGTACGTAACGAAGAACGAAACGACGGGCGCGCTCAGTGTAACGGGCACGATCAAGACGACCGTCGGCAGGATCATATACAACGACGGTATGCCGCAGGATCTGAATTTCGTCAAGCGCGAAACACCCGAGGATTACCTCAAATTGGAGCTTGCGACCGAGTTTATCGAGAGCATCAAGGGCTCGCGTGCCATCGGCAAGAAGCACCTTTCGAAAATTGTCGAAGCGTGCTTTAAGACGGGCTACGCGCCCAAGGCTTCCGCCGTGCTCGACGCCATCAAAGAACGCGGATACAAGTACTCGACGCTTGCCGCGCTGACGACTTCGGTATTCGATATGAAGATTCCCGACGAAAAGGAAGATATCGTATCCGAGGCGGAGACGCAGGTTGCGAAGATTTCCAAGATGTACGCCCGCGGACTGCTGAAGGAAGAGGAGCGTTACCGTTCGGTCATCGGCGTCTGGGACGACGCGACCGACCGCGTTGCAAGCATTCTGAAAAAGCAGGGCGAGAAGGATAAGTTCAATCCCATCTGGATGATGGCGGATTCCGGCGCCCGCGGCTCGATCGACCAGATCAAGCAGCTTTCGGGTATGCGCGGACTCATGGTAAACCCGCAGGGTAAGAAAATCGAAGTTCCCGTAAAATCGTGCTTCCGTAACGGACTTTCCGTTCTCGAATACTTCATTTCGTCGCACGGCGGACGGAAAGGTCTTGCCGATACGGCGTTAAAGACGGCGGACTCGGGGTATTTGACCCGTCGTCTCGTCGACGTTTCGCAGGACGTTATCATCCGCGAAGAGGATTGCTCGGCGGGCAGAAAGCCGCGCGGCACCTATATGAAGGCGATTACGGGCGCCAACGGCGAGCTCATCGAGAGCCTCGAGGACAGACTGACGGGCAGATTCGCCGCGGAGGATCTGACGGACGAAGCGGGCAATATGCTTGTTCCCTGCAACGAAATCATTACCGAGAGCATGGCGAAGAAAATTGCCTCGCTCGCAAAATACAGCGGCGAAAAGTCCAACGGCGTGTATATCCGCAGCATCTTCAACTGCTCCACGCGCTTCGGCGTCTGCGCAAAGTGCTACGGCAAAAACATGGCGACGACGCTTCCCATCAAAGTGGGCGAGGCGGTCGGCGTCATTGCGGCGCAGTCCATCGGCGAGCCCGGTACCCAGCTGACGATGCGTACCTTCCATACGGGCGGTATTGCGGCGACGGGCGACATTACGCAGGGTCTTCCCCGTGTCGAAGAGCTTTTCGAAGCGAGAAAGCCCAAGGGCGTTGCCACGATTTGCGAATTCAAGGGTATCGTTACTGTGGACGACAGCGACAACTTAAAGCACATCAAGGTGCGCGACGAGGACACGAACGAGGAACTCAAGGAATACGAGCTTCCGTTCAACGCGGAACTCAAAGTAAAATCGGGCGACAGGGTCAAGCCGGGCGATCTGCTGAACGCAGGTTCGGTCAACCCGCAGGACATTATCCGCGTCGAGGGCGTCAAGGGCGTTCAGGACTATATCCTCGAACAGGTGCAGTCCGTTTACCGTTCGCAGGGCGTTGATATCAACGATAAACACGTGGAGATCATCGTGCGTCAGATGCTTAGAAAGGTGCGTATCGAAAACGCGGGCACGACGGAAATGCTGCCCGGTCAGCTTGTGGATATGTTCACGTTTGAAGAGCAGAACGAAAAGACGATTCGTAACGGCGGCATTCCCGCAACGGCAAAACGCGTCCTTCTCGGCATTACCAAGGCTGCGCTTGCGACGGACAGCTTCCTTTCGGCGGCATCCTTCCAGGAGACGAGCCGCGTGCTTACCGAGGCTGCCATCTGCACCAAGCGCGACCCGCTTATCGGCTTGAAAGAAAACGTTATTATCGGTAAACTCATTCCCGCAGGTACGGGTATGAAGGACTATAAGAACGTTTCCGTACAGTCTACGGGCGGCTACCGCGACGTGCTTGCGTCGGAAACCGCCGTGGCGGACGACAACCGAATTTTATCCGAATAAAACGGTGCGGCGTTTGCCGTAATTGCTATAGGGAATGATCGGTAGTCCGTATACAAAAAAGATTTGGCGTGGTATGAAACCACGCCTTTTCTGTTGTTTTGTTTTTGTGCGGGCGAGATCCGTCGATTTTATGCGGAACTTATCTTCGAAGAGGAAAAAGTGTAGTGCGCTACACCGGGCAACCGATTGTATTTTCACTTCGGATACGATAGCGGAACGACTGTAAAACGCTGAATTTCAATGCGGAACGAAGAATCTGATTGTTTTGTGCTGCGCTGCGCAAAAAGATACTGCGGTAAAGACTCGGAATGACGGAGGTGAGAAAAGGCGGATAAGGGCGCCGAGGCGGATAAGCAAACGGTCTGTGTTGGGAAGGGGATATGACAAATATATGACAAATTGACGGGGAAGTTCGGGTTTAAAAATATTCTTTCGGCGGCAGAAAAACCGTTAAAAATTCAGCTTCCTATATAATAGGGAAAGAAATATCGGAAAATCTTCTTTTTTTAGTTAAAAAATTTTATTTTTTCACCGTTGAACCGTTGACAACCCATGGATAAAATGATATTATAGTGTCATAGAATTTTATGACAAGATAATGTCCGCCGAAAAAAGACGTTTTCAAGGCGGAAAAGAGAATAACTTTCATGGGAAAAATCAAAAAAGAACGCGTCCGCCGCATGAGACGGGAAGGGATGCACGAAATAAAAAACAAGTGGCGCTCCCGCGCCGTAAACAAGCGTAAGCGCGGTTTGGTGCTTACGCCCAAGAAAAAGCGTACGGCAATTAAAATTTGCGCGTCGATCGCTTCGCTCGTCATTCTCGTGCTGGGCGTGTTTTCGATCGCGTCCATGTTCACGAAGTACGTTGCGCCCAACGTCGTTTCGGACGACTTTGTAACCGTCGACTACGATTGTCCGACGGACGGGTCGCGCCCTACCGACCATTCCGCGCTGGAGAATATCGGTTATCTCAACAACCGCTTTAAACGGCAGACGAACTGGTATCTCGAAATGCACGGCACGACTTCCACGCCCGTAGGGCCGCAGTCGGTGAATACTTTCAAACAGTATCTGAACGGCACGATGATCATGGCGGACATAACGTCGAGCGGGCTGGTAAAAGCGGCACGTCAGTTCTGTTACGTCGGCGACGAGGTCATGTGGCGTTTGGGATCCTCTTACACGGGGGAATCGTTCGAGGCGATGCAGACCATCCGCTGGAACACGGGCGAGCCGTACGCGCACATGACGATCGAGAACTTCAAGAAGAAGAACGGTCTGCCCGGTACGGAGATGTGCGTTTACATCATCAACGAACAGACGCTCCTCTCTGCCGACGACGTAAAGGATAACGGCGACGGCACCTATTCGCAGACTTACTATCTCGATTCCGCGCAGGACAAAGCTCCCGCACACTACGTTAACCAAATGAAGTTTACGGGAGGTCTTACCGATCTGCCGAAATTCGACTATATCACGGTTACCTTTACCTTCGATGCGGAATGGCAGCTGCTGAAAGCAAGCGTGCAGGAAGCGTATACCGCTACGATGGGTATTACCGTGAAATGTTCTTCTGATTTCCATACCCAATACGAATACAACACCTCGAAAGCGGAGTCGGACGCGTACGAAACCTACTTTAAGCAGTACGTCGGTCAGAATATCGACGACAACGCTCCCGAGGCGGTGGACGCAATGGGTTGCCTGACTTCCGCTTTCCTTACGAAACCCGTTACGTTCGGAATGACGCTCGATATCAACGGCAAGGGGACGAAGGGTGTGATTTCCCTCGACGCGAGTAAGCTCGATATCGGGGCGATCATGAAAGAGGACGGCATGGATATTGCCGCCGCGCTCGGAAATATCGGCTTAAAGGCGCAATTCGGAAGCGTTTCCGTCTATCTCGAGGATTCGACGGCATTTCTTTCCGTGGGTGATTTGAAGGCGAAGCTTTCGATCGCCGACCTGCTTGAAATAATAACGAAGAAGGACGCTTCGGCAGTCGTTGCGGAGATTACCGAGGCGGACGGCGGGGAAGAGCCTGCAATCTTCGTGATCGACGATCCCGAAACGGATGTACCTAACGACGGCTTTACCTTTACGGCGAACGAGAGCGCAAAAATTCTGGCACGGCTCGATTTGACCTCGCTCGGCGTCGGACTCGTGATTCCAATGAACTTTGAGTTCAGGCTGGACGAAAACAACAGCGCGGAGCTGACGAACGCAAGTCTGAACCTCGCGTTCGGGAAAATCTCGGCGAAAATCGGATTGACGGAGAGCTCGGAAACGGTAGCCGATTTGACCGAGGCGGAAAAGGACGCGCATATCGACCTGCTTCCATACGCGAACGCCCTGCTGTCCATTTTCGAAAGAGAGAACGTGGAAATCGGCTTGCATTATGCGCAGGATACGCTTGTGATCGACGGAACGGTGAAAATCAAGTCGTTTGACGAGAATATGCAGCTTGCGGGCGATTTTACGGTGAAATCGGGCGAGAGCCAAAAGACGGTTACCGTCGGTTACGCGGGCGGCACCGTGTATCTTGCGCTCGGCAACGTCAAGCTTTCGGTAAGCAAAGACGAGGCGCTTGCGCTCGTGAAAAAGTTCGTCGGCACGGATACGGCGGCGGGCAAGGACGTGCTCGGCAGCGTGCTGAATGCAATCTTCGAAACGGATCTTTCGAAACTTCTGTCCGTGTGCGAACAGGAGGACGTCCTCGAAATCGCGCTTAAGGGCAGCGAGATCATTAAGCTTTTCGGCGTAAATTTCGCCCTCGGCGACATCGATCTGAGTCTTGCCAAGAACGGCACGGTTACGGCAAGCGTGCTCGGCGCGACCGTTACCGTTGCGGCGGGCAAAGAATTTACAATGGATACCGCGGGGTATACGGACGTCGGCGTTTACGCCGAAACGGTTGCGAACCTTCTGACTTCCGGTACGTTGACGGCGGATATCGACTTTGCATACGGCGACGTAACGTTGAAAGGCGCGGTTGCACTCTCCCTCAAGCCCGTGGCGGTGTCGGGCGAGTTGACGCTCGGTTACAAGTCGTTCGACCTCAAGCTTGGTCTTGTTTATGCAGACGGCGGAGTTTATCTCGTTGCGGACGAATGGAAGGCATTCGCTTCCGAAAAGGAGATTGCGGCGCTTATTTCGCAGTTCGTTCCCGCAAATGGGGACGGCGCGGCGCTTTCTTCCATGCTCGGAACGGTTTTGGCGCTTGACTTCGATAAGCTTCTGCGGGTTTCCGAAACCGAGACGGAAGCGGGAAACACGCTTGAAATTGCGGTGAAGGGCACGGAATTGCTTTCCGCCCTGAATATGAACTTCGATTTGGGCGATATCGTGCTGACGGTTGGTGCGGACGAGATCACGGCGTCCGTGTTCGGCGCAAACGTTACGCTGACTGCGGGCGGCTCGGTGAAGACCCTGACGGAAGAGGAAAAGGCGGAATATACCGCTTTGAACGGCGTGCTTGCAAAGCTTTCGGAATTGTTGGAGAAAAAGGCGCTTGCCATCGGCGGAAGCGTGGATATAGCAGTAGACCGGACGAAGGTGAACCTGACCGTAAACGAAGGGGTGTTCTCCTTTGCAAACGGCATTTATCTTTACCTCGACGCAACGCTCCGACTGAGCGAAACCGAATTGGATCTGATTCTTTCGGCGGACAGCGAATACTTGAAAGTCATGTTCGGAAACGTCGGCGCGGAGATCCGCTACGACGAAATCGGCTCGCTCGGCGAGGCGGTCGTGGCGCTGTACAGGGATGTGCGCGCAACGCTGAATCCCATATCCGACGCGGAGCTTCTGCCCGAAGCCAAGACGGTGCGGGAATTGTTTGCGGTTTTGTCGTCGCTTTTCGGCGGAAAGAAAGAGGGCGCACAGGCGGAAGGCGAGAGTTTCTCGCTCGACTCCGTGCTTGCAAGCCTGACGCTGAAAAATTCCGAAAGGAAAGACGGGTTGCTGGCAATCGGCATTCTGGGCATCACCGTAGACGTTGCAGACGAGACGCAGAACGGATTTTTGGGAATTTCGTTCGGCTACGAAAAGGATAAGGTTTCCGTCGGCGGCAAGCTTACGGCGACGGTTTTCGGCGGCGAAATCAAGAAAATCGACAAAGACGGTATGCTCGGCACGCGCGACTTTATCGAGCTTCTGGATTACGTTGCCGCGGCGGTGAGAAGCCTTGCGGAAAATTATTTGAACGTTACGCTTTCGGGGACGATCGGCTCGGATGATGCGGCAAAGTATCCCGATGGCGTGCAGTACCTGCTTTCCGGCGGCGTGAAGCTGTACTCGGGCGAGGAGACGGCAATTCACCTCAATATCGACAAGAAGAGCTTTTGGGTGGATGCGGACACCTATCTGTACGCGCAGGTCAACCTTGAAGCGGCAACGGAAAACGACAAGAGCGTCTATCTCGAACTCTTCGCGCTCGATTGCGACGAGAACGGAACGAAGGACGGCGTGCTCGACGTGTACGTTTCGGTTTCCTTCTTTAAAGAAGGGGATGCAAGGCGCAACCCTCTGACCGTGTACGCGCCCGCTACCGAGCTCATGCCCGTGCTCTCTTCGGCGTTGGGACTGTTCGGCGTAGACCAACAGATCATTACCGATTACGTGATCGCCCCTTGGATTACCGATGCGGAGACGGTGGCGCAGTTGAAGTGTTTCGGCGGAAGCATTAAGAATCTGATCGGCAAAATGCTCGGCGGCGCGAACGGTGCGGCGCAGAGCGAAAGAGCCGCAATGAATTACGAAAAACTTATCGAGTCGATCAAGGTTGGCGCAACGCAGTTTGAAATCGCGTTTTCGCAGGCGGAGCTGTTCGGCAAGGAGGGCGCGCCTCTTACCGTTACGGTCGGCAAGGAGCAGGGCGCGAACGGTACGCGCCTGACGGCGGTAACGCTTGCCAATATCGGCAACACCTCCGTATCTGTTGCGATCGGCTACGAAGAGGGCGAGCGCACTGCGCCGTCGTTCAAGGGAATGCTGAAGCTCGACGGAATCGCCTCGCTGCTGCAGACGCTTGCAAGAAGCACGACGCACGAGACGGACGACGTGATTTCGGGCGAAGAGCAGGAGCACAATTACGTGCTCAATCGGAATTTCTACGTGGACGGCAGCATTCGGCTTGACGTGAGCGCAATCGGCATTATTAACGTCAGTCTCGATATCAAGGTGGTTGCGTTCTCCGTTACGATCGACGAAAACGGCGTTTGGGGCGTGAACGTGCGCTTCGAATACGACGCGTTGAAGAAGCTGGGCATTACTGCGATCAACGGCAACACGCAGGTTGATTTGACGGGCAAGGACAACATGGTGTATATCAAGCGTGTGCAGACCTCGGACGCGGACGGTAAGACGTACGCCAAACCCGTTGTTTTGTACCGCGCAATGCCTTTGAATAATTTCGTAAACGATTTGATCGGGCAGATGGGCTTCCTCTTCAACCTCGGCAGCAAGATCACCGATTTGCTGAACGGAATCGACATGGGCGGGTCGTCGGGCGGTTCGACGGAAGCGGTAGATCTCGGTACGACGGTTTCCGGCTTCTTAAAGTCGATCGAATATACAAAGAGCGACAACGGCGAGAGCTGGAAGATTACGCTGAACGGCGCGGGATTGACGAACAACACGCTCGGCGATATCGTGGTTACGCTCGGAAGCGACGGAGAGGGCAGGCTGCGTACGCTTGCCGCGCATACGTCCCTTTCGACGACGGGCATTTCCATGACGATCGACGCCGATCTTACCTATCGGAATCCCTGCGGCGTTATGGATGCGGGAGTCAAGGATATTACGACGGATATTGCCGCGCTCCTCGCGGACGGTATGCGCTACAAGCTTTCCGCCGTGGATTGGACGGATACGAAATATATCGAAGGCGAGTATACCTCGGTTGATTATATTCTCATGGGCGAAGTCATCAAGACGCAGGATATCGTGATTTCGACGGGTTCGACGGGAGATGCGAAGGGAACGCTGTACGGAACGCTCGTTTATCCCGACCTGACCGATTATCAGACGCATAAGGGCTACAAGGCGGAATGGGTTACGGTTTACGGACAAAACGATCCTCTGCCCGAAAACAGACAGATTTTCGCCCGCTATAACGCCTGCACCTATACGGTAACCTTTGATATGGGCGGCGGCGAGAAGGTGGTACGCGAGTATTTATACGACGACGAGTCGTTTGAATTGCCCGGTTACGAAGATCGGGAAAAGAAGCTTGCATATTTCGTCGATGCGGAGGGCAACGAGTACCGCACGGCGGAGGATATGAAGCAGGTCGACGCGAACTGCACGCTTACGGCGGTATACGAAAAAATCGAATATACGGTCGTCTTCGACTTGGGTGAAGAGCAAATCGAACAGAAAGCAAATTACGGCGACGTCATCAGGTATCCCGAGCAGCCCGAACGCACGGGTTACGAATTTGCGGGCTGGGATACGATGCCCGAAACGGTTACGGGAAATACGAAGCTTACCGCCCTTTGGATGGCAAAGAAGTACGAAATTACCTTTGTAAGCAAGTACGAAGTAGAGGGCTACGAATGGATGGCGGACGAAAACGGAAACTACGTTACGGCGTTCGAATTCGCTTACGGCAGTACGGTAGCGCTTCCGCAGGGCGTGCGTACGCAGGTTGGCGATAAGATCTATGCGCTCCGCGGATTCTGTACGGCGGAAAACGAGAGCTGCTACTTTGATAAGCTTCCCAACGTTACCGAGGACACCGTGTTTACGGCACAGTGGGAAGAGCTCGGATTCGATATTGTTTTCGTTGCAAGGGACGGTTCGAAAACGGTGCTCAATTATCACGGCGGCGAAGTGATCCCCGCAAACGCGATCCCCGTAATTGCAAACCGCGACGGATATATCGGCGCTTGGCAGAACGAAAACGGCGCGGTGATCGCAGAGGACGGCTATAAAGTAATCGGCGAGACGACCTTTACCGTAAAGGATACGGCAAGAACGTTTAGCGTTTCGGTCGTCAGCAGTCAGCCGTACGACGGGTTTGTTTCCGTAGACGGAAGCTACGTCAGGGAGTACGATTATATCTACGACGGCGCGGCGGTAACGCCGGAAACGCTGAATAACCTGCACGGGTATTGGTTTAAGGGTTACTACACCGAAGCGGACGGTGCGGGCGAGAAGGTGGAAAAGGTCGAAAAGATTCTCGAAGATACGATCGTGTACGTCTGGTGGCAAGACAATACCGTAAGGGTCAACCTTTGCAGCGACGTTCCGTTTGCGGGCGCGATACCCGACGCGAAGCGCGGCGGACACGTGCAGGAATTAAAATTTAACGATAATTATGCTTTTACGGACGATTATCTGCCTAAGGTGGCGGGCTACCAGTCGCTTGCAGTTTGGTGCGACACCGGCAGCGGATACGAGCGCGTATCCGACGTTTCGGATTACGACGGCAAGGATTTGTGGATTCTTTGGATCAAGGATCTCAAAGTTACGATCACCGATTTTTATACGAACAATTTCATGGGCGGCAAGCGGTACAATATCGTAGGTACGGTAACGGGCGGTCAGGTCTACGGTCCGAAGAGTCTTGAAATTTTCGGCAACGGCGGAAGCGAAGCAACGACGGCTATCGTCGACGTCGTAGGGGCAAGCGCAAGCGATAAAAACGGTAACCTCGGTTGGGGAAATTCGTTGGATATCAAGTACGACGAGGACGGCGTAGGAACTTTCAGTTTGTTGGAGAAAGACTGCTTCAACTATGCGGGCGGTTGGGGAAAACCGTTGGCAACGTACGGCGGCGCAATCATCATCAAGACCTTCTCGATCGGCGGCGTAACCGTTTCGACTACTTCGGGTTCGTTCGTTTCCCTGAGTAAATACACCGTAACTTATCTGGACGAGAACGGCACCCAAATCGGCAAGGTGAACGACGTTCGTATTGCCTGCCCGTTCCCTTACACTAAGGACGGCGTATCCTATCGGCACGACAGTATTGTTTACGCAGACGAGCTTGCGGCGAAGAACGGCGTTGCCGTGCCCGAAAAAGAGGGCTGCGACGGCGCTTGGGAGCACGTAGAGGTGCGTGGCAACATGGAGTACAGACCCGTTTATACCCGCAAAGAGGGTTAACGGTATAAAAGACGCAGAACGGCTTCCTTCGGGAAGCCGTTCTGCTGTCGTTGATATTATAAAAAGCAGCCTGTGAGAGCGGCTTTTTATTTTACGCTGTTACGCGTTGATATTCTTTTGCTTTTCGTTTTCGAACGGAGTGTTGTACAGATCCTCTTTCCTTAATATAAAGAGGGGAGCGCCGTCTTGATCGTACGTTACCTTTAATACGTGCGCGTGGCGGTTGTGGTCGTTCAACGGGTCGCCCGAGATCTTTTCGTAATTGCGGAAGTGCAGCAGTGTTAGCTGTTCGCCCTCGTCTCCCTTAACGAAACAATTGTGCCCCGGTCCGTATACCTTTAATTTTTCGTCGGTTGCGAGCACGGGATTTCGGGTTTTCGTCCAGTTGCGGGGATCGAGCAGGTCGGCGTTTTCGTCAATGCTCATCATGCCCATGCAATAGCACGCGCCCGTTGCCGAAGCGGAGAAGGTTACGTAAATCCTGCCCGCGTTCTTTAGCACTGCGGGACCTTCGTTTACCCAGAATCCGCCGTCGCGCTCCCAATCGTAGTCGGGCGTGGTTAAAAGAACCTGAACGGTCTTTAATCGGTTAGGGGTGTCGAGTTCGGCGATATACAGGTTGGAAATTCCGTTTACCGTGCCGACCTTCTGCGCCCAGATGGCGTACCATTTTCCCTTGTGCTCGAACACCGTCATGTCCAGCGAGAAATCGGTGAACGAATAGGGGTCGCCCTCCGCCGCCTGCATCATGCCGCCTTCCACCCATTCGTCCGTCATGGGATCGTTCCCCTTGCATACAAGGGTGAAGGGGCGGATTTTCCAGATGTCCGGAAGCTCGCCCGCCGCAAAATAGATGACCCACTTGCCCATGATATAGTGGATTTCGGGCGCCCAGATATGGCACGCCATAATGCCTGAAAGGTGGCGCGTCCACACGGTGCGCGCCTTTGCGCTTGCAATGCCGTTGACGGTATCCGCCGAGCGGATTTCGATTTTGTCGTACTTCGGGCAGGTTGCGGTGAAGTAATACTTTCCGTCCGTGTGTTTGTACAGGTATGGATCGGCGCGTTGGGGCGCCAGTGGCGACAGGTAATTCATTACGTTCTCCCTAAATGATTTTCTAAGCGTATTTTACTATAAAATTTCCGCTTTGTCAACGGTGCAAGGATTTTTTTTGTAAGAACTTTTTGCTTTTATTTCGTGCGGAACTTAGCGACGCTCGCCCGATTTTTTACCGAACATCAAATAGATATACGCCGCGACGATAACGACCGCAAGCACGCTCAAAATAACGATCAGACTGATGCGAAGCGCGTCCGTTTCTCCGCGGGCGATATAACTGCCGTCCACCACGCCCGTATAAGCCTTTCCGCCCTGCATTACGCGCACGGTGAACGTGCCGTCGCCGTTGTCGTATACGAACGCTTCCGTGCGCTCCTTTACGACGATGGTTTCACCGTTTGCATCCGTCAGCGTAACGCCGTCCTTCGAATTTTTGATGCTGCCGAGCGTGAATTGCGTCTGCGTGCTGCCGAGCGGGTTGACCTCCGTCAGATACGAAAGGGGGACGTAGGCGCGCTGTACGGCGCGATCCGCTTCATTGTACTCCACCAACGCGTAGCTGCCGTCCTCGCCCGCAACCGTGCTCAGGACGCTGACTTTCGTGCCGCGTGCAAGCCGTTCTACCGTCATGACGTGAAACAGGCAGGGGACATAGCTTGCCGCGACTTCGTTCGTAAGATATGCCGTGTTCAGTTCCGTCTTCTGCCAATCGTCGGCAAGCGGTTCGGTCTGTTCCTTGCGGAAGAGATTCGCGGTATAGACGTTCGTCTTTAAATCGTCGTCGTACGAGTACAGCGCAACGAGGTAATAGCGCTGTGTTTCCGCAAGCAAGATTGCGCGCTGATAGGTCTTTGTGCGGTAGTAGCGCTGATAATCGAAGTATTCGTTTTCGCCGTTCTTCAAGCCGTCGAGTTCGACCTCGATGCCGATCGCCCGCTCGTGCACGGTTAAAAACAGGTTTTCTTCATGCAGGGAAAAGGCGAGGTCTTTGGCGTTTTCCACGGAGATTTCATTGAGCGTCGAAAGCGATTTCAGCGTGCCTGCGTTCATCCGGATCACGTAATCGCCGAAGCCGAAGTAGACGACGCCGTCCTCGAAGCCGAGAGCGAAGGAGGACGGGGTGGTTTTGCCGCGGTACACAAAGCTTCTGCCGACGACGGCTTCCGCTGTTTCGTTACGGTAGAGCGTGTCTCCGATCAGGTACCAGAGGTTTCCCTCGTAGTCCGATTGCAGGGAGTGCGCGCCCGCGGGGAGCGTGAGCTGTTTTTCACCCGTCGCGCCCGTTGCGCGGAATTCGTCTTCGTCGAACGCGTAAACCTCGCCGCCGAAATTTACGTAGAGCGTGCCGTACACGTCCCGCGTCAGCGCGGAGGGAACGTTCGTACCGGAAGAAAAGTAAAAGATTTCCGCTTGCGGCTTATCGGGGGTGAAGTACCCGTAGCCGTTGTTCGCCGTAACGAAATAACATTCGTCGTACACGAAGGCAACGCCCGTAACTTTTGTCGTAGTGCCGTTGACTTGCGAGAGCGTGAAGCCGTTTTCGCCCTTTCGGTAGAGGAAAATTTTACTGTCGGAAGAGACGGCGATGCGCGTTCCGTCTTTGTCTACCGCGACGTGTTCGGGAATGAACGGCTCGCCGTTATCCTCGCAGGCAATCGTTTGATAGGCGTGCGTCTGCGCGTCGTATACCGACACGCGGCGGTTGCCGGCGTCGCAGGTTACGAGCAGCGCGTTTGCACGCGCGCTCTCCGTGGCGCCGGAAAGGCGGTTGTGCGAGGCGGACGCAGAGGCGATTTCGTAATCCGTAAAGCCGATTTGCTGTTGCGTCAAGGCAAGCTCCCGCACGGATTTTCCCTGTACGCAGTACATTTTGCCGCCCGAAACGGTGAGCGCGCGAAACCCGTCGCCCGCAATGCACAGTTCGCTCGTTTCCGTGGCGGGGTCGGAAAAGTACAGCCCGTTGCGGTCTGCCGTGCCGTCCTCGGTGTAGTAGATCCCGCCGTCGTAAACCGCGACGGAGGTTAAGCCCGCAAGGGCATTTTGTCTGTCGAGATACATATTTTTCTGTGCGTATCCGTTTTTCGTGTCGTACGAGTATACGGTGGCGTTGAATGCGCAGTATAAAACGCCGTCGGCAAACGCAGTCGCGGGCGTTCTGCCCGAAGGGATGGAGGCAAACGGCGTGCAGGTGCTCGTATCGGTGCTGCCGTCAAGCTCGAGCGCACGCAGCTCCGTGCTGCCCTCGACCACGTTCATTGCGTACAGCGTGCCGCCGTCGATGCAAAAAGTCGTCAGCGTATATTTTGGTTTTTCGTCGGCAGTCAGGGCGGTTACGTCCGTTACGTCGAGCTCGCGGAAGCCCAAAAGGGAATCGGAATAGTATAGCCGACCCTCGTCGGAAAACTGAATTTGCGTAATCGTTGCCGTTGCGCCTACGGTGTAGCTGCCGTAAACTTTTTTCTCCCGATCGCATACGTAAACGGTGTTGCCGTCGGCGACGGCAATGCGCGTATCCGTCATGGCAACGTACGTCGGGTTTTCAAGACCCAGATACTCTTCGTAACTGTCGGGCAAAAACAGCGTCGCGTTCTCTTGCGAAATCGCTACCGGAGTTTGGCTTGCAGATTCTTCCGCTTTGGCGGACAGCGCGTGCGCGCCCCCCGCAAGTACGCCGGCGCCCAGAAACAGCGCAAGCGTCATGCTCGTAATCTTTTGCGTATTCATAACCTTATTATAACACGCGCGCGTAGAATTGACAACTTCTTACGGGTAAAAATTTTTTTCGGAAAAACGAAAAAATTTCGGCACAAAGCGATCCTTTTATCTTCGATTTGTGGTATGATATAAATACAAACAAATGTTCGGTTTCAAAAAAAGGGAAAATGCGGACGGTGCAGAAAGAGTACGGAGGGTTCTATGAAAATCGAATACGTAAAGACGGTTTTATACGTTTATCCGATGCTGAAGCGGCTGGCGGAAGCAACGCGGGATTCCGCGGAACATAAAGCGATGCTTTCCTATCGCGCCAAGGGCGATGCGTTTCATACGGCGCTTGCGGTGGCGGAGGAGTACCTGCTCGCGGACAGGCTGGATTTATTAAAGGAGCGGATGCGGGACGTGCTGTCGAAGCTGGGCGAGGAGGAAAGGTTTTTTCTCGAATACCGATATTTCGGAAAGAATAAGGGGAAGCCGCGCACGATTTTTTGTTCGGAGCGCAACTATTACCGCAGACAGCGCGATTTGTTGCGGAAGGTCGCGTTCGAGCTTTCGGTGCACGGCGTGCGGGAGGATAACTTTCGCAAAGATTACGGCGGGTCGGAATGTATGATGCGCATTCTCCGCGCAGTGTGCGAGGGGAAGGAGAGGGGCGTGCCGCCCAAGCGGAGCGAACGGGCGATCCGTTTTCAGAAATCGCCGTCGGAACGTTCGGGAAGCGGCTTTCGTCCGCGCGCCACGAAGACGGCGATGACGACGACCGCCGCCGATACGAGGCAAATGACGACGATTTCCACGACGGAAAGACCGTTGCCCTTGGGCGTCTTTTCCTCTTCTTCGGGCAGATAGTCGGTATTCAGATCGAAGGTGAGTTCCTCGTCGGCGGGGATATAATCGAAAGTACCCTCGCGGCAGACGTAGAAATACAGTTGTCCCGCGTCGTAACGGGTGCCGTAGTAAACGAAGTCGCATTTGTACCCCGCAAAGCTGCCGTTGCCGAGCGAGGCGCCGGGGAGCACGTATTCCACGGTGATTTCGCGGTAGAGATAGGGTCGCTCGGGCACGAAGTCGACGAACGTGAGAGCGTTCGTTTTGCAGTAGCCGCGTATCTTTTTGTAGGGCGGGTTGTCGCGAAGGTATTCGACGGCGCAGAATTCGCCGCCCTTGGTAAGGATTTTTACGTAATACGTACGGGGAAGGCAGAAAAGTTTGCTTTCCTCGTTTTCTTCGGCGTAAAACCACACGTCTGCGGTTTCGGCAACCGCGAAGCCGCTCTCCTCTGCGGCGGAAACCGTGTGTTTTACCGTTGATATCGAGGGCAGAAGCGCTGTCAGAAAGACGAGCGCGAACAGAAAAAATCGTTTCATAGTGCTATCATAGCCGAAAATTTATCGCGAGAAAGGATTATTTTTATCGAAAATGAGCGAAATCGTGCAGAAAATCAAGGCGATCGAACGGGAGCAGGCAGCGCGCGCCGAGCGGGACGAGCTTGCACGCTATAATCGCGGAAAAGTTCACCGCAAGCAGCTTGCCTTTCATAAGTGTAAAAAGCGCAACCGCTGGGTGTTCGGGGGAAACCGCTCGGGCAAAACGGAGTGCGGCGCGGCGGAGACGGTTTGGATCACCCGCGGCACGCACCCGTACCGCAAGAATCGCGCGAATACCTTCGGGTGGGTGGTTTCCCTGACGGCGCAGGTGCAGCGCGACGTGGCGCAGAAAAAAATTTTACGCTATCTTCGCCCCGATTGGATCGTGGACGTCGTCATGCTCAGCGGCAGGAAGGACAGACCCGAGACGGGCGTCATCGACCAGATTATCGTAAGAAACGTGTTCGGCGGCACGTCCGTCATCGGGTTTCGGAGTTGCGATCAGGGCAGGGAAAAGTTTCAGGGCAGCTCGCTGGACTTCGTATGGTTTGACGAGGAGCCGCCCAAGGACGTTTACGAAGAGTGCCTGATGCGCGTCGTCGACAGGCGGGGGGATATTTTCGGAACGATGACGCCTTTGAAAGGACTGACCTTCGTATACGACGCGATCTATCTCAACAAAAAGAAGAACCCCGAGGTGTGGTACGAGTTTATGGAGTGGTCGGATAACCCGTATCTTTCCAAGCAGGAGATTGCGCTGCTGGAAGCGACGATGGACGAGACGACGCTGCAAGCGCGGCGGTACGGCAGATTCTGCACGCGCGAGGGCTTGGTGTATCCCGAGTTCGACGAGAGCGTGCACGTTATCGACCCTTTCCCTGTCCCCGAGGCATGGCAGAGCAATATCTCCATCGATCCCGGACTGAAAAATCCGTTGTCCGCGCATTGGTACGCAACCGACTTCGACGGGAACGTTTACGTCGTGGCGGAGCATTACCGCGCGGGCGAGGACGTGGATTTTCACGCGCAGGCAATTCACCGCATCAGCGAACGGATCGGCTGGCGCAAGGATTCGAGGGGGAGACTTAACGCTCTCATCGACAGTGCGGCGGGGCAGCGCACGCTCGCCGCCTCCAAAAGCGTTTCCGAGCTCTTTTACGAGCGGGGGATCCTCGTCAATCCGCGCGTCGACAAGGACGTATTTGCCGGCGTCGCGCAGGTCAAAAGTTATCTGCGGCGCGGAAACGGCACGCCCGATTTGTTCATCTTTTCCTGCTGCACGGAGATGATCCGGGAATTTAAGGGGTATTTCTGGGGAGAGAGCGAGAGCCCCGTCAAACGCGACGACCATGCGATGGACGAGCTGCGCTACTATTTGATGACGCGCCCTCGCGCCGCCTTAGCTCCCAAGGAAATCCCAAGCGCGATCGCGCGGAATAAGGACAGACTGATCGGAAGATTGAAAAGAGGGAAAAGGAGTGTGTAGATGAAGGACGAATTCAGAAAGGCGATTTTAAAGGTCGCTTTGGGGTATTCGCTCGAGGAGGTAACGGAGGAATACGGCGTGGCGGACGGGGAATTGAAACTGTTAAAACGGCGGGAGACGAAGAAGGACGTGCCGCCCGATTTGAAAGCCGTAAAGCTGTTGATCGAAGAGAAGGACTATTCGTGCATGACCGACGAGGAGTTGGAGCGCGAAAAGCAAGAGCTTTTAAAAAAGCTGAAAGAGGAAGAGGCGTAAGGGCGGGGCGGAGAAGCGAAAGCCACGGCTGTCTCCTTCGGGGAGGATGCCGCAACAAAACATAAAAGCAAACGGGAGGAGTTATGAAGGAAAATTCGGAAGAAAAGCTTAGAAAGGCAAGGGAGGCAGCGCGTAAGCGCGCGTTAGCGGAGGAGCTTTGCAGGGACTTCGAGGAGCGGCGGGAAGCAAGGCGGCAAATCGAACAGGGATGGCGTGTAAATATGAATTTCGTAAGCGGGAACCAGTATTGTTTCGTGTCGCCGTCGGGGGAGCTCGAAGAGGAGGACAGCGAATTTTATTGGCAGTCGCGCCGCTGCTTTAACCACGTTGCGCCCACGGTGGAGACGCGTATCGCGCGGCTCTCCAAAGTGCGTCCCGCGCTCAACGTGCGGGCGTTCTCCGATTCGGAGGCAGACATCAAAACGGCGCGGCTCGCTTCGAACATTCTGCGCTCGGTCAAGAACAGAATCGATTTGGACGCGGTGATCTCCCGCGCAACGCTGTGGTCGGAAACGTGCGGTACGGCGTTTTATAAGGTCGTGTGGAATTTTGACGACGGATACGTCATCGGAACGGACGAGAACGGGCACGGCATTCGGGAAGGGGACGTCAACGTGGTTGCGCTCTCTCCCTTTGAGATTTATCCCGATCGTCTGACGGCGGAGGATATGGACGAAGTGAAGAGTCTGATTCACGCCAAGGCGGTGCCTGTGGCGGAAATCAACGACAGGTTCGGCGTCAATCTCGTCGGCAGGCGGGTGGAAACGGTAACGCCCTATTCGTCGGCGAGCGGCTGGAAGCGCCCGACGGACGGCGACGGCGTTCCGTCTGCGGACGGAATGGAAATTTTGATCGAACGGTATACCCGTCCGTACGGGAATTATCCCGAAGGGCGGCTGGAAATCGCGGCGGGGGGCGAGTTGCTTTACGAGGGCCCGCTTCCCTACCGCAACGGCGACAGGGGAGAGCGCGTACTGCCTTTTATCCGACAGACCGCGCTCGAGCTTGCGGGCTCCTTTTTCGGGACGTCCGTCGTCGACCGTATGATCCCCTTGCAGCGGGCGTACAACGCGGTTCGAAACCGTAAACACGAGTTTTTAAACCGCCTGACTACGGGGGTGATCGCGGCGGAGGACGGTTCGGTGGATGCGGAGGAACTGGCGGAAAACGGGCTGTATCCCGGGAAGGTGCTCGTTTACCGTCAGGGTTCTCCCGCGCCTGCCTTTCTCGACGGAGGCTCGATCCCCGCGGAGTTCGCGCAGGAGGAAGAGCGGATCAGCGAAGAATTTATCCTCGTTTCGGGAATGAGCGAGGTCTCGCGCAATTCGGCGAATCCCACGCACGTAACCTCTGCGGTGGGCTTGCAGCTCCTCATCGATCAGGACACCAACCGTATGCACATGAGCGTCGAAAGCGTCGAACGCGCGGTAAAGGAAGCGGGCAAACAGATTCTGCACCTTTATAAACAGTTCGCGGCGACGAAGCGGCTTCTGCGCATGACGGGTTCGGGCGGGCATACCGAACTTTTCTACTTTGACGCAAGCGACATTTCGGCGGACGACGTGCAGTTCGAAACGGGCTACGACAAAACGCCCGAGGAAATCCGCGAGGATATTTTAAGCCTCGTAAATCTCGGCTTGCTCAATGACGAAAAGGACGGGTTCTCGGACGCGACGCGCAATAAGCTGCTCGACGCGCTCGGTTACGGCACCTTCGAGAACGCGCGGGACGTTTCCGATCTGCACGCAAAAAAGGCGGAGAGGGAAAACGTTCTTCTGGCGCAGCGCGACGTGGAGGCGGACGAATACGACGATTACGAATTGCATTTGTCCGAACACGTGCGCGCCCTTCTTTCGGGAGGGGAAAACGACGAAGCGGTAAAGGGCAGGATCTTGCGCCATCTTCAATCCCACCGCGAAAAAAGAAAACAAGGAGAATGATCATGGAGGAGAACGGAACGAAGAATTCCGAAGAGGAAGCGGCGGCTACGCCGTCCGTCGGCGAGAATAGCGCGCCCGATTTGGGGAAATTCAAGAGCGTGGACGCCCTCTTGCGCGCCTACGGAGAGCTGGAGGCGGAATTTACCCGCCGCAGTCAAAAGCTGAAAGCGCTCGAAGAGCGGGGCGGAGCGGACGGGAACGCTTCAACGCCGCCGCAGGGCGCGGCGCGGGACGATGAGCTGTACCGCGCGGTCAATGAAAACGAAGGGGTGCGGGCACGCGTTTTGAGCGACTACCTCGCGTCGCTGAAGGGCGTGCCGCTGATGACGGCGTCGGGCACGGGAGTGCCCGTGCCGAAATCCAACCCCAAAAGCATTTCGGAGGCGGGCAGCTACGCGCTCCGTTATTTGCGGGGCAATCAAAATTAAGGAGAAAACGTAATTATGGTAACGACACAAACGGCGGACGACGTATTAAAGTCCTATTATCTGAACGCGGTGAGCGATCAGTTGAACAAATCGGCAAACCCCCTGCTTGCGAGAATCAAGCAGACGACGTCGGACGTCTGGGGCAGGGACGTGAGAAAGGCGGTGCGCATCGGCATTAACGGAGGCATTTCCGCAGGTACCGAAACGGGCGATTTGCCCAAGGCGAGCGGAAACAGGTACGCGCAGTTCGTCGCGCCCCTGAAAAATCTCTACGGCACGATCGAGATTTCCGACAAGGCGATCCGCGCTTCCCGAAGTAACGAGGGTGCGTTCGTCAACCTGCTCAACGACGAAATGGAGGGGCTTGTCAAGGGCGCGTCCTTCAACTTCGGCAGAATGCTGTTCGGGGACGGTACGGGCATTCTTTCGACGGCGGTATCAACGACCGAAGGCTTGCTCGTCGAGGATATCCAGAACTTCGCGGAAGGCATGGTCGTAGACGTTATGAACGACACCGAAGTGTATGCGGAGGCGCGAACGGTTATCACGATGGATCGCCAGAGAAAGCGTATCTGGCTGGACGGCGACACGTTCGCCGTAAACGAGACGATGAAGGCGTACGTCGTGCTGCACGGTTCGAAGGGTATGGAAATCACGGGCTTAAAGGCGCTGTTCACCGCGCCGACCCTCTACGGGCTTGACCGCAACGACTACCTGAACTACTGGTTAAAGCCGTACACGGCGGACAAGGTGGGCGAGCTGACCGAGGTGAAATTGCAGACTGCGATCGACACGGTGGAGGAGCGCACGGGCGGAAAAATCGACTTTATCGTAACCTCCCCCGGTGTGAGAAGGGCGTTTGCGGAAACGCTTTCCAAATACCGCAGTATCGACACGATGGATTTGGAAGGGGGATTCAGCGCGCTGTCCTTTAACGGTATTCCCGTCGTTGCGGACAGGTTTTGCCCCAAGAACACCGTGTTCCTGCTTTCCACCCCCGATTTCGCCCTGCACCAGCTGTGCGACTGGCAGTGGCTCGAGGGCGAGGACGGTAAGATCCTCAAACAGATTCCGGGCAAGCCCGTTTACACGGCGACGCTCGTAAAGTACGCCGAGCTGATGTGCTACCGCCCCTGCGGGCAGGCAATGCTCACGGGCGTTACGGAAAAATAAGGGAGAAGGCGTATGACGGTGAAGGAAGTGATTGCGCTTGCGGCGGAAAATCTTGGACGGGACGACCTTGCCGCGCTTGCGGACGGCGGCGAAGCGGCCGAAGAGGACGGAGACGAGGAGATAGGATCACTTCTCCGTTGTTACAACCTCGTGGAAAACGAGGTGGCGCTCGATTATTTTCCGCTCCGCAAGACGGAGACTTTGGCGGCGGACGGCGATTTTATCGCGTACGCCGACTTCGGGAGGCGACCCGTGCACGTCGAAAAGGCGCTCGTCGGCGGCAGGCTCGCAAGATTTTCCGCCTATCCCGACGGGATCAGACTGACGGACGGCGGCGATAGGGCGGAAATCACCTATTCGTATGCTCCGTCAAAAAAGTCGATCGCCGACGACTGCGAGTGCTCCGCATTCGTTTCGGCGCGGTGTCTTTCCTACGGGGTGGCGGGCGAGTTCTGTCTGACGAGCGGGGAAACGGGGCGGGCCGCCACGTGGCAGCGGCGGTATTATGACGCGCTTCGGGCGTTCGGGCTACTGAAAAAGACGTTGCGCGTCCGTTCGAGGAGGTGGGAGTGATGCAGAATAAAACGCTCGTGCTCCCGCAAACGCAGACGGTAATCCTGCGGCTGGATTTAAAGACCTTGCGGAGGGATCATTCCCTCCGCATCTTTCACTTGCGCGAAGAGAGCGGCGCGCTCGCCGTTGCCGAGGGCGAAAGCAAGCAGTACGATATGACGGAGGGCGCTTCGGGAATTTATTCCGTGCGTCGGCACCTGTTTTATTTCAACGCCGCCACGCAGATTTTTCACGGCGTTACGGAGAACTACCGCTACCGCAACGTTTTGAGCGAGCCGATGAAGATGACTTACGCCGTAACGAAGGAGGGAAAAGAACGGCGCTTCTGCGTTACGCCGTCCAATATCTATTGGCTGTCGGGCGGGACGACCTTTACGAACGGCGTCGGCAGGGGCGGATCCTGCGCTTGCATCCACGCCGAGCGTATGTTTACGGCGAACGGATACCGCCTGAACTATACCGCACCCCTCAATTTCGAGGATTGGCTGGATAAGCGCCGACTGTCGGGCTATTTCGAATTTCCCACGGACGGCGGGGAGATCCTCGCGATGCAGTCGTATAAGGAAAAGCTCTACCTGTTTCGCAGGCGCGGCATTACGCAGGTGCGTCTTTTGGGGGAGGAGCTGAACGCAAAGTCCACCGTTCTGCCCTACGGGTGGGGGGATCTCGTTCCGGACAGCGTCGCGCCGTGCGGCGACAAGATCTGCTTTTTTACCGAACGCGGGTTTTACTCCTTTAACGGCGGCGTTGCGAGCGCGGTTGCGGACGGGTGCGTCGGCGAAATCGATTTGACGGAAAGGGTGAAGGCTGTTTCGGCGTACGGCAAGTACTACGCGCTCGTTACCGTGAAGTCGGGAAAGAAATCGCTGTTCTGCTTCGAGCCGGAAACACAGTCGGGGCACTTTATTTTAAACGGCGCGGAGGACGTTACGGCGGGCGACGATTTCTGGTTCAAGCGCGGGCTCGGGATTTATCGCCTGACGCAACGGGGACTTCCCGCCGTGGGTGAGTGCCGTCTGGAAGCGGATAACCTTGCCTTTCACCTCGGGGACGAACGCTTTGTGGACGCCGTTGCCGTGGAGGGCGAGGGGGAGTTCGAAGTATGCCTGCGCTCGTCGCGGGGAGAGCGCAGGGCTTCCGGCGCGGCGCAGACGGTGCTGAAATTCCGTTCTCCGCTGCGCGGAAACGGCTACTCCGTAACCGTGAAACCCAAGAATGCGGAGGCGCGTCTCGTTGCGCTCTGCCTCAGAGTCAGGGAGGAAAACAATGGAAATTGATATCGTCGATTTAACGAGCGAGAAGTATTCCGATTTGTCCGCCGTGCAACTTGCCATGGTGCGTGCGGCGCAGACGAAAAAGAACGAGATCCTCGAAAACGCCGCGGAAGCCAAGAAGCGGCTGTTTTATATGATGGTTGCCAACAACGCGGTGCGGTCCACTGCGCTGCGGGACGAAATAGACTACGTCGCGCAGAAGGCGAATGCGGAAGTCGAAACCGTAAAAAACGATTTGGATTACCAGCTCGCGTACGAAGCGCTCGGTTCGGAGGGCAACGACAAGGGACCTTACCGATATCCCGAAAATCCCAATTACAATCTCAGCTATTCGCAGCGTTTCCTCGTCGTGCGCAATTATTATATGGAGGCGACCTCGGATCCGAACGCACGGTTGAACGCTTACGCAATGGATTCGCTTGCCAGAGAGTACCTCGGGGAGTTTTACGTTACGCTGTACGATTTGTTAGCGTCGTACTGTTAAGCCGTCAAGCGGAATGCATAACGGGACCGCGTATAAAAAATCGGATAATTTCCCAAATTATAGGTATGAAAAAGATTCGGGAAAACCCGCTCGGCAAGACGCGGGAGGAGCGGGAAAGTTGCTTTCCCGCCGCAAAAGAGGGGGAGGGCAGACCATGACGGGGCGTTCGCGCGAAAATCTCAATAAGAACTATATTAACTACGTCAATTCGTTCGACCCGCCCACGCAGCACTTTAAAACGTGCGGCAGGGCGTTTCTTGTCGGCGGGCTGATTTGCTGTATCGGTCAGTTTTTCCGTTATATGCTCGAATTCGCGGGGCTGACGGGTGATGTGCTCGCGGGCACCGTATCCGTCATTCTCATCTTTCTGGGAACGCTTTTAACGGGCTTCGGCGTATACGACCGCATCGGCAAGAATGCGGGCGCAGGCAGCATCGTGCCGATTACGGGGTTTGCAAATTCCGTCGCTTCGCCCGCGATCGAGTTTAAAACGGAGGGCTTCGTCTACGGCATGGCGGCGAAGATGTTTATCGTCGCCGGTCCTATCATCGTGTTCGGTGTGAGCGCGGGCGCGGCGGTGGGGCTTATCTACTGGCTCATCGGACTGTAATCCGTAATTTAAAAAATCTTTCCGAAATAACTTGTAATTCCGCGGAAAGGGTGGTATAATAAAAAAAAGAATTTTTGAAAGGAGTACGCTCATGGCTAAGATTACGGCGGATACGCTCATTTCGGAGTGCATCGAAATCAACCCGAACGCTGCCGAAATCCTGCTTGCTACGGGAATGCACTGCATCGGCTGCGCAATGGCGCACGGCGAAACGATTGCGGAAGCGGTTGCCGTTCACGGCGAGGATTTGGATCAGTTGCTCGCAAAGCTGAACGAAGGCGTCGAGTAAGCGGTATGAATTTGCTCAAAGGAAGAATTGCCCGTGCAAAAGCACGGGCAATTTTTCACATAATTTTTATAAAAACCTTTCTTTGCCGTTTGACAAAAAAAATGTAAAGTGATAAAATATAAAGAATCTGCAATTGCATGGTTGTTATCCTTGCGATTGGGATTTTCTTTATTGCAAAAAGGAGGTTTGTTTTGTTTAAAAGACTTTCTAAATGTATCAGAGAATATAAAACGGCGTCTATTCTCTCCCCGCTATTCGTCGTTATGGAGGTCGTGCTCGAATGTATGATTCCTTTCGCGATCATCTATCTCGGTAACGCAATCGAGGACGGCGTAAAAATGTGGGGCGTCGGAGGCGAACTCGGCATCGGTCAGTATGCCCTGATTTTGCTTGCAATGTCGATTTTATCCCTTATGTTCGGCGCGCTTGCAGGTGCGTTCTGCGCAAAAGCTTCTGCGGGGTTTGCAAAAAATCTGCGCAAGGATATGTATTACAAAATACAGGATTTTTCCTTTGAGAACATTGATAAATTTTCGACTTCTTCGCTCGTTACCCGTATGACGACGGACGTTACCAACGCGCAGTTTGCCTATATGATGGTCGTGCGTATGGCGTTCCGTTGTCCCGTGATGCTCGTTTTCTCGGTGGTAATGGCGTTTATCATCGGCGGTAATCTTGCCTGGATATTCGTTGCGGTGATTCCGCCTCTTGCAATCATTCTTTTGGTTATCATGAAAAAAGCGATGCCGCTTTTTCACCGCGTGTTCAAAAAATACGATAATTTAAACGAATCCGTCCAAGAGAATATCAAGGGGATCCGCGTCGTAAAATCTTACGTGCGCGAAGGACACGAAAAGAATAAGTTCGATCGGGCGAGCGACGATTTGTGCGTTGATTTTACGAAGGCGGAGCGTCTGCTTGCCTGGAGCAACCCCGTCATGCAGTTTTTCTTTTACGGGGTGCTGTCCGCCGTGCTTTTTATCGGCTGTTATCTCGGGATCAAAACGGGGCAGGATATGACGTGGGAGATATCCCAGATTATCGTTTACGGTATGCAGGTGCTTATGTCCCTGATGATGCTGTCTATGGTGTTCGTCATGATCACGATGTCGATAGAAAGCTTGCGCCGTATCGACGAGGTCTTGCAGGAAGAGAGTACTCTCCACAATCCCGAAAATCCCGTTTACGAAGTCGCGGACGGTTCGATCGACTTCGATAAGGTGGACTTTAAGTACGCGTCTACGGCGGAGCGCAACGCGCTCGAAGATATCGACTTGCATATCAAATCGGGCGAGACGATCGGCATTATCGGAGGCACGGGCTCTTCCAAGACCTCGCTCGTCAATCTCGTTTCCCGTTTGTACGACGTTACGGACGGCAGCGTGAAGGTGGGCGGCGTGGACGTGCGGGAGTACGATTTGACCGCATTGAGAAATCAGGTCGCTGTGGTGTTGCAAAAGAACGTACTGTTTTCGGGAACGATCAAGGAGAATTTGCGCTGGGGAAACGAGAATGCCACGGACGAAGAACTCGTGGAAGCGTGCCGGCTGGCGCAGGCAGACGAGTTTATTTCGACCTTTCCCCAAGGCTACGATACGTATATCGAGCAGGGAGGTACAAACGTTTCGGGCGGACAGAAGCAGCGTCTCTGCATTGCCCGCGCGCTGTTGAAGAAACCGAAAATTTTGATTTTGGACGACTCGACCTCCGCAGTCGATACCAAGACGGACGCGCTGATCCGCAAGGCGTTTAAGGAATATATTCCGGAAACGACGAAAATCATCATTGCGCAGCGTACCTCGTCGGTAGAGGACGCCGACCGCATACTCGTAATGGAGAGCGGAAAAATCAACGGCATCGGCACGCATGAGGAACTATTGGAAAGCAACGTGATTTACAGGGAAGTATATCATTCTCAGAACAAGGGAGGAAAGAGCGATGAAGAATAATTCTCCCGCAAAAAAAATGCCTCGACAAAAAGGATTGCTCAAACGGGTCATTAAATCCGTGTTCCGTTGCTATCCGAAAATGCTTGTCGTTGCGCTCGTTTGTATCGTATTCAACGCGGTCGTAAGCTCGCTTCCGTCGCTCTTTATGCAGACGGTGTTCGGTGCGCTGAAAGACGCGGTCGCGGCGGATCGGACGTGGGGCGAAGCGTGGCGTTCGATTACGATCCCCATGCTTACCTTGATCGGGCTGTACGTGCTTTCGCTTATTTCGGGCGCGGTCAGTAAGCAGCTTATGGCAATTCTTACGCAGGGCTATTTGAGCAAAATGCGTATGAAGATGTTCGACGGAATGCAGGATTTGCCTATCCGCTATTTCGATACGCACAACCACGGCGATATCATGAGCTATTATACCAACGATATCGACGCGCTCCGTCAGATGGTTGCGGAGAGCTTGCCCCAGCTTTTGACTTCGGCAATTATGGTTTTGACGCTGTTCATTATCATGCTCTATTACAGCGTGTGGCTTACGCTTATCGTGCTCGGCGGGATTCTGCTCGTATTTCTCGTTACGAAAATCGTGGGCGGGGGCGCGGCAAAGTACTTTATCGGTCAGCAGCGCGCCATGGCGAAAACGGAGGGTTTTATCGAGGAGATGATGAACGGTCAGAAAGTCGTTAAAGTGTTCTGCCACGAAAAGGAATCGAAATCCGATTTCGATAAGGTGAACGGGCATTTGTACGATCAGACCAACCGCGCAAACCGCTATGCCAATATGCTGATGCCTATTTTGGGGAATATCGGACACGTTTTCTACGTCGTTATTACGCTTATAGGGGCGATGTTCATTCTCAATCAAGTAAATAACGTCAGTATTTCGGGCTCGGTATTTTACGAGCTCGGCGAGGGCGGTGCATTGCTCACGGCGGCGGGCATCGTATTGCTGGTAGCTTTCCTGCAAACGATGCGTCAGTTCTTTAACAATATCAACCAAGTTTCCCAACAGGTCAATTCCGTCGTTATGGGTATGGCGGGCGCACAGCGTGTGTTTGCGTTGTTCGACGAACAGCCCGAGGCGGACGACGGGTACGTTACCCTTGTCAACGCCCGCGAGGACGAGAACGGCGTGCTCGCCGAGTGCGAGGAGCACACGGGCATCTGGGCTTGGCGGCACCCGCATCAGGCGGACGGCACCGTAACTTATACCAGGTTGACGGGCGATATCGTTCTGGAGGAAGTGGACTTCGGCTACACCGAGGACAAAATCGTTCTGCACGACATCAGTCTGTACGCAAAACCGGGGCAGAAAGTCGCCTTCGTCGGCGCGACGGGCGCGGGCAAGACGACGATCACCAACCTTCTGACGCGCTTTTACGACATCGCGGACGGAAAGATACGCTACGACGGCATCAACGTAAACAAGATAAAGAAGGGCGAGCTGCGCCGCGCCATCGGCATGGTTTTGCAGGATACCAACCTGTTTACGGGTACGGTGATGGACAATATCCGTTACGGCAGGCTTGACGCATCGGACGAGGACTGTGTGGCGGCGGCAAAGCTTGCGGGCGCGGACGATTTTATCACGCGTCTGCCCGAGGGCTACAACACGATGCTGCACCAGAACGGAGCGAACCTTTCGCAGGGACAGCGGCAGTTGCTATCCATTGCGCGCGCGGCGGTCGCCGACCCGCCCGTTATGATTCTGGACGAGGCGACGAGCTCTATCGATACCCGTACGGAGGCAATCGTGCAGCGGGGTATGGATAAATTGATGGAGGGCAGAACGGTGTTCGTTATCGCGCACAGGCTCTCCACGGTAAAGAATTCCAACGCGATCATGGTGCTCGAGCACGGCAGGATCATCGAACGCGGCACGCACGAACAGCTCATCGAGCAGAAAGGGCAGTACTACCAGCTCTACACGGGCGCGTTCGAGCTTGAATAAAAAACGAAAGGCTCCGCATTTGCGGAGCTTTTTTTGTAACCGGAAAGAGGTGTCGGCGCATATCGTGATAGAAAACGGTCGCGAGGTGTGCATGGATTCCAAATCCGTTAATCCGTTATTGGAAGAAATCAAGGAGGATTACCGCTCGCTGCGCGTGGTTTCTCCCGCGTACGCAGGGGGAAGAGGGGAACTGACCGCCATTTTGCAGTACGTGTATCAGTCGGTTCTGCTGGGGCAGACGGGCAGGGAACGGGAAGCGAAAGTTTTAATGAGGATTGCCGCCGACGAAATGCGGCATCTCGAACTGCTCGGTTCCGCAATTACGCGCTTGGGCGCGCCTCCGGTGTTTACGAACTGTCCGCCATACCCCGTGGGGTACTATTCGGCGTCCTGCGTCAACTACGCCAAGAACCTCGAAGCCATGATTTGCGTGGACGTCCAATCCGAGCGCACTGCGATCGCCGAGTACGGAAGAATGCTTGCCGCGCTCGACAACCCGCCGCTCGAAACTCTGATCCGAATGATTCTCGGCGACGAGGAGGAGCATTTGAAAATTTTGGAAGATATGCAGAAGGGGCTTTGAAAGCGCCTGTCTGCGTTCGGACGACAAGCCCGTCAGTGTCCGAAAAATTCGTTCATGAACTTCATGTAGCGTACGGGCAGATAGCCGCGCATCTGTTTCAGGCGTTCGCGCGAGGGAATATTTACGCTCTTGTAGTAATCCCGCCAAAGCGTCTGCCAGGCGCACTCGTCGTCGGAAAGCTCGATTTCCGCGCGCCCGAGGGGGGCGAAATAGCAGTGCGCGCCGTCCCATATCGCCGCCTTTGCGCGCGAAACGTCGTGGATCAAAAAGGGGAAATGGGGCATTCTCGCCCGAAAGTGGCGTAAAAGCAGGTCGATAATATCGTTGTCTGGCGAACAGAGCGCGTACATTGCGCCGCTTTTCGTTTCCATAAAGCGCAGGAATCCCTTCATGTGGTCGATTTCGACCCTGATTCTGAGGATACAGTCTTCCGCCTTTCGTACGGCGTCCTCGGCGAGCATTTCACGCACGGGGCGTTTTTTTGTTGCGATCATGCGGAAATAGTTAAAAATAACTTCGTCCTTGTCGGGCGCGCCGCTGTGAAGCATACGCTCCAGCTCGCGTATGCAGCCCCCGTCAAAGGAAAGGAACCGCTTTTCCGCACGTTCCGCAAGGGCGGCGTCCGCCGTTACGTCTTCACACGTCTCCCCGAGCGCGAGCTGCACGCTGCCCGACGACAGGCGCGCGGCTTTGTCCTGAAATGCGCGGCAGAATGCGGTGAGGAATCCGCATTTGGTTCCGTCGTAGCGGTACAGCATTACAGTTCTCCCGTCAGCGCGGAGAGCGCCGTTTCGCGCGCGGAAAACAGCGAGAGCTGTTCGGCATTCCGTTTCGTCTCCTCACCCGCCAGCAGCAGCTTCACCGTCGATTCGTTTTTTGCGCCGAAAAATTTTCCGCGGCAGGTGATAAAATGCTTCGCGCGCTTTAATACCACGCGCATTTTCGACAGGTGCTCAAAGTCGAGCGCGGCGTATTTCCGCGCGTTCATAATTTTATACGCACTGCGGGCGCCGATTCCGGGCACGCGCAGCAGAAGCTCGAGCGGGGCGCGGTTGACCTCTACGGGGAAGCATTCGGGGTGATTGAGCGCCCAGGCGCATTTGGGGTCGTACTCTAAGGAAAGGTTGCCGTCTGCGGGGGCGATCTCCTCGGCTTCGAACCCGTAAAAGCGCAGCAGCCAATCCGCCTGATACAGACGGTGTTCCCGCAGCTGTCCGCCCGCCCGTTCGGGCAGTAAAGAATCGTGCACCACGGGCAAGTACGCGGAATAGTACACCCGTTTCAATCCGTTAGCGCGGTACAGCGATTGCGAGAGCCTTAGGATTTGTCCGTCCGATTCGGGAGACGCGCCCACGATCATCTGCGTCGTTTGTCCCGCGGGCAGGAAGTGCCCCTTGCGTTTTTCCAGCTGAAACTCCCGCTTCTGCACGCTGAGGCTGCGCATGGGAAGAAGCAGACTTTCCTTGCTTTTTTGCGGGGCGAGCAGCTTTAAACTATGTTCGGAGGGGAGTTCGATATTGTAGCTCATCCGGTCGGCGTACGTTGCCGCTTCGCGGCAGAGCGCGCCGTCGGCGTGGGGGATGCCTTTTAAATGGATATATCCGTGAAAGTTGTATTCCGTGCGCAGTTTTTTAACGGTAAGCAGCAGGCGCTCCATTGTGTGATCGGGCGACACGAACACGGCGGAGGAGAGAAAGAGCCCCTCGATATAGTTGCGCTTGTAAAAGTCGATTACGAGTTCGCAAAGCTCCTCGGGCGTGGCGGTTGCGCGCGGCACGTCTTCGCCCGCGCGGTTCACGCAGTATTTGCAGCAAAAAATACAGTCGTTGCTCATGAGTATTTTCAAAAGCGAAATACACCTTCCGTCGGGGGTGAAGGAGTGGCAGCATCCCGGCGCGGCGGCGTTTCCCAATCCGTCCGCGTTTTTGCGGTGGCTTCCCGACGACGAACAGGATACGTCGTACTTAGCGCCGTTCGTTAAAATTTTCAGCTTTTCTTCGCTAATCATACCGCCATTATACACCCGTTTATTTTATTTGTCAAACATTCGTTCGTAAATTTCTAAAATTTTCCTCGCGGAGGAATCTTCCCGAGGCTGTTGACAGGGCGGATCGGGTATGGTATAATATTTTCACGCAATTTTCACCGTGTTATAAAGCAGATATTAAATAAAACGAATATAATGAACGTAACGTTCGTGATCGTGAAGAAAAAAGTTACAGAGGAAAAATCATGAAAGTACTGATCGTTGACGACGAAGAGATGATTCGCGCGGTATTAAAGGAATACGTCGAGTTCGAGGGCGGCGAGGCGATGGAGGCGGCAGACGGAATGGAAGCAGTGAAGATGTGCCGCGAATACGATTTCGACGTGGTTTTAATGGACGTGATGATGCCCAAGCTCGACGGTTTTTCCGCCGTAAAGGAAATTAGAAAGTTTAAGGACGTGCCCGTCATCATGCTGTCCGCGCGGAGCGAGGAGTACGACAAGCTGTTCGGCTTCGAGCTCGGCTCGGACGACTACGTAACCAAGCCCTTTTCCCCCAAGGAGGTCATGGCACGCATTCACGCTGTCATCAAGCGTTCGGCAAAAGGAAAGACGCGGGAGACGAGCGACGTTTACGAAATCGAGGGATTGAAAATCGACTTTAAGGGCAGAAACGTGTTCGTCGACGGCGAGAAAGCGGAACTGACGCCCAAGGAATACGAGCTTTTATTTTACTTTGTGGAGAACGAGGGCGTGGCGCTTACGCGGGAGCGTTTGCTTAACAAGGTGTGGGGGTACGACTTTTACGGCGACGACCGCACCGTAGACACGCACGTGAAAATGCTGCGCGGAAGCTTGAAGGAATACCGTAAATTTATCGTAACGTTGCGCGGACTCGGGTATAAATTCGATACGGACAACTGACGGGAACACCGTTTTGCCGTTTCTACCCTTTGCGAGGGCGGAAGGGGGCTGAGGCGCAGCCGAAGAATCCCATGAGGCGAAGCGCGGCGGACTGCGTTGACGGGCTGCTTCACGCTCGTTCGGAATGACCGTCGGAACGGACCGCATCTGATAAGGAGTCGCGTGAAAGAGAAGAGCGAAAAAAAACGTAACGGACGTCTGAAATCGGGATTGGGCAGAGGGCTGAATCTCATTTTGTGGTTTGTTTTTTCGCTGTTTGCCATCGTAATCGTGCTGTTGTTCATGGTCGTTTTAAACGTACTTATCGACAGGCAGTACCGAAAACAGACGGTGGACAATCTCGGGGCGGCTGCCGCCGCGGTGGAGGCGAAGCTTGCCGAAAACGATTACAATATCAATTCCGCGGGCAAGGCGGTGTTTACGCTGTTTAACTCGTACGGAGTCAGCGGCTATCTGATCGACGTGGACGGACAGAACCTGCTCTCCGAGTTTACCGAACAGAAGAGCTTTCCCACGCTTGCCGAGATCTTGCGCGAGCAGTTTGAAGACGCGGACGGACCGATCGTGATTTCCTCGGGCGACAGCGTCGCCCGAGCTTCGCAGCTGACGATAGACGGGCAGAGCTGTTACCTCTATGTAACGGGCTCGCTCGCCCCCGTGCAGGAGTTCGAATCGAGCATGGGGATCATCTCGCTGTCGACGGCGCTGGCGGCGGGCGTGTTGGCGTTCGTTGCGAGCGGATTTGTCGCCATGCTCGTAACCAAGCCCGTATTCGAGGTTACGGAGCAAGCGAAGGCGCTGGCACGGGGCGATTATTCGCTGAACTTGAAGGCGAACTATTTCTGTCGGGAGATCAACGAGCTTTCGGACGCGCTCGAATACGCGCGGCAGGAAATTTCGCGCACCGACCGTATGCAGAAGGAACTGATCGCCAACGTTTCGCACGACTTTAAAACGCCGCTTACCATGATCAAGGCGTACGCGTCGATGATCCTCGAAATTTCGGGCGACGATAAGGAAAAGCGCGAGGCGCACGCAAAGGTCATCATCGACGAAAGCGACCGCTTGGCGGCGCTTGTCGCCGACGTTTTGGATCTGTCCAAGATACAGGCGGGTTTCGGCGCGGGCGACAGGACGGTGTTCAACCTGTCTGAAGAGGTGTACCGCGTTGCAAACCGCTTCGATTATCTGCGCGAAACAAACGGCTACCGAATCGAAACGGAGGTTGAAGAGGGGTTGTATACGCTTGCAAACCGCGACCGCATCGACGAGGTATTGTATAATCTTATCGGCAATGCAATCAACTACACGGGAGAGGATAAGCGCGTAACCGTGCGTCTTTTCCGCCGCGGAGAAAATTCCCGCTTTGAGGTCGTCGATACGGGACAGGGAATTTCCGAGGAGGAGATCCCCACGATCTGGGACAGATATTACCGTTCCTCGGAAACGCACAAGCGTCCCGTAAAGGGAACCGGATTGGGGCTTTCCATCGTAAAAGGAATTTTGACTGCGCACGGCTATCCGTTCGGCGTGGAATCGCAAGAGGGGAAGGGAAGCCGCTTTTGGGCGGAGTTTTTGCCCCCGCCCGAAGAGAAAGAACAAGGGAGTGGCTTAAATGGTAAATTGTAAGACGATCGGATTTTTATTCTGTACGGTACCGTTTGCGGCAATTGCCGCAGGCTATCCGCGTATGTTAAAGGCAAAGGCGAATTCTGCGCCGCCCTACTGGCAGGGCGTGGACGCCTCGGGGCTGGTGTGCCGCGGGGAGCAGTGCTCCGTCGTGGTGGAAAAAGAGGTTTTAACGCTGAATATACCGCATTTTCCCAAGGTCGTTCCGGCGGAGGCGGAAGCATTTTCCTACGACGCAAAGGTGAAAGCGGACTATACGTTTTACAATCCCGAAGAGTACGACGTTTCCATGACGCTTTTATTCCCGTACGGCGAGCTGCCCGATTACGCCGACGGGAAGGAGGAGGCGCAAAATTCAATCGTTACGCTGAACGACGAGGCTACGGCGTGTTCCGTGCGCTACACCTATAACGCCGACCGCGGCTTCGAGATGGAGGGCGAAATCAAACGCATTTCGGAGGAGAAGCGCACGGGATCCTTCTATCGGGAAGATATGAAGGTAACGCCTTATACCTGCCACGTAACCCTGCCGCATCGTTCTTTTGCGGGAAAGCTGTATTTCATCTTCGACTTCAATCCCCAAAAATCCAAAATCATCTTTGCCGACGAGCACCGCACCCGAGTTACGTCCTGTTTTTCCAACGGGTATTCCAAGGCGGAATATAGCTTCTGCGACAAAGACGAGGGCAAGCAGACGATATGCTTTTACGGCGTCGGCGAACCCGTTTCCGTGCGCGACGTCGTTCTCTTGGACGAGGCGGGCGCGGTGCAGAGCGGCGCGTACGCGGCGGTGTCGGGCGAGCCCGTTTCCTTCGAAGAGTTTGCCCTGAAAGACAGGGACGAAACCTGCGGCGTGAGCGAAACCGATTATTACAATGCGTTCGTCGATATGCTCGATTGCAGAAGCGCGCCCGTCAGCATCACGTCGGGCGACAGATTGGATGAAAAGGATTTGATGCGCTGGTATGAGTACGAGCTGGAAATTGTCGCGGGCGGCAGGGTGAACAACTGCGTTACCGCGCCCATTTATCCCACGATCGAGGGGAAGACGCCGCGCTACGAATATTCGTATTTGCTGTCCCCCGCGCAGAAGTGGGCGGATTTCAAGTCCATCGAAATCGTAATCGAAACGCCCTATCAACTGACGCGCAGCTCGTTGGACTTCATAGAACAGAACGCGGAGGGAACGAGACGCTACACGTTCAGCCGCAACAGCCTGCCGCAGGGCGAGCTGACGTTCGTATTGGCGGAATCGGGGGACGCGGGCGAAAATTACGGTCCGTTCGGCAACGGCATTCTGGCGTCCCGACTTACGGTCGTGCTTGTGTCGCTGTCGGTGATTGCGATCATCGCCGCAACCGTTACGGCGGTTATCGTAATGAGTATGTCGAAGAAAAAGAAGAAATGATTTTCGGAAGAAAGTTTGACCTCCCCCCGATCGCGTCGGGGGGATTTTTATGCGTCGTACTGCGGCTGTAAATGTCAAGGGAAAATGCGAAAAAAGTTTTGAAAAAATAAAAAAATCTTAAAAATATGCTACAATTACGTTACCACCGCCCTACGGGGCGGTGGTAATCGTCTTTTTGTGAGGATATAAAGGAAGTATCTATTATCTCGTTATAAGACTATAAGGCAAGCCTGCGGGCTTGCCTGTTTTGTTGCGCCGGTAACACTATGATATTTTCGCAAGTTCTTTTTCAAAGAGTTCTTCCGAGCTTGCATATCCGAGAATACGGCGCGGATAGCTGTTTAACCATTGCTCTATTTCTTTGATTTCTTCTGCGGAATATTTTGCTATATTCGTACCTTTGGGGATTCTGCGCCGTATTTCTCGATTCATGCGCTCGTTAGAACCTCGTTCAGACGAACAATAGGGGTGGCAGTAATAGAATACCGTGCGAAAACTTTTTCCTCGTCCGTATATTGATTTTTTCATGTCGTCATGCGCAGAAAACTCCGAACCATTATCTACCGTTATTGTTTTGAAAATTTGCTTAAACAGTCTGCCGTATTTATGTTCCAACACGTTCAAGCATTGTACAACGTTCTGCGCCTGTTGCGTTTTCATAGGCATGATAATTTCTCTGCGGGTCATTCGTTCGGTAAGAACAAGAAGAACGTTTTTTGTTGAACCGCAAACGCAATCCATTTCCCAATGCCCGAACTCTTTCCGTTTCAAAATTTCTTTCGGGCGTTTTTCGATACTGATTCCCCGCGGGGCGCGGGTAGTTGTTACTTCGCGCTGTTGCCGTTTTTTCTTTTGTCCTTTGTTCGCAAGGTGCTGTAACGACAATCGTCTGAACACACCTTTATCAATATAGCTGTACAAAGTGGTTGTGCAAATGCTTGTTTTGAACGGAATTTTTTTATGCCGAATTTCCCCGATAACCGCGTCGGGACTGTATTTTTCGTCTACGATTTTCTTTTCGATATAATTCGCAAGGCTGAAATCGTTGCCGATTTTGAGCGGTGCGCCTTTCGCCGCAAGTTGATTACGGTATTTTTGTTCGGCTATATCGGGGGAATACGTTTCTTTGTATTTGTATAACCGTTCGTAACGGTAGCCGTCATAATATCCGATTTTCTTTTGATACGTTCCCCGTTTTACTTCCCGATATATCGTACTGATATGTACGCCGAGCATGGCGGCAATATCTTTTATCGGTGTTTTTGTTTTTAGCCATGCTTCGATTTGTAACCGTGCCGTTTGGGTAAGATGTGTAAATTTTCCTTTTGTTTTTCTCATTTCTACTTCCTCCGTCGTTTGATGTGCTTGCATGCAAGCAGGAACAAAGGGCGCGGGGCGGGGTCCGCGCTAAACCGCTGGACCTCTCGCCCCGATCCCTTTGTTATTCTGCGGTGCTTTTCGTCCTGCTCCCGAAATGCGGTAAGTTGTTCCCTAAACTGCCGCCTCGCATATTTGTATCACAAGCCGTGTCGCCTGTCAAGGGTCGGAAAAATTCGTGAACATAAATGCGGTAGCTTTATCCTTCCCGAATTTTTCACTAAAATCAACAAGGTCGGTTGATTTTTCCCTTGACATTCAACCCGCCTTGTAAAGTGGTTGCGGCGAGGCGACAGGAAGTGGAACAACGAAATATCGGGAGCTTAACGGACTTCAAGCGATTTTAGAAAAAGGGGTCTTACCCCTTTACCCCGCGAGGCTCCCGAAAATGGAACTCCCGTTTTCGGTTGGTTTCAACTCGGTTGAAAGTCGAACGGCGCAAGCCGTAAAAATCTTAAAGGCAGGTAAAAGGAATGGACAATGTATTTATGGGTTTAACAGAAAAAACCATCCAACGCTTGCGTGAGTATCTACTCGCGCAAGGGTGGACGGCTGAACAAATCCTTGATTTGCTCGATTACATAACGAAGTAATCAAGGTTGTAAACAAGAACATAGCCGAACGGGAGAAAGTCTCACAAACCGAAACCCCGAACGGCTACCGCGCAAGGGGCGAACCTGCCCGCCCCTTACCGAACTTTATTTGATTATAGCACAGCCAAAACGGAAAAGCAAGAGCTTTTCGGAAAAAATTTCAAAAAGAGGTAAAAAACATGATTTCTTACAACGATAACCAAACCTATTTAAGCAGATTTATCAAAGAGAGCTTCGGAGACGTTCAAAGAAACGCTGTCCGCGCCGCGAACTATGCGGGCATACTCGAAGATGATTACGACGATTACATTATTATCATGATTGACGGCTATTACAATATCGTCAAAGTGCTTGACGACAATTACCCGCTCGAACTCGATAACACCGTGTACCCGTTCGACGCAAAGCGCATTTATCCGATGCAAAGGGTAAAGCAGGAAATCAGATATACCACCGAATATTAAACCACAGCCGACCGCAGGCGGCGCAAGTCCTGCGGAAAGGGGTTACAAATGAAATTTATCTACTTTGAGAACGTGAACACCATCGAGGAGCTCCGAAAGCAGTATAAAACGCTCGCTTTCAAGTACCACCCCGACAAGGGCGGTACAGATGAGCAAATGCAACAAATCCATGCCGAATACGACGAACTGTTAAAACAGGTTCGGAACGTACACGAAACCGCCGACGGAAAAACCTACACCAAAGAAACGCCCGCCGACGTTCCCGACAACTTCCGCGAAATCATAAACTCGATTATATCTTTTAATTGCCGTATCGAGCTTTGC
>Ga0209064_1000603_pt1 | contig 76591 bp, 46 predicted proteins | sample Inofromicrocosms_FD_187498 | JGI IMG/M metagenome (GOLD analysis project Ga0209064, IMG submission 187498) | Mouse cecum microbial communities from Vienna, Austria - Inoculum for glucosamine and mucus D2O microcosms (SPAdes) (version 2) | ecosystem: Host-associated > Mammals > Digestive system >...
CGAACACGGCGTTCAGCAAGTGCACCGCGCTGCAAACGGTGGATATTTACAAAGTAGACGGTAATACCCAACGGACGTATTGGTCCGAGGGGGGGGTTATCTTTGCTTATAACGACGTTACGGCGGCGACGGAAATCGTGTACGTTCCGGCGGCTATGACGGGCGATTACGTCATTCCGGACAGCGTTACGACGATCCCCATGAAGGCGTTTTCGGGCACGAAAATCACCTCGGTAACCATTCCCACGAGCGTTACGAGCGTGGAAATGAATGCGTTTAACGGATGTTCTCTACTTAAGACGGTAGAGTTTGCGAGAGGCGGAACCAATGTTTTAACCATAGTTGACCGCGCGTTTACCGGTTGCTCTGCTTTAACGAGTATCGAGATTCCTGCTCGCTCGGCAGAATTTTCTACGAACGTATTCGACAGATGTACGGGCTTGAAGGCAATCAACGTAGAGTCGGGTAATCTGTATTATTCGTCCGTAGACGGAATGCTTTGCACGGCGGACGGCACGACGCTCATCTATGCGCCTGCGGGCACGAGCGGCAGATTTACGATTCCCGTGGGAATAACGGCGATAGGCGATAATGCGTTTAACGATAATGTTTATTTGACGCAGGTAAATATCCCCGGGTACGTAACTTCGATCGGGGAAAGAGCGTTCTATAATAATGCCGGCTTAAAGACGGTAATATTTCAGGGCAACGCCGTAGAAGATATGACGATTGGTGCGCAGGCTTTTTATAACTGCGCAAAATTGCTTACTTTAACTTTTGAGGAAAGCAGCAGAGTTGCGGATATCGGCAAAGAGGCATTCTATGCTTGTGTTGCGATTAGGAATTTGACGCTTCCGTCAAGCGTGAACAAAGTTGGCGATAGTGCGTTCCGGAGATGTTTCAACTTAACTACGGTAAGTCTTAGAGCGGGCGGGCAGGACGTTTCGTTCGGCGAATCGGTCTTTGCCGATTGCAATATGTTAACTACGGTGAATTTGTCTGCCGGCGTTACGGAATTTAATTCTAACATCTTTTCGGGGTGCAAGTTCCTTAACAGTATCAAAGTAGATGCCGATAATCCAAACCTTGCGGATGAGGATGGTATTCTGTACAATAAAGCGAAGACGGTTTTGCTTTTCTATCCGTCCTCCAGATATACGAACGTAACGTTTGCGCCTACGGTGGAGGAGATCGGGGACTCCGTTTTCGAGGGGCACGACAGAATGACGGAAATCACAATTCCCGCAACCGTTAAGAAAATCGGAAATAGGGCGTTTTATAATTGTACGACGCTGACGAGTGTGGTTTTTGCAAATAATTCACAATTGACGTCGATTGGCGATAATGCATTTTCTTTCGTGCCGTTGGTCATGGATGAATTTGTACTGCCTGCAACTTTGACGTCGATTGGCGCCGAAGTGTTTAAGAGCGAGTCTTTTGCATCCGCGGCTACAATTAAAAAGTTGACGATTCCTGCGGACAGTCAATTAAAATCAATCGGGCAATATGCGTTTGCTTATACCGGAATCGGTGGAGAGTTAAGATTTCCGGGAACGCTTGCAACCATCGGGGATTATGCTTTTAGAAATTTGGAAATCACAAAAGTAACCTTTCCGTCGAGTGGTTGTGAAATTTCGGGCGCTAATTGGGGAATCGGTATATTTAATTACGATACGGAATTGGAAGAAGTGATTTTACCTCATTCACTCACGACGTCGAAAAATGCATGGTTTAGCGGTTGTGCGAGTCTTAAAAAGTGCGATCTGCCCGATGGCTTAACAACGATAGCGCATATGTTGTTCTCGGGAACGGATTTGCGGACGCTTACGCTTCCTTCCGCATTAGTTACGATCAACGGTAGCGGTGCATTTGAAAATAACGTTAACCTGACGAAGGTCGAGTTTGCGGGCGAATCGACATTGAAGACGATCGGAACTACCGCCTTTTCCGGATGTTCGTCGTTAACCGAGTTTCCCGAGCTGGGAGATGCGGTAAGCAGCATTTCTTACAGTGCATTCAGAGGAACGGGGATTCAGACGCTTTCTATTTCGGCAGGGAACACATCGCTTGCGGTAGAAAACGGAATTCTTTACAATTACGATAAAACAACATTATTGTTTGCGCTGCCAGGGGCGTCGGGTACGGTAACGATAGCGGGTACGGTAACTTCGATCAGTCAATATGCCTTTGACGGAAGCGCCTTGGAACACGTAAGCTTTGAAGAAGCGCAAGCGGATAACAACGGTAAGATTGCCGATTTGGCGATCGGGAATTATGCGTTCCGAAATTCGAATCTCAGAAGTATCGGGATACCCGCGCGTACGAAAACTTTGGGCACAAACGTGTTCAACGGTTGCACCAATTTGCTGACGGTAACGTTTGAAGGAATTGCGCCGAAGCCCGTAACTCCTCCCGAAGAGGTCGAGGGCGGCGGCGAGACGGAAGGGACGGACGGAACTTCTGCTTTGGCGGAAGGCGATGTTACGGAAGGCGGCGAAACCGAGGGGGGCGAAGGCGGCGATACGGAAGAGCCGACGCAGCCGGTGTTTGTGGAAAGCCGCTTGGAAAGCATCGGCGCAAACGCATTTCAAAATTGTGCGCAGTTGCAGTCCCTCGTATTCCCCAAGAGTATAAAGACGCTTGGTAACACGATGTTCGGCGGATGCATGAATATTTCGAGCATTGAATTTGAAGACGACGGACCGAACGTTACGAGCATCGGTACGGCATTCCAGTCGCTGGGCTGGCGGTCTTCGGGCAGCGTGGCGGTGGAAGAGGCGACGGTTATCATTAAAATACCCGCACAAGTATCGTCTCTTGTCAAAAATGCGTTCAAAAATGCGAAAGGCATCAAACAAGTTTTGTTTGCCGAGGAGAATAAAATTACGTCGATCCCTACGGGAGCATTTGCGTTAAGCGGAATTGAAAGTATAACCATTCCGAAGAACGTAACGTCGATAGTAAACGGTAATTGGTCCACAACAAGCACTTCTTCCCAAACTGCGGCGTTCGGAGGGTGCGACAACCTTACATCGGTGGTATTCGAGGGAGGCGGCACGGCAAACGTTACGATCGGAAATTATGCCTTTGCGTATTGCTCGAATTTGAAGGAAGTAACGCTTTCCGAAAAAGTTACGTCGACGGGGACTTATGTATTCCGCGATTGTCCTAAGCTCAAGAATTTCAACTTCGCCGAGAACGGTACCTTCACCACGTTCGGAGCGAGCACGTTCTACAATTCGTTTACGGAAACGGAGCTGGAAGAAGGCGAAACTCTTTCGCTTACGATCCCGAATTCGGTAACGAGCGTCGGGGCGTCCCTATTCAGCGGAGCAAGAAAGCTTCAAAGCGTAACATTTGCATCCGGAACGAAAAAGGTTACGACGTTTGGCGCAAGCGTATTTGCAAATTGCTCGGGTTTGACGAGTGTGGTCCTTCCCGAAGGCGTAGCTACGCTCGGCGCAACGTTCTCGGGGTGCAGTGCGTTGGAGTCGATTTCGCTTCCGAGCACGTTTGCGGGCGTTTCTGCGGCAACTGCGTTCGCAGGTCTTACACGTTTGAAAAGCGTAACTGTTGCAGGTACGGAAATTACGGTGTCTGCCGACGGATACGTTATCAAAAATAACGTTGTGATTGCATATATTCCCGTTGCGGGCGCTTCTACTGAGGCGGTAATTCCCGATACGGTTACTTCGATCGGGAACTACGCTTTTGCGGGCTCGGCAATAACGGGCGTTACGATTCCCGCAAGTGTTACTTCGGTCGGAAACTATGCGTTTAACGCTTGTACGGCGCTTTCCACCGTAAGTTTTGCAACGGAGACGGATACGACGAAAGCAGCTGCTCCGCTCAGCTTCGGAACAAACGTATTCAACGGTTGTCTGGCGCTTGAAGCATTTACCGTTCCCGATCGCGTAAGTCAATTCGGCGCGAATTCGTTCCAGAATTGTAAGAACTTGGCGTCGTTCAGTTTCGGTACGAATGTGAATATTGTTTCGATTCCGAACAATATGTTCCAGAATTGCTATGCGTTGTCGTCGATTACGATTCCTGCCCAAATTACTTCGATTGGGGACTTTGCGTTTAACAATTGCGTAAAGCTGCAAAGCGTAACGTTTAAGGCGAAGGATAAGCTGACTTCGATTGGCGCCTCTGCTTTCGCCGGAGCAATGCAGACCTGCGATGAGTTGGTTTCGCTTGAAATTCCCGCTTCGGTTACGACGTTGGGTAAGAGCGTATTCAATACGTGTACTAAGCTTGGTTCGATTTCCTTCGGGGAGCAGAGCAAGCTTACCGAAATTCCCGCATCTGCGTTTAACCGTTGTTTCGAATTGGTATCCATTACCATTCCCAAGAGCGTAATTTCGATTGGGGACAGGGCATTTGCGTCTACGGGAAGAACGTTTACCAGTATTAATGATTCTGCGACCGGATTGGTAGTTTCGTATGAAAATGCGGACATGAAGTTGGAAACGTTTACGGTAGAGGATAACGGCGAGCTGACTACGGTAGGCAATTCGGTGTTCGGATTGTATATATCGTCCGATACGGAAACGCCTTTGTCGGTCGTTGCGGCTGCGGTTAATTTAAAGACGGTCAACTTCGGCGCGAACAGTAAGGTTTCCTCTATCGGCATGGCGGCATTCTACGGCTGCGCGAGCCTGCAGGAGATCGTTCTTCCCCGTACGCTCGAAACGATAGGGGGGGCGGCATTCAGAGACTGTACTTCGTTGCAAGAACTAGTGCTGAACGACGATTTGAAAACGGTCGGCAGGAATGCTCTTAACGGTTGTACGAATTTGCGTACCCTGATCATTCCCGACAACGTCGAGCTCGGAGAAGGAAATTTCATCGGTTGCGTCAGTCTGGAAAATATCGAAATCGCTCCTACCAATATAAGTTTGCTTTACGAAGACGGCATTGTTTACAGTCCGGATAAAATGACGATCTATGCTTCTTCTACGTCTTTGTCGGGCGAGTTGGTAATTCCCGATACGGTGATGGAAATCGCCGACGGTGCGTTTGCGGGTGCGAAAATATCTAAAGTCGTAATTCCTGCAGGATTTTCCACGGTGGGACGCGGCTGGTTTATGGGCTGTAGCGAACTTACCGAAGTGGTATTCCACGAAAGAATCGATACGATTGATGCGGAGGCGTTTAAGGATTGTACCAAGTTGCAATCGATAACCATTCCCCGCAACGTAACGACGATTGGCGAGAGTGCGTTTGAAGGATGCTCGCAGTTGTCCGATATCACGTTCGAAGTCGGTTCGGAGGTGCTCAACATCCGTGCGAGAGCATTTAAGGATTGTGTTGCGCTTGAAAGTATTACCATTCCTGCGCGCGTAAGAAGTATTCAGTATGCTCGTCCGGGAACCTCGTCTTATACCTATTATGCCGCAATCGGGAACAACTGTTTTGAGGGGTGCGTCAATCTTTCCGACGTAAAGTTTGGAACAGAAACAACGATAGGTATCAATGAATCTTGGAATCCTTTTGGGGTCGGCGGAAGCGCGTTCAAGGATTGTACTGCGCTTGAAACGATTACCTTCCCTGTATGGATGGGGGACCTCTCTCTTAGTGTCGGTGGCGGTAATACCAATGATATTCCGGCTGTCGGAAGCTATGCGTTCGAAGGGTGTGTCAAGCTTATTGCGGTGAATTTCCCCCAAGAAAGAACTTATCGTCCGATTGGCTTTGGCAGTTACGTATTCTCGGGTTGCGATAAGATGACGGAATTGACGCTTCCCGAATATACCAACACCATTGCCACGTATGCGTTCGAAGGGATGAAGATCAGGGAAATTGTGATTCCCGCATCCGTAAGCCAAGGCGGCACGGTGCTCTATCGGTTGCAAGATTACGCCTTTAAGGATTGTACCGAACTCGTAAGCGTAATCATTAAGTCTACGAATTTGGCAACGCTACGTCCCGGTTTGTTCGAGGGGTGCTCCAAACTGACTACGCTGATTATTGAACACCCCGAAACGGTTGCGGAAATATGCGCCAATGCGTTTAACGGCTGTACCTCTCTAACGTCGTTTACCGTTCCTTCGACGGTTACGAAGATGGGCGCGAACGTATTCAACGGCTGGACGGCGCAACAGAAAATCGTGATGAGTATTCCTCAAAGCGCAATCCCGAGCGGCTGGAATGCAGAGTGGAATGCGGGAAGCGCGGCAACGGTAACTTGGGCGCCGGAAAACGGAAATTAATTTTGCCCAAAAAGAATATCGTACGGCAGTTTACTTGACTTCCGTACGGAAAGTGTGTTATCATATTATATAATAAGTTTTCCAATCGACGTACATACTAAGTTGTGTGCGGCGATTGGAGGAACAAAAAAAGATTTTCAGACGAAAGGAGGATAGATAGTATGAAAGACAATCAAAACAAGACATTTAAACGCTTCTACGGACGCGTGGCGCAAGACAGCATTTTAAAATCCTTTCTTTGGGGTTTAGTTGCGGGCAGCTTAGCGGCGCTTATCGTTGCTTTCGCTGCGTGGTTCGCAAGATTCGGCGCAGGTGTTTGGATTGCGCTCGGCTCCTTTATCGGCGTAACCGCGCTTGTAACGGTAATTCTCTATTTTACGGTTTTCCGTCCCACGACGCGCCAGATTGCGGAAAAAATCGACCGCGAGCTCGGGTTCGAAGAACGCATGGTTACCATGCTTCAATTCCAGAACGACGATTCCTATCTCGCAATGCGCCAGCGTGAGGACGCGATGGAAAAACTCGGTGCGATCGCCGATAAAAAAGCAGAGGCTTCCGTTGTGGCGGGGGCGAGCGTTTCTTCCTTGAAGGTGGGGGCTTCCAAGTTGGCGATTTCGCTTGCAAGCGTTACGGTTGCGGCTGCGGTCGCAGGGGTTTTGGTAGTGGGATTGGTTTCGCTTCCCGTACCTCCCGTTGATATGTTCAGTATCAGCTACGTTGCTCAAGCGGGCGGACATATCCGGGGCGTAAGTGAGCAGACCCTTGAAAAGGGCGAAAACGCTTCCTTGGTCATTGCGATTGCCGACGAAGGTTACATGTTTTTGGAATGGGCGGAGGATTCGGGAAAGAATCCCATCAGACAGGAAAAAAGCGTTACTCAGGATAAAGTTTACACGGCTGTATTCCGTTTGGTCGGCGAGGACGAAACGGATGTGGAAAACGGCGACGACGCGGCAATTTCCGACGGCTCGCAGGACGACGGAGACAACGGAGACGTCGGACAGGACGGAGGCAACGGCGGAAATCTCGACGACTTTATCGGCACCGATGCCAATTCTTCGGGCAGTTCGAATAGTTCGGGCAATAATTCAAACAACAATCCCGACAGCTTATGGGGACCGATATTATTTCCGCCTGAAAATCCCGATGGCAGCGGCAGCAGCGGCGGCGATTGGAATCCCGACGACGGTGTCGAAATTCCGGACGACAGATTCAGCGACGGAGACAAGGTTATCGACGGGGACACGCATCTCCGCGACGTATTTGAACAATACTACGAGAAGATCCAGCAAAAGCTTGCTTCGGGCGAGGAGTTCACGGAGGAAGAAAGGAAGATACTGGAAGCATATTTCGGAGCATTCCAATAATATCAAGTAAATTTTTTGAGACAGAGAGGAAATAAAGGTATGGTAACAGAGGAAAGCGTCAGGCGTTTCAGCGAACAGTGCAGAGAAATCTTTCAAGAGGTGAGACGCGACGTAATCGGACAGACGGAAGTCGTGGAAGGCACGATTATCGCCATGATCGCAGGCGGTAACGTTCTGCTGGAAGGGGTTCCCGGCGTCGGAAAAACGCGTTTGGTAAGAACGCTCGGTCGGGTATTCGACCTTCCGTTTTCGAGAATCCAGTTCACGCCCGACTTGATGCCCGCAGACGTAACGGGTACGAATATCATCGTTAAAGACGACAACGGAAACTCGACGTTCAGTTTCCAGCCCGGTCCCGTATTCAGTAATATCATTCTTGCGGACGAAATCAACCGTGCTACGCCGAAAACGCAGAGTGCTCTACTTGAAGCCATGCAGGAACACACCGTTACGGTTATGGGCGTTTCGAGAAGGCTGAAAGAACCCTTCTTCGTGCTTGCTACGCAAAACCCGATCGAGCAGGACGGTACCTATCCTCTGCCCGAAGCGCAGATGGACCGTTTCATGTTCAAGTTGATCGTTCCCAATCCCAAGCTCGACGAGCTTATGGCGATCGTTACGATGACGCAGGAAACGATGACGGAGGTTGCGGATGCGGTATGCAACGGAGATCAGCTGCTTGAAATGCGCGCAACCGCAAACCAGATTCCCGTTGCGGATGAAGTCATGCGCTATGCGATGATGCTATGCTCCGCAACGCACCCCAATAGCGAATACGCGACCGAGGCGGCGAAAAAGTACGTTCGCCTCGGCGCCAGCCCGCGTGCGGGACAGGCGCTTATTTCGGGCGCCAAAGTCCGTGCATTGCTCAACGGGCGCTTTAACGTATCGTACAGCGACATTAACGCGCTTGCTTATCCTGTTCTCCGCCACCGCATGAAGTTGAACTTCGAAGCGATTGCCGAACGCGTTTCCGCCGATCAGATTATCGGTATGATGCTTGATGAACTTTCCAAGAAAAGGAACGCTGCGGCTACCGTAAAGGAGACCGTTCAAACGCAAGATTCAAAAGCAGAGATCGACACCGAAACGACGACTACGGCGGAAAACGATACCGCACAAGAAGAGGGAGTGAAGGAAAAGGGTAAGCGCGGAATCTTCAGGAGAAAATAATGAAGATTTCATTTTTAAACGACGGATTTTTCAGTCGCTTAGAAACGCTTGCGCTCAATCTCCGCACGAGCTTGGCGGGGTATTTCGGCGGAAAACATCTTGTCCGTACCTACGGACAAACGGTGGAGTTTGCCGATTACCGCGAATATATGCTCGGGGACGACATCAGGCGGATCGACTGGAATCTTTACTCTCGTTTTGAAAAATATTTCTTAAAATTATTCACGGATGAACGGCAGATGCACGTCCGTGTGTATTTGGATTGCTCCGCATCGATGGGGAAAACGAATCCGAAAAAAGCTGCGTATGCAATCGGCGTTGCGGCGGCGCTCGGATTTCTTTCCGTGCACAATACGGATAAGGTTTCCTATCGTCTTTTAAGAAAAGACAGAGCGGAGGACCCGTTCGGAACGCTCGTCGGCAAGACGTCGTTCTTTAAAGCCGTCAGCGATTTGGAGAATACGGAATTTGGAGACGATACCGATTTGGCATCGTCTATTGTCAATTGTCCCGATTCCGGTACGAACGACGGACTTGCCGTGATCGTTTCCGATTTCTTTACCGAAAGCGATTGGAAAAAGGCAGTCGACTATCTCAGCTATAAAAAACAGCAAGTTTTGCTTGTACAAATACTTGCACCCGAAGAAATCGATCCCGCATTGAGCGGACGCGTCAGCCTGATCGACGTGGAATCGGACGACCTTGCCGACGAGCGGAATATGAAGATTCGCGTTACGCGCAGTATGCAGATCGCCTATGAGGAAACCTTAAACGAGATGATTTCGAATATCAAGTCGTTTGCGGCCTCTCGGGAAGCGGGCTTTATTCAGCTTCAGTGCGATCGTCCGATAGAAAAAGAATTGTTCGGTAAACTGATGAAGGCAGGTGTTATGTCATGAGTTTACTTTTACCTTTGGGACTTCTCGGACTGGCGGGGATCGGAGTTTTACTTCTCATTTATCTGCTCAGACCGAACTATCAACAGAAGGTCGTATCCAGCACCTATCTTTGGAAGCTGAGCTTAAAGCGCAGAAAAAAGAAATTACCGATCAGCCGTCTCAGGAATATTTTATTGATTATCTGTCAGGTGCTGATCGTCGTTGCGTGCGCTTTGATTCTCGCTAAGCCCGCAACCGCGGTTGACGCAAGGCTGAACGGTGAAAAAGTGATCGTAATCGACGCTTCCGCATCCATGCGCGTTGGCGACTACGAGGATAACCGTTTCGAGCGTGCCGTTAAAGAGGCGACGGAGCTTTCAAACCGTACGCTTTCTGCGGGCGGGCTTGTATCCGTTATCTTGGCGGGGGATCAGGCAACGACGATTGCGCAGCGTCTGGGCGCCGAAGGCAGAGAGGATTTGCTTGTAAGTTTCGATAACCTGCTCAAAGAGGACGCTTGCACGTACGGTGCGGCGGATATCGACGGCGCCATGGTGATTGCCGGAGAAATCTGTGCGGGCAATGCGACTGCCGAAGTCGTGCTTTATACGGGAAAGCGTTATCTGAATCCCAACGGCGTTACGGTCGTCGACGTTTCGAAAGAGGAAGAGTGGAACGCGGCGATTCTGGACGTTCATGCGGATAACGTCGAGAATCGCTACGAGTTCAGCGCGGACGTTGCAAGCTACGGTGCGGGAAATAAAATCGGTGTAACGTGCATCGTTCACAATTATAATTTTTCAAACAATAATTTGCAGCAGACGGTTGAGGTTCCTTTGGAGATGGACGGGGAAGAGACCGTGAGCTTCAAGTTTATGGACGGGGAAAATCGCGAAATGTTGATTTCCTCGTACGAATACGTAGAGTTTCGTCTTGATGCGGATGACGATTTACCGGAGGATAACGTGTTCAACCTCTACGGCGGAGAGAAGCAGACGATAAAGGTCGAATACGTCAGCGCCGTTCGTAGAAGTTATTTTCAGGTGGTTGTCAGGAGTTTGCGCTATGCTGTCAGCTCGCGCTGGAACATCGAAATAGACGAAAAGGACGCTTCGAATTATTCGTTGGAAGGGTACGACTTTTATATTTTTGAACAAATGACGCCAAGCTATCTTCCGACGGACGGCGTTGTGTGGCTGATGAATCCTACGGGCGTTCCCGAAGGAGGGGAATTTGTTCTCGGCGGAAACGTAACGCGTGCGGAGGGGAAATATCTGACCGCAGGTGAAGCTCATCCCGTTATGGACGATAAAGTAATTCCGGAAGAAATCTTGATTACGCGTTACACACAGGTCGAATCTTACGCAGACTACATTCCTTTGATGTATTGCGACGACGATCCCGTCGTACTGTTGAGAAACAGCGTGGATAACGCAACGAACGTTGCGCGGAAAGTCATTTTGGTAACCTTTGGCTTCGATCGATCTGATTTATCGTTGAATCAATCGTTTGCTATGCTTTTTTTGCACACGTTCGATTATTTTATTCCGTCTACGGTAAAACAGTATTCCGCAAACGCAAACGAATCGGTGCAGCTGAATGCGCGCGGTACCGAATTGACGGTAGAAAGCGGACAGGGCGAACGCTGGACGTTGAAAGAATTTCCTGCAAGCTTTCGGTTCACAGTTCCCGGATATTACGGTTTTTCGCAAACATTGCTTTCCGGGGTAGAGATTTCGGAAGATTTTTACGTTCGTATTCCGAAGGAAGAGTGTAATATCAACCGAACGGTTGACGTTTTAAAGTCGCCCGATATTACAACGGAACGCATGACGAGAAATGCGGATCTGTTGATATGGTTTGCGATCGCATTAGAAGTATTGCTGTTTGCGGAGTGGTTCCTTCACACCCGCGAGCGGATATAGGAGGGGGGACGGTATGACGGATTTTCGTATTACATTTGAATATCCCTGGTTGCTGTTCCTGTTGATTCCCGCGCTGTTTTTGGCGTTCTTCCCTTATTTTCGTACGCAGAAACGGTATCGGAGAAACAGAAACCGTATCACTTCTCTCGTTCTCCATACGATCGTTATGGTTTTGTCCGTACTCGTGCTTTCCGGAATCAACTTTACCTATCAGATTCCGAATACGGAAAACGAGATACTTCTGCTCGTCGACTTATCGAGAAGCAGCGAGCAGTCGAAAGAGCAAAAAGATTTGTTTGTGGAAGAAGTGATCGCGCAGTGCGGTTCGGGCATTAAATTGGGCATCGTAACGTTCGGGTTGGATCAAGTATACGCCGCGCCTCTCTCAGAGGATATCGAAGGCTTGTATTCCCACTATTCGAAGGCGGAGCTCCCGAACGACAGCGCAACGGATATTGCGTCCGCGCTGGAGTTTGCCAAGAATCAGTTGAACAGTCCGCAGACGGCGAAAATCGTTTTGATCAGCGACGGATTGGAAACGGACGGCAGCGCAATGCGCGTCGTCAGAACGCTTACGGCGCAGGGGATCCATCTCGATACGGTGCATTTTCCCTCCCAACGGGAAGGAGACGAAGTGCAGGTTTCCTCGATCGAAACGCCCGATTACAATTTATCCATCAACGAAAAATTTAACGTCAGCGTAACGCTTACGAGCTCGATGACGGGGAATGTTAACCTGACGCTTTACGACAACGGCGCGGCAAGCGAGCCTACGACCGTAAATCTCGTAGGCGGGACGCAGACGGTAGCGATCGAGCATGAATTTGCGGAGTTTGGTTTGCACGAGTTGTGCGTGCGTATCGAAACTCCCGAAGGGGATACGCTCGAACAGAACAACGTATATTATACCTATATTTATCTGGAAAATTTCGAAAAGGTGATGATTCTCGAAGGATTCGAGGATGAAGGGAAGGCGTTGGAAGAATTGCTTTCCGATCAGCAATCGATCGATACCAAATCGTATAAGGTAGAACGTTTTTACGTCGGCGCAAGCAACGTGCCCAAGACGCTTGCCGAACTCAGGCAATACGACGAGATCATACTCGTTAATATTTCCAACGGGGATCTCAAACTGCATATGCCCGACGGTTTCGACAAAATTTTGGAGCTGTACGTTTCCGAGGTCGGCGGCGGGTTGTTTACCGTCGGCGGAAAGGAACCCGATTCCACGAACGATGCGCCTGTTGCGCACGCCTATAACCGCGACGATCTGAATCCTCCGCCTGCGGAAGGAATGCCGGTTCGTATGCCGACGACGTTGCAGGAGATGCTTCCCGTACAGGCTATCGAATATACTCCTCCCGCGGCAGTCGTAATAATCATCGACCGTTCGGGCAGTATGGGACCGTCTGCAGGCGGGGATATGTCGAAACTCGATTTGGCAAAAGAAGGCGCGCTTGCTTGCTTGCACGCGCTTTCCGAACGGGACTATTGCGGCGTAATTTCGCTCGATACGGTTGCTTCGGAAGAGGTGCAGCTATTGCCCCGAACGCAGGAAGCGAAAATCGAAGCTGCGATTGCCAGCATCGAAATCGGCGGGGGAACAATATATACGCCGTCGATAGAGGCGGCGGCGAAAACGCTGAATTTGCAACGGGATGTGGAAAAACGTCATATCATACTCGTTAGCGACGGTCAGCCGGGGGATTCCTTTGCGGAATTCGGTCCCCGTATTCAGTACTATATGAACCTCGGGATCACCTTTTCCGTTTTCTCGCTTGGCAATCCGAATGCGGAAATGGCTCGAATCAGCGAGCTGGCGGCAGACGGCGTTCTGGGATTTTATACCTATGAAAATCCTACGGATCCCGTAAACGGGATTTCGCAAATCGTTCGTCAAATGCGCGAGGTGTTGAACGACGAATCGATTAAAAACGTAACTTACGGAGAATTTCAGCCTACGATTCGTTCGTATGCTTCGGTGATGAGCGGAATCATGCAGGACGATATGCCGAAGTTAAAAGGCTTCTTCGGTACGAAGGCAAAAGACGAAGCGACGGTCGTGTTGACGCACCCTACGAGTTACGTTCCTATCTACGCACAGTGGGATTACGGAAAAGGACGAGTCGGCAGTTTCATGTGCGATTTGAGCGGCGGCGACTGGTCGGGCGATTTTATGAAGAATGAGTTCGGCGAGCGGTTTATTTGCAACGTCGTAAACGCGCTGTTCCCGACGGAAAACATCCGTCCTCGCGATATCGATTTGGAGCTTGAGCAGGACAATTATACGACGTCAATGAATATTTTTGCGGATTTGGATGAAAGCGAAACCTTGGAGTTGACGATTCGCAGACGGGGCACGGAGTTCCGGGACGGAGAAGAAGTTGTTTCGAAGATGGTTTGGAGTGCTTCGGATGCATACAGCAGGTATTCCTTCCAAACTTTGAGAGCGGGAATTTACGAAATCACTCTGCAAAAGAAGGATGCCGACGAAAACGTTATCGTCGGTTCCGAATACCGCACCTACGTTTCTTTTTCCTATTCGAAAGAGTTTGACGCATTTATCGATCGCACGGGCTGCGCGGAATTTATGCGCACGCTTGCCGAAAGAGGAAACGGGGCGCTGCTTGAAACGGAAGAGGCGGGAAAGATTTTCGAGGACTTCTCGCGCGGAATGCAGAAGACCTACAATCCGACTCTGGTATTTATGATCATAGCGCTCGTTTTGTTCCTTTTGGACGTTGCGGTGCGCAAGTTCAAATTTAAATGGCCGCACGAGATTGTGCAGGCTTGGAAAGAGAAGAAAGCTTCGAAAAACGATTAAGGAGGGGAGGTTTGTATGAAAAAGCTTCGGATATTCATAATTTTAGGCGCTTTTATCAGCTTATTTTCCGCCTTAATACTGTTGACAGGCTGCGGAAAGCCTGCGCTTTCGCGTCCGCTCGGATTGAAAATCGACGGGGATACGCTGCTGTTAACGTGGAACGAAGTCGAGGATTCGGTGGGATACACCGTTCGGATCAACGGGGAAAGCAGGAACACGCGGCAGAACCGCTATTCGCTGACGACGTTGGCGGCGGGAGAATACCGCATACGCGTACAGGCGCGCGGCAACGAACGTAATCACGGCAATTCTTCTTGGTCGGATGAGATCGCGTTTACGCGGGAAGCTGAAACGGGCTTAAATTATGTGTTGAACGATACGGGTACCGAGTATTCCGTTCGGGGAATCGGTTCGTCCTCGCCGAACGTTGTGATCGAAGATTATTATCGCGGTAAGCCGGTAACTTCGGTTGCAAACAATGCGTTTCAACGCAGTCAGGTTTCGAGCGTAAAGTTCGGCAAATTCATCCGTTCTGTCGGGAAGTATGCTTTTGCCAACTGCGGCGCGCTCGAATCCATAGAAATTCCGGATACGGTAACGAGCATCGGAGAATACGTTTTTCAAAACAGCAGAGCTTTAAAAAGCGTGAAGCTGCCCGAAAATTTGAAGTCGATCCCGAGATATGCGTTTAATTATTGTACTGCGCTGACGGAAGTTATTACGGGCAGCAAGCTGGCAACGATCGAAGAATACGCATTTGCCGAATGCCGCGGGCTCGAAGTATTCGAAATACAAGACAGCATCACACTCGTCGAGGCATACGCCTTTACGGGCTGCACCGCGCTTCGAACGGTTTATATCGGCGACGGATTGCCTTGGATATCGATGTATACTTTTGCAAAATGCACGGCGCTTACCGAAGTAGCGTTCGGCTACGGGTTAACGGAGATAGGAAATTTTGCGTTTTTGGGCTGTACGGCGCTCGAAAATATCGATCTTCCAAACAACATTACTGTGATCGGGGAAGCGTCGTTTGCAAATTGCACGAGTTTAAGCAAGGTTTCGTTTGGCGCAGACGTACGGAAGATCGGCATGAGCGCATTCGAGATGACGAAGCTCTGGAACGATACGGAAGGGCATTACGTCTACTGTAATAATTGGCTTTTGGGCATTAAAGAAACCAAAGACGATCGATTGGAAAGCGTAGACGATTTAAGCAATCAGATCGTCGGAATTGCGGATGGTGTGTTCAGAGCTTCCGTAATCACGGGGATTATGATTCCCGATAGCGTGAAATATATCGGCGCGTTGGCGTTTGTAAGATGCGAAAATCTTTCTACGGTCAGAATCGGCGCGAATACGGAGCGAATCGGAGAGTACGCTTTTTTTAAATGTACGAATCTGAGCGGTGTCGGTTTGGATACCAACAAGGCGCTTACCGACATCGGGCACTGCGCATTTTACGGTTGCGAGCGGTTGAGCCGCTTCCAGATGCCTGCAACGGTAACGCACGTCGGAATCCGCGCATTCAACGAAACGGCGTTATGGAGCTCGTCGAACGGAATCGTTTATGCAAACGATTGGGTTGTGGGCTATACGGGGCAAGCGTCCAGCATAACCGTACGGGAAGGAACGGTAGGAATCGCGGAATATGCGTTCTACGGCAGTCGACTGTATAACGTTACGCTTCCCGATTCGCTGAAATACGTTTCGCGCGGCGCCTTTTACGGAAGCGTGCAATTAAGAACCGTCGAACTGCCCGAAGGGCTGCGGGAAATCGGCGACTATTCATTTTACGGTTGTCAGATGCTTGGAACGAGCGGCTTTGAGATTCCGAACAGTGTAACGTCAATCGGGCGTTCTGCGTTCTATGGCTGTACCTATATCGGAATGGACGGGAATTTCGCGCTTCCCGATCAATTAAAAAGCATTGGCGATTATGCCTTTCATTCCAGCGGAGTGAGAAATATCGTTATCCCCGACAGCGTTACGACGATCGGAAGATATGCGTTTGCGCATTCCGAATCTTTGGAGAGCGTAAAAATCGGCAACGGTATAACCTCGGTCGGCGTGCGCGCGTTCAGCGGTTGCGTGAAGCTGGGAAAAGTTACCTTCGGAACTGCGGTGGTATCCATCGGAAATTATGCGTTTTACGACTGCACGGCGTTGACGGAGCTTTCGCTTCCCGACGGCGTTAAGAGTATCGGGGCGTATGCGTTCTACGGCAATGAAAAGCTTGAAAGCCTGTCGCTCGGCAGCGTGAACGACATCGGCATTTACGCATTTTACGGGTGCAAGAAGTTAAAGAATCTCATACTTCCCGACAGCGTAACGAGCGTCGGCAGCAATGCGTTCCGCAATTGTTCGTCGTTGTCCACGGTCGTTTTAGGCAAAGACATTCAAACGATGGGAATGCACGTATTCTATGCCTGCAACAGTCTGACGATTTATTCGCAGGCTTCCGCCGAGGGCAAATCGTGGAACGGGCGTTGGAATTCTTCCTTCCGTCCCGTTATCTGCGGCGTTACGCTTTCGGAAGGGGACGCGCCGTATATCGTTTCCTTTACCAAGTCGGAAGAAGGCGTATTGTATCTGGCGATGGGCGGGCTTGCCGTGCCGTCTCGCGAGGGATACATTTTCGGCGGCTGGGCGACCGAGCCGAACGGCGAAACCGCCGTTTATACGACGGAGCAGCTGGAAGAGGTGGCAAACGGAACGACGCTTTACGCCGTATGGATTGTGGATTTGTCCTGAAAATACGAATGAAAAACGACCCCTTGCGAGGGGTCGTTTTTAATATAAGCAAAGTTGAATTATAAGAGGGAGTCTACCAAATCCTGCATGGCGTACAGTCCCGCGGGTTTTCCGACCAGCCATTCCGCCGCGCGGAGTGCGCCCGTGGCAAACACCTTGCGGCTGCGTGCGGAGTGCGAAACGGTGATGATCTCGTCCTCGCCCGCAAACATGATCTCGTGTTCGCCGACGATATTTCCGCCGCGTACGGCGTGAATCCCGATTTCTGCCCGATCGCGGGCACCCGTCAAGCCCTGTCTGCCGTACACGCGCTGCTTTGCCGTGCCGAATCCTTTTTCTAAGCTGTCCGCAAGCATCAGCGCCGTACCCGAAGGGGCGTCCTTTTTTTGATTGTGGTGCCGCTCGACAATCTCTGCTTCGAAGCCGTCGCCGAGGAAAGACGCCGCTTTTTCCGCAAGATACTGCAAGAGCGCGATCCCAACGGAGAGGTTTCCCGTTTTAAACAGGGCAATCTTTCGGGCGGTTTGGGCAATGCAAGTCAAGTCCGCTTCGGAGTATCCCGTTGCGGCGAGTACGGCAGGCACGCCGTGTTTTTCGCACCAAGCCAGACGTTCGCAGATCCCGTTCGCCGACGAAAAGTCGATGACTGCGTCCGCGGGCGAGGTTATTTCTTCCAAAGAGGCGTATACGGGAAAGGGCATTTCCGAAGGTTTAAAGTCGACGCCGGCAGCGATATTTTCACCGCCGAGCTCGGCAACCGCTCTACCCATTCTTCCGCACGCGCCGGCAAGTACGAATCTCATGCTTTCACCTCTGCGCCGAACGCCGTTAACGCTTCTTTCAATTTCTGTGCGTTCTGCGGTTCGCATTCCGTAAGCGGGGCGCGGGGAATGCCGACGGTAAATCCGAGCATATTCATGCCCGCCTTCACGGGGATGGGGTTTACCTCGCTGAAACAGGCGGTTGCAACGGGCAGAAGCCTGTCGTTTAAGTCGCGCGCTTCGTTTAATTTTCCTTCTAAGGCGTATTGCGTCAGCGTCTTGACGGCGCGGGGCAGGAGATTGGAAACGACGGAAATGACCGCCGTTCCGCCGCAAGCGAGAATGGGGAGGTTAAGCGCGTCCTCACCCGAGTACACGTCGCACTTTCCGCGTACGAGGCGCATGGTTTCAAGCGTCGAAGCCATATTCCCGCAGGCGTCCTTGATTCCCGCGATGTTGTCGATTTCGGCGATTTTCGCCATGGTCGAAGGGAGCAGGTTCACGCCCGTGCGAGAGGGCACGTTATAACAGATAACGGGCACGGACACGGCGCTTGCGATTGCGCGGTAATATTCAATCAGCCCGTTCTGCGTGCATTTGTTGTAGTATGGGGTAACGCAGAGCACGCCGTCCGCGCCGAGCGCTTGGGCACGCTTGCTTGCCGCAACCGCCTTTTCGGTGCAGTTGCTGCCTGTTCCTACGATTACCTTGCAACGGTTTGCGCATTTTTCCACGGCGTAGCGGATGACGGATTCCTTTTCTTCCTCCGTCATCGTAGCGGGCTCGCCCGTGGTGCCGAGGACGATAAGTGCGTCCGTTCCGTTTTCGATTTGGTATTCGATGGTTCTTCCGTATTCGTCCAAGTTTACGCCGCCGTCCGTAAACGGTGTAATCATCGCCGTTGCGGAGCCCTTTAAAAATCCGATCATTTTTTATCCCTCTTATTCGTCAGTGTATGGCGTTTTATTTGATTTCGTTAATCGAAATATCCCTTTGCAGCAAGCAACTCGGCAAGGAGCACCGCACCGCCCGCTGCGCCGCGCAGGGTGTTGTGAGAAAGCCCGATAAAGCGGTAATCGAACAGGGAATCCTCCCGCAGCCGACCCGCAGTGATACCCATACCGCGCTCGGCATTTCTGTCAAGTTTTGCCTGCGGGCGGTCGTTCTCTTCGAAGTAACGGATGAACTGCTTCGGGGCGGAGGGGAGGGCAAGCGTTTGCGGCTCGCCCGAAAAATCCCGCCAAAGGGCGAGAATCTCTTCCTTCGACGGTTTCTTTTCGAATTTTACAAACACCGCTGCGGTGTGCCCGTCGGAAACGGGTACGCGCAGACACTGCGCCGTGATTATTGGGGATACCGCCGGAATAATTTCGCCGTTTTGCACCGTTCCCCAAATTTTCAGCGGCTCGCGTTCGCTCTTATCTTCCTCGCCGCCGATATACGGAATGACGTTATCGAGGATTTCCGGCATACGATCGAACGTTTTACCGGCGCCCGAAATCGCTTGATAAGTGCACACCGCCGCACATCGGATGCCGAATTTTTTCAGCGGGTGCAGCAGGGGAACGTACGATTGCAGGGAGCAGTTGCTTTTTACGGCGATGAATCCGCGCTTCGTCCCCAGGCGTTTTTTCTGCGACGGAATAATGCCGAGGTGTTGCGGGTTGACTTCGGGGATGATCATGGGAACGTCCGCCGTAAATCGGTGCGCCGAGTTGTTGGAGACGACGGGGAGTTCCAGCCGCGCATATGTTTCTTCAAGTGCGCGCGTCTGTTCCTTGTCGAGGCTGACGGCGCAGAAAACGAAATCGGCTTTTCCGACGAGCGTTTCGGCGTCCTTTTCCGCATCGAGCACGGTAATATTTTTTGCGTAGTCGGGAACGGGAACGTCCATCGCCCATTTTTCGTTCACCGCTTCGGCGTACGTTTTTCCCGCCGAACGCGCGCTCGCCAATAAAAATGCGGGGCGGAACCACGGGTGCCGTTCGAGCAGGGTAACGAAACGCTGCCCGACCATACCGGTCGCACCCACGATAGCCACGTTATAAATTCTCATGAAATTCTCCGAAAAACAAACAAAACTCGGGCGCGGTTTTATAAATTCATACAAAATCGTCCCGTCGAAGTGAATTTTAACATACCGCAGGTGAAAAGTCAAAGAATTTACCCGAATTTAATTGAAATATTTCGCGCTTTGCGTTATAATAGATTTATACGCGGACGATTCGCGATTTCGGAGTAAACATTTATGGCAAGAGGAGAAAAAAAAGGACTCGTCGCCCGTTGGCTCGAGGGCAAAGAGCGGAGCGAAGAATATGCGCGCAGTACGCTGCCGACGAGCAGGTGGGCGTTGTTCTGGGACATTTTCAAGGGGAGATTCGGCAAGATGATTTTAATCAACTTGCTTGTTTTTGTAACGTTTCTTCCTTTGATCGCGATCCTCGTGTGGCGCAATCTTTCCGTTGCGGCACAGGGTATGGCGGGTCCGTTCGGCGCGGGGCTCGGGGTAGGCTATCCTGCGCTACCCAACGTTACGGGCGCGGCGGAAGCTATGGTGCTGAACGCCGATTTGCTTTTTTACGGGTTGTTGATTCCCGCGATGGTTCTTGCGGGATTGGGCATTTCGGGCGGAATGTACATTATCCGCAATTTGCTCTGGACGGAAGGTATCTTCGTCGCGAACGATTTTGCGCGCGGGATCAAGCGCAACTTCTGGAACGTTACCGAAGCGGTGCTTATTTTCTCCGTGCTGCTCTTCGTGGCTCGCACTATGGGAAACCTTGCCGATTTGCTGTCGGTTACGGGCGCGCGGTATTCGGGATGGCTCGTCGCAAGTAAAATTATCGGATACATCTTCGTGGCGTTCTCCATTCTCATCTGTCTTTGGATGATTTCGCTTGGGATAAACTATAAACAGGGACCTTGGGCGCTGTTTCGCAACGCCGTCGTCATGACGGTGGGTACCTTCCCTCAGACGGTATTTTTTGCCGCGGTTGCGCTCTGGCCCATCTTCCTCGTTTTGTTTTCCGGCGGAATCCTCATGGCCATAGGGTTTGTTCTTATCTTCTTCCTTGCGTTCTCTTACGCTATGCTCGTTTGGATGGATTATTCGCAGTGGGCGTTCGACCGCTTCGTCAATCCCAACCTCGGGATTGCGACGGGGCGCGGACTGTACGATAAAAACAAACAGGCAATGGGCGGAAGGTCTTCTGACTCCGTGGCGGACAGCGCTGCGATGCGCGAATACAAGCGCATGATCGTGGCGCAGGGCAAGAGTAAGCTCGTGTGCCGTCCCATTAAGCCCATCGACGACGACTTGGAAATTTACCAGCTTCCCGAAAGCTTCTCGCGCGAGGACTTAAAGAAATTGCGCGAAAGCAAGGAAGCAGTGGTCGAGGACGTGCGCGCCTTTGAAGAGGAGCACGCGAACGACGAACAATATGTCGAATATAACCGTCAGTTCGAGGAGCGCGAACGCGCGATTCGGGAAGAGGACGAGGGGAAGGGTAAGAAAAAGAAGAAAGCACCCAAGCGTCCGCAGATGCTGAATAAAAAACGTTGACGGGGACTGCCGTGGCTTACGAAACGCTTGCCGATTGGTTTGAATTTTTAAACGATGACTGCGACTATCAAAGGTGGTCGCAGTATTTTCTACAAGGGCTCGAAGCACTCGGTGCGGGGAATCGGGGTCTTGAGATCGGCTGCGGAAGCGGCGCGTTCACGCGCGTGCTGACCCGGGCGGGCTATTTCGTTACAGGGACGGATGTCTCTGCGTTCATGCTGAGCAAGGCGGTTAAGCTCGCGCGGGAAGAGGGATTGAATATTCCTTTTCTTCAGGCGGACGCTACAACGGTTACCGTGCACGAGCGGGTGGACTTCGTGCTTTCGGCAAACGACTGTTACAACTATATTCCTCCCGCCGTTTTGCCGCGCGCCTTCAAAAAAGCGTCGAATTGCCTCGTAAAAAACGGAATCTTTTGGTTCGACGTGAGCTCCGCATACAAATTCCGTACGAAAATTGCAAATAATATCTTAGCGGACGACCGCGACGACGTTACCTTTCTTTCCTTTAACACGTTGTACGGCGATAGGGTGGAAACGGACGTTACGCTGTTCGTTCGGCAGGAGGGCGGGCTTTTCCGCCGCAGCGACGAAAGGCATATTCAATATATTCACGAGGAGGAAGCGATATCGTCCGCGCTCGGCGCGGCGGGCTTTGAAATCGAGCGCGTCGAAGGACACCTCGGGCAGGAGAAGCGCGAAAGCGATAGGCTGAACTTTATATGCAGAAAAGTACGCTGACCCGCGCGCTCGTCTACGGCGGACGGGCGTCGCTGATGGTGCTGGATACGACGGCGCTCGTAACCGAAGCGGTACGCCGCCATAACCTGAGCAACGCTTCGGCAAGCGCGCTCGGGTGCGTCCTTACCGCAACCGCCTACCTTTCCGCTTGGCTGAAAGACGGGACGAGCACGCTCTCGCTCACGCTGAAAGGGGACGGGGAATGCGGCGTCATTCATGCGAGCGGCGACGGCGCGCTCCGTATCAGTGGGCGTGTCGAAAATCCCGCCGCGGAAAGCTTCGAAAAAGCAATCGGGCAGAATGGAGTTCTGAGCGTTACCCGCGACGAGGGCGAGGGGGTTCCCGTTACGGGAACGGTGGCGTTTTACTGCGGCGACGCGGAAGAAATTTTCAAGGCGTATTTTCGCGAGAGCGAACAGCGCGAAACGGAAATTGCTCTGTCCGTCTCTTTCGGGAAGGACGGTTTGCGTGCGGGCGGCATTTTCATTCAGCCGCTGCCGAATGCCGGCAAAGAAATTTTCGAACGGGCAAAAGCGGACGTTGCCGCGTGCCGCGTCTGTTTGCAAGCGGAGGATGTTTCCGCCGGAACGCTTGCCTATTTTCAAACCGAAGGCGAACGGACGGAGTTCGGTTTCCGCTGCCGTTGTTCGCGTGAGCGAGCGGAGCGGGCGATCGTATCGCTGGGTAGGGCGGAGGCGGAAAAAATGCTTACGGAAACGGACGCGATCACGGTGCATTGCGACGAATGTAACACCGATTATATATTCGATAAAGCTTGCACCAACGCTTTATTCGGGGACAAAACATGAAAGAAAAAGACGACGGCAGCGTATTACAACTGAATTTAAGCGACGAATTTATCCTTAACAGCGCGGAGAGCCGCTACGACAACGGAGATTACCTCGGCGCGCTTACCATGCTGAACAAGCGAAGCAGAATGTACGAGCCGAGTGCGGATGCGTGCGCGCTTTACGCCGACGTGTACGAGGCGATGGAGCTGTACGGTCTTGCCGCCGACGCTTGGTTTCGCTTCCTCGACACTTGCAACGAAGCGGATTTCGGCGAGGGATACGAGGGGCTGGCGGTTGCCTTTATGAACATGAACAACGAGAGCCAGTCGGCATATTATTACCGCCGTTCGCTCTCCGAAGAGGACGTGCAGGCGTTCGATATCGAATTTACCGAGCCTGAGCCCAAAAAACCTAAGCTTCGTTTGGTGCATTCGGACGACGGCACGCACGGTAATCCCGAGGCGTTGCGCGAAGGGTTGATTTTGTTGAAGCAAGGCGAATTGCAGGAGGCGCGCAGCGTGCTTAGCGAATTCCCCGAGGCGCACCCCGACTATGCGTCGGCTGCGGGACTTTCGGCAATGTGCACGCTGATGCTTGGCGACGAGGACGGGGCGGAGCGGGAATGCAAGGCTCTTCTGGAGAAATACCCCGACAACGTGCAGGCGCTCACCACCTATTGCGCCGTGCTCGGTGCGCGGGAGAATCGGGAGGGGGCAAAGGAGGTCGCCAAGCGGCTTGCAGCGCTCGAAGTGAGCGGCACCGACGATTTATACCGCATCGCTACGGCGCTGTGTGAAACGGGACTGGACGAAGAAGCGTATGAAAAGCTGACCGCCTTAAAGAGCAGACTTCCATACGACGACAACGTTTTGTACTTTCATGCCGTCAGCGCCTACCGCACGGGTAAAACGGCGGAGGCGATCGAATCGCTCGAGCGCCTGACGACCGTATATCCGCGCAAGGCGGTAGCGCTTTACTACCTTGAACGCTTGCGTATGCAGGATGGGGACGACAAGGCGAATAAGGTTTCGATGAGCTATTTTTACCGCGTTCCCGAGGAGGAGTACGAAACGGTTGCCAAGTTCCTCTTGGGGGCGAGCAATTCTCCCTACGTCAAAGAACTTGAAGGACTCTCCAGATTGGACGAGTTTTTCGGGATTGCGTTCGACGAAATGGAGGGACGGGACGAAAAATTACAGATGCTCGCCGCGAAGGTTGCGGTGCGCACCCGCTCCGATTCGTTTGTCCGCAAGGTACTGCTCGATTTCGAGGGGGACGAGTTCATCAAAATTGCCATACTGCACGATTTGACGATGCGCAACGAGGATGACTCATTCGGCGTTGTATTCTGTAACGTGTATAAGGAATTTTTTACGCACAGTCTGGAAATAGGCGAACGCAAGAAGGAAGAGTATTTAAAGGCGTTTGCGGACGTATATTCGAAGTTCGCGCTGCTCGGCGAGGAAAACGAGGGGAAAATTTGCGCGGCGGCGGAGGATCTCTATGCAACGATCGAGGAGCTCGGCGTATGGCATTTCGTGGAGGAGCGAGCGTCCTTGGCGGCGGCGATTTATCGGGAAGCGCGTCTCCTTCGCGGAGAACGTTCGTTGGAAGAAATCGTAAAAATGTTTGACGCAAACAGAGAAACGGTAGAAAAAATTCTCAGTTTAATGATGTGAGGAAGTATGAAGCTCGTTGATTTTGACGGATTGTTTGATAAGAAGCTTGCGAAATATATAAAAGAGAATGCGGGGAAGTTTAGCGAAAAGCAGTGGGAGAACCAAATTCCCCGCCTGTACCAAAAGTTCGGCGATACTTATCTCAACGGCGTCGGCGCCACGCCGCGCGAGTATTATAAAAGGATGACGGACGCGGAAATCTGTTTCTGCCTCAAACGGCATATTCTGGAGGGCGTGCCCGTTTCCGACTTCCTCTGCGGGGAGCTCGCAGGGAGGAATTGCCCCAAAGAGCTCGTTGCGCTGCTGTACGAGGATAACGAAGAGCTCGTAACGCTTGCCGTCAATCTGGCGGGGGCGAATGCGGCGGCGTTTGACGCATATTTCGATATTATTAAGGGCGATTACGACCGTGAAATCAAGGATGCGGCGACCGACTGTCTTAAAGCCAACGCCGACGCGGCAAAAGCTCGTGCGCTGGAATTGCTGCGCGAGGGCACGGAGGAGGAGCTGATGCTTGAAATTCTTTCCCGAACCAAGGAACGGGACGACGCCGTCTACGATACGCTGCTGCGCGCATTCCGAGAGAGGGACGATCTGTGTATGAATGCAAGCTATCTGGCGGCATACGGCGACGAGCGCGCGTTGCCCGTACTGCTCGAACGCATCGACGGTGAGGATATCAACTATCTCGAATTTCGGGAATTGAAGTATGCGATCGAGGCTCTCGGCGGAGAGTATACGCGCGAACGTGATTTTTCTGAGGACGAATATTATCGGGAATTACTGGCGCAATCGGAGCTTCCGCCCGACTACGACGTAGTTTCGGGCAGAAAAACGAAAAAGAAAAATTAAAAAAGCTGCATAAACGGACGCTTCGGCTCATAAGGTATTCAAGCAAGGATATCGGCGGAGGCGTTTTTTATGGAAACTTTTAGTGTATACGAGGACGTTGCGGCGCGCACGGGCGGAGAAATTTTCGTAGGCGTCGTCGGACCTGTCCGTACGGGCAAATCGACATTTATCAAGCGGTTTATGCAGGAGCTCGTGCTTCCCGCCGTAGCAGGCGAAAAGCGCAAGCGTTATACGGACGAATTGCCGCAGTCGGCGGCGGGGAAAACGGTGATGACGACCGAACCAAAATTTGTGCCCGAAGAGGGCGCCGAAATCGGCGTGGGAAGTGCAAACGCAAAGGTGCGGCTGATCGATTGTGTCGGTTTTCCCGTCAGCGGCGCGGCAGGCTTCGAGGAAGAGGGAGAGGAACGGCTCGTTCACACCCCTTGGAACGATTCTCCCGTTCCCTTCCGCAGGGCGGCGGAGGAGGGCACGCTTCGCGTCATCCGCGATCATTCGACCATCGGCATTTTAATGACGACGGACGGCTCGGTGGCAGGGATCGGCAGGGAAGCATACGAGGAAGGCGAAGCACAGGCGCTGAGGGAGCTGAAAGTTTCAGGTAAACCCTTTGTTGTCGTGCTGAACTGTAAGGACCCTGCGGGCAGCGAGTCGCTGCGCGCCGAGCTCGAGCAAAAATTCTGTGCGCCCGTTGTGGCGATCAACGCCGAGGAGGCTACGAAAGAACAGCTTGCGGGCGTGCTCGAACGCGTGCTGTACGAATTTCCCGTACTTTCCGTGGACGTTGATTTGCCCGATTGGATGCGCGTGCTCGATGCGGACAGCACCCTGATTTCCGAGGTGCTCGAGGGCATCCGCGCGGTTGCGCCGAAAATCGAAAAAATGAGCGACTGCGCCCTGCTCGACACCATGTTTCAGGACAGCGCAAGGCTTCGTCCGCCCGTTTCGGTAAAGGTGAATGCGGGCTCTGGCGTCGCCACCTGTAAGGTGGAACCGCAGGCGGGCGCGTTTTACGAGGTGCTCGGCGAACAATGCGGCGAGGAAATCAAGGACGATTTCGCCCTGATGAGCTACGTTTCCTCCCTTGCCGAGGCAAAGAAGGTATACGAGCGCGTGGGGCAGGCGTTTTCCGACGCTAAGGAGTTCGGTTACGGTATCGTGCCGCCCGAGCCCGTGGAAATGAGCCTTTCCGAGCCCAGAGTGGTAAAGAAGAGCGGGCGCGTCGGGGTCAATTTGCACGCGGACGCGCCGAGCTACCATATAATTCGGGTAGATGTTTCGGGCGAAGTCCGTCCCGCCCTCGGCGGCGAGGAACAGAGCGAGGCGTTTGCCAAGCAGCTTGCTGAAAGTATGCAGAGCGAACCCGAGCGTGCGTGGAACACGAATATGTTCGGCAGGACCTTAAAGGAGATGCTCGGCGAAGAGCTGTTTTTAAAAAACCGTTCGATGGGCGACGGCGTTCGCAGGAAGATGCGAAAGACGGTTACGCGCATCGTCAACGAGGGGAAGGGCGGCGTCATCTGCATTTTGTTATAACGATGGGAGGGAAAGATAAAACTTTCCCTCCTTTTTCAAAATTTGTAAAAAATTTTCGTGCAAGCTCTTGAAATTTTTTCGGTTTTACTTTATAATAAAACAGTAAAGAAATAAGTGCAATAAAAGCGCTTATATCAGGGAGAAAGGAATGGAAGAAAAACGATACTTAGAGCAGGGCGCAACCGCGCTCGGGATCGAGTTCGGGTCCACGCGCATCAAAGCTGTGCTCGTGAACGCGGACAACGTGCCGATTGCCTCCGGCAGCCACGATTGGGAAAACCGCTTCGAGGGCGGGATTTGGACGTATACGCTCGACGATATCAAGAATGGCTTGCAGGATACGTACGCAAAGCTGAAAGCGGACGTCAAGGAAAAGTACGGCATTACGCTTACGAAGGTGGGCGCTATCGGCTTTTCCGCAATGATGCACGGATATATGGTGTTCGATAAGGCGGGAAAGCTTTTGGTACCCTTCCGCACCTGGCGCAACAATAACGCGGAGGCGGCGGCGAGCGAGCTGACGAAACTTTTTAATTATCATATTCCTGCGCGTTGGTCGGTGGCGCACCTGTATCAAGCGATCTTAGATAATGAACCTCACGTAAAGGATATCGACTTTCAGACGACGCTCGAGGGCTACGTCCACTGGTTGCTGACGGGCGAAAAGGTAATAGGAATCGGAGAGGCTTCGGGTATGTTCCCCGTCGATCCCGAAACCAAACAGTACGATAAAAAGATGACGGTTGCGTTCGATAAAATACTTGCCGAACGTAAGCTGCCTTATAAGACGCATGATATTTTGCCCAAAATTCTGGCGGCGGGCGAAGTTGCGGGTGCGCTTACCGCGTTCGGCGCAAAATTCTTAGACCCTGCGGGAGATTTGCAAGCGGGGATTCCGCTCTGTCCGCCCGAGGGGGACGCGGGCACGGGAATGGTGGCTACCAATTCCGTGAAGCGGCGCACGGGCAACGTTTCGGCGGGAACGAGCGTGTTTGCAATGATCGTGCTCGAAAAGGAGCTTTCCAAGCCGTATCCCGAAATCGACCTTGTAACCACGCCCGTCGGCGATCTCGTCGGCATGGTGCATTGTAACAACTGCACTTCCGATTTAAACGGCTGGGTGAATATGTTCGGGGATTTCGCAAAGCTTGCAGGTTTGGATATTCCCAAATGGAAGTTGTACGATATGCTCTATTTCGAGGGCGAAAAGGGCGACAAGGACTGCGGCGGGCTCGTTGCGTATAACTGTGTTTCGGGCGAAAACATTACCGAAATCCAGAAGGGCAGACCGCTCTTCGTGCGGACGAGCGAAAGCAAGTTCAACCTTGCCAACACCATGCGCGCGCATCTGTATTCGGCGTTCGCCGCGCTGAAAATCGGCTGCGACATCATGTTGAAGGAAGAGGGCGTCGGGCTTGACCGCATCACGGGGCACGGCGGGATCTTCAAGACGGAGCGCGTCGGGCAGAGCTTTCTGGCAGCGGCTTTGGGCGTACCCGTAACACTGATGAAAACGGCGGGCGAGGGCGGCGCCTGGGGCATGGCGATCCTCGCCAACTACCTCGTCGAAAAACGGGCGGGGGAAACGCTCGACGACTATCTCGAAAACAGAGTGTTTGCGGGACAGGAGGGCGTAACGCTTGCGCCGAACGCCGAGGACGAAAAGGGCTTCGAACAGTTTATACAGCGTTATAAAAAGGGACTTCCCGCCGTGCGCGCGGCAGTCGACGGATTAGATTGAGGGGGATAAACGTATGTTGGAAGAATTGAAACAAAAAGTTTTAAAGGCAAACCTCGACCTTGTAAAAAACAAGCTGGTGCTGTTTACTTGGGGCAACGTCAGCGAAATCGACCGTAAAACGGGGCTTGTCGTCATCAAGCCGTCGGGCGTGGATTACGACGGGATGACTGCGGACGACATGGTCGTCGTCGATTTGGACGGCAAGGTAGTGGAGGGAAATTTGCGCCCGTCGTCCGACACGCCGACGCACCTTGAATTTTACAAGGCTTTCCCGAACGTGGGCGGAGTTACGCATACCCATTCCACGTTTGCAACGGCTTGGGCGCAGGCAGGAAGAAGCATTCCGTTTTACGGAACGACGCACGCCGACTATTTTTACGGCGACATTCCCTGCGCGCGCTCGTTGACGAAGGAGGAAATCGAGGGCGAGTACGAAAAAAACACGGGGCTTGCGATCGTCGAAAAGTTTAAAAACGATAAGCTCGATCCCATCGAAGTTCCGGGCGTGCTCATTCAGAGCCATGGAGTGTTTGCGTTCGGAAAGGACGGAGCGAACTCCGTGTACAACGCAACGGTCATCGAGGAGGTTGCCAAGATGGCGACGATTACCGAAGCGGTCAATCCGAACGTACAGCGCGCGGACAAGTTTATGATGGACAAGCATTATCTGCGCAAGCACGGAAAAAACGCTTACTACGGTCAGAAGAAATAAAAAATCCGAAAGCATACGTCGGTTTATCCTGTGTTTGCTTCCGGTCAAACAATACAAAAAACAAAAATTATTATTAGGGGTATTTAAAATGAAAGAAAAAGTAGTTTATTGGCTTACGGGTTCGCAGACGCTTTACGGCGACGACGTCCTTGCGCACGTTGCGCAGCACTCCGAAGAAATGGCGAATTATGTTAACGGGTTCGTTCCCGTTACCGTAAAGTACCTGACGACGTGCAAGAGCTCTGACGAAGTCGTGGAAGCCGTAAAAAAGGTTAACGCAGACGATAACTGTATCGGTATCGTTACCTGGTGCCATACCTTTTCGCCTGCGAAGATGTGGATCAAGGGCTTGAAGATGCTGCAAAAGCCCATGTGCCATTTTGCAACGCAGTACAACGAGAAACTGCCTTACGACACCATCGACATGGACTTCATGAACGAGAATCAGGCTGCGCATGGCGACAGGGAATTCGGCTATATCGTAACCCGTCTGCGTATGGATAACAAGGTCATCGTCGGTTACTACAAGGATCCCGAAGCGTTAAAGGAGCTCGCCTCCTGGTGCAGGGTGGCGGCGGGGTACGCGTTCTCCAAGTCGGTCAAAGTATGCCGTTTCTCCGATAATATGCGCGACGTTGCGGTTACCGAAGGCGACAAGGTGGAGGCGCATATCGACCTCGGCTGGCAGGTGGACTATTATCCCATCGGGGATTTGGTGGACTATATTAACGAGGTTACCGAAGCAGAAGTCGACGCCATGATGGCGGAGTATGCTAAGAAATACACGATGGGAACGAAGCGCGTGGAGGTCGTGCGCGAACAGGCGAAGTACGAAATCGCCATGGATAAATTCTGCAAGGATAAGGGAGGATATATCGGCATTGTCGACCATTTCGGGTCGCTGCACGGCATGAACCAGTTGCCGGGGCTTGCCATTCAGGACTTGCAGAGCAAAGGCTACGGCTTCGGCGCGGAAGGGGATTGGAAGATTGCGGCGCTCGGCGCGGTGATGCAATACATGGCGGATCAGAAGGGCACGGGGCTTATGGAGGACTACACTTACGATTTGAAGGACGGGTTGTGTCTCGGCGCTCATATGTTGGAGGTTTCGCCGCAGTTTGCGGCAACGAAGCCCGAAATTCAGGTTCATCCCTTGGGCATCGGAGGCAAAAGCGATCCGGCGCGCTTAGTGTTCGAGGGGATCTCTGCGCCCGAAGCGGTTGCGGTTTCCATGATTGATATGGGCGACAGACTACGCTTGATCGTGCAGAAAATCGAGCTTGTGAAATATCCCAAAAAGATGCCAAATCTTCCTGTCGGCGGACTGATGTGGAAGTATCAGCCCAACTTCAAGGACGGTGTTGCTGCTTGGATTTACGCGGGCGGCGCGCATCACACGGTGGTTTCCTCCGTGGTTACGGCGCAGGAGATGGTGGATATCGGTAATATGTGGGGCATGGAAGTCGTTTTGATCGACGAAAAAACGGAAATCAACGAATTCAAGAAACAGCTCCTTTGGTCGGACGCCGTTTGGAAAACGAGAAGATAAAAAGGTGAGTTACGGGGCGGAGCTGCGGCACCGCCCCCGTATTTTGCGGGAGAGATTATGTTTTTAAAGTCGTTCACGTTCGGAAATACGGAGGCGTACTATGCGGAAACGCCCGTTGCAGGGCAGTCGGGCAAGACGACGGTGGGGCTTGCACTCTATCCGCGCGGTTACTGTGCATCTCCCGAGCAGTTGGTATACGACAGTTTGGTGCAGGTCGCCTTTCGGGGCGACGACACGCTCGTAGATTATTCGTCGGGTATCACGATGCGAAATCGCGAGGGCAGCGTTTTAAGTGTTGTCGAGCAGCAAAGCGGAGACCGCGGCGTGCTGACCTGTCTTACCGACGGAAAGGGCAATTTTTATACCCATCATCTTGAATACGAGCCCGCAACGCAAGTCTTTACGATGTATGTCGATTATGAAAATCAGTCGGCGGAAACGCGCACGCTCGAAATGCTGTCGAGCTTTTCGCTGAGCGGAATCGCATCCGCGCAAAGCGGTTTACAAAGCGTTGCGGGCTTGCGTTTGAGGAGGATGCGCAGCGCGTGGTCGCGGGAATGCCGCGTTACGGACGAGATGTTTTCCGACCTTGCCATGGAACCGAGCTGGGCGAACTACGGATTAAAGTGCGAGCGCTGGGGGCAGGTCGGAAGTATGCCGAACCGCGGTTATTATCCTTTTGTAGCAGTCGAAGAAGCGGGCTTTTGTCTTGGCGTTCAGTTGGAGGCGCCCGCGTCGTGGCAAATGGAGCTCTGCCTCGAACGGAACGGCTGCGCGCTTTCGGGCGGGCAGGGCGATTTTGAGTTTGCGCATTGGTGCAAGGAAATTTTCCCGCAGGAAAGGTATCGCACGCGCAAGGCATTCGTAACGGTTAAATACGATTTTCTTTCGGCGTGCAACGCCTTCGTTCATTTTTTCGATTCGCGGCTGAACGTTCCGTCGGGCGAAGAGGACTTGCCTGTCATTTTCAACGAGTATTGCACAACTTGGGGCAATCCCACCGAAGAAAATATCGACAAAATTCTCGACGCTCTCAAGGGGCTTCCTGTGGAAACATTCGTTATCGATGCGGGCTGGTATAAGCCCGAGGGCAAGGAATGGGGCAACGCCGTCGGCGATTGGGCGGAAAGTAAAGAGGTGTTTCCCAACGGAATTTCCGCCGTAACCGATAAAATCCGTGCCGCAGGTATGCGCGCGGGCGTTTGGTTCGAATACGAAATCGCGGGCAGGGATAGTAAGGCGTTTTTCCGCGAGGAGCTGTTGTTAAAGCGCGGCGGAAAGACGATTACCTGTAAAAACCGTCGTTTTTTCGATTTGCGCCTGCCGGAAACGGAATGCTATTTGCAGGAACGGCTGGTAAACTTTTTAAAAGAAAAGCATTTTACTTACTTAAAAATCGACTATAACGACGCATACGGACTGGGGTGCGACGGCGCGGAATCGCTCGGCGAAGGGGGAAGACAGGTGGCGGAAAAGAGCGTCTGCTGGCTGGATAAGTTGCGGCGGGAGATTCCCGAGCTCGTCATCGAAAACTGTTCCTCGGGCGGAAGCCGCATTGAACCGCTACGCATGAATAAGGTTTCGATGTGCTCCTTTTCGGACGCGCACGAATGTGCGGAAATTCCGCTTGTTGCGGCAAACGTATCGCGCGTAATTCCCGCGCGTCAGTCGCAGATTTGGGCGGTTTTGCGCAAAGGCGAGCCTGATTCGCGTACGGTTTATTCTCTCTGCGCCGCGTTTATCGGCAGAATCTGCCTTTCGGGCGACGTTACGGAGCTGACGGAGCAGAAGAGAGAATTGCTTCTTTCGGGTTTGAATTTCTATGCGGAAGTCAAGGATATCGTACGCTTCGGGGACATCGCGGAGATCGACTGCAACGTCGAATATTACCGCTCGCCGAAGGGACGGCAGGTATACCGCAAGGAATACAACGGGCGGCAGCTCGTGCTCGTGCACTTTCTCGAGTGTCGGGACGAGCTTGAAATTCCGCTCGACGGGTATCGCGTGGATTGTACCTATACCGATTTAAACTTCGAAGAAGCGGACGGACGGTTAACGGTTTACGGCGAACCGTTTCATGCGGGCGCGTTCCTGCTTGTGAAAGAGAACGGTTGACAATTCTCTTTAAATCTTATATAATATCATAGGGTGAATGAATGGATTATCAACAAACGAAGGAGCTGCTCTCCGAAAAGGGACAGTTGCAATTATTGGAGCAATTCGACGCGCTTTCCGAAGAGGGAAAGGCGGAGCTGCTGCGGCAAATCGAAAAGATTGATTGGACGGTTTTAAATTCTCCCTCTGCGCCGCACGCAGGGGAGACGGAGCCGCTTACGGGGCTGAGTCTGCGTGAAATCGAAAAGAATAGGGAAGAATACTCCGCGCTCGGCGTAAAACTTATTCGGGAGGGCGCGCTCGGAGCGGTATTGCTTGCGGGCGGTCAGGGGACCCGTCTCGGTTCGGATGCCCCCAAAGGCGCGTTCAATATCGGTATTACCCGTCCGCTGTATATTTTCGAGTGTCTGATTCAAAACCTTTTAAATATTTTAAAGCCGATCGGTGCATTCGTTCCGCTGTATATCATGACGAGCGAAAAGAACGACGAGGAAACGCGGGCGTTTTTGTCGTCGCACGCTTATTTCGGTTACCCCGAAGAATACGTAACTTTTTTCGTGCAGGATATGGCGCCTGCCACCGACTTCGGGGGGAAGGTTCTGCTTGAAGCGCAGGGTAGGCTTGCGTTGTCGCCCAACGGCAACGGCGGGTGGTTTTCTTCGCTTCTGCGCGCAGGACACGTTGCCCGTATGCGTGAGAGGGGCGTGAAGTGGCTGAACGTGTTCGCGGTGGATAACGTGCTGCAACGTATTGCAGACCCTGTATTCTTGGGCGCGACGGCAATGGCGGGCGCGCCATGCGGCGCAAAGACGGTAAAAAAGCGCAATCCCGAAGAGCGGGTGGGGGTTCTCTGTAAGCGCGGAGGGTTGCCGGACGTCATCGAATATTACGAGCTCGACGAAGCCACGGCGAATTTGCGCGACGGAGCGGGCAATCTGCTCTATGCCGACGGCGTCATTTTAAACTATCTCTTTCAGGTTTCCCGTTTGGAGGAGATTGCAGCCGCCAAAATTCCCGTACATCGGGTAAAGAAGAAGGTGCCTTACTTCGACGGAACAAGGACGATAACACCTGCGTCGGAGAATGCCTACAAGTACGAAACGTTGATTCTCGACATGATACGCCTGACGGGAGACTGTCTTTCCTTCGAAGTGGAACGGGAACGGGAATTTGCGCCGATCAAGAACGCAACGGGTACCGACAGTGTTGAAACGGCACGCGCGCTATTGCAGAAAAACGGAGTGAAGTTATGACGAAGGACGTAGAACGCATGGCGGAACAGCTTGTTCGGCTGAATGCCTGCATGAAAGAGCTGTTCGATAAGGGCAACGTTGCGCTTTTTACCGAAATGAACGCGGCAATCAAAGAGATACATAAGATTGAACGGGCGGCGGATTCTCCTGCGATTCGTGCTGTTGGCGTGGATTTGGGAATTATCTACGAAAATTTCGATATGATTATTGCCGTTTTACGCACCACGGAAGACGGCGTTATCGATTCCGCTGCACAGACGGCGCTCAATCGGCTGTTACACAATATCGACTTGTCGGTAATTAAAATCGCCCGCGAATTCGAAATGATTTAACCCTTTTTCTTTAACGCAATCATACGAACGAAGTTCTGCAAGGAGTAACGATATGTCAAAAAAATCCAATCGGAAAAGAGCAGCGAAGCGTGCGTACCGCGAAGCGGAAAAAGCCGCCAAGCGCAATCCCAAAGCGCTCTGGGCGGTAATCGCAATCCTTTTGGTGCTCGTCATCGTTGCGGGCGCAGTGCTCTTTTGGCTGTATCGCAGCGGTAAAATCGACGCATGGAAGAACGGCGGCAACGATTCGGGTATCAACTCGGGCGGGAATCCGGGCGGCGGCGACGGTTCGGGCGGCAATCAGGGCGGCTCGAATACGGGCATCGGTATGGGCGCGGCGGAAGATATCGCTTCCGCTGATTTTTCCATACATTTTTTGGAACTCGGCGTTTCCAATGCGGGCGACTGCGTTTTGATAAAGTCAGGAAATACCGAAGTTCTGATTGACGCGGGAGCAAAGAGCGCGACGGCGCCTACAAAAGCTATGCTTGATTACGTTGCGAAATACTGTACGGACGGGGTACTGGAATACGTGATCGCAACTCATGCGCACGAAGACCATATTGCGGGATTTGTGGGGCAGGCGCAGGACGGTGCGCGCACGGGATTTTTGTATCAGTACAAAATCGGAACGATTATTCAGTTTGCGCGCCATAAAACGACGAGTCAGATTTATCAGCGTTATACGGAGGCGGTGGAATACTGTGCGGGTGAGGGGACGAACGTTTATACGGCACTCGACTGCGTTACCGAGACTAACGGCGCAAAGGCAACTTATTACCTCGACGATGCGCAGACGGTTTCGATGAACATTCTCAATCAAAAGTATTACAGTCAAAATTCAAGTTCCGAAAACAATTATTCCGTGTGTATGCTTTTAACGCAAAAGCTTGCTTCGGGCGAAAACAATTATTTGTTTACGGGGGATTTGGAAAGCTCCGGGGAAAGTTCGCTTGTAGACATGAATCCCGATTTGCCGCATTGCGTGCTTTACAAGGGCGGACATCACGGCTCGTCGACTTCATCCTCCGATAAGCTTCTCGATAAAATCACGCCGGACAACATTGCAATCTGTACCTGTGCGGGTACGTACGAATACGCCGATAAGCCGACTGCGGATAATCCGAACAATTATCTCAATACGTTTCCCACGCAGGAAGCAATCGACCGAATGAGTAAGCATACCGATAAAATATACGTAACGACGCTTGGAATTATCGACGTGGACAATAATTACAAAACAACGGGATTTACTTCCATGAACGGAAACATTGTGTTTTACTACGGCAAGGGGAAGGAGGAGAATGACAGTTCGCTCAAACTCTGGTGCTCGAACAATACGACGATTCTGAAAGAGACGGAATGGTTCCAAGCCAACCGAACGTGGAACGGAGTATAGCGGTATGGCGGAAATCACGGCAATCACGCCGCAAAAAAAGGACAAGTCCCGCTGTAATATCGAGCTGGACGGCAAATTCTTTTGCGGAATGAAGCTGGAAACGGTGATGAAGAATCGCTTAAAGGCGGGCATGAGCGTCGATACCGAATTTCTTTCCCGTTTGCAGATGGAAAGCGAAAAGCTTACGGCGCTCGATAAAGCGTTGACGCATATTACCGTTTCCATGAAAACGGAAAAGGAAATCCGCGATTATCTTACAAGGAAAGGATATCTGTCCGACGTTCTCGACTACGTCGTGGAGAAAATGAAAGGATACGGTTATCTTGACGACGCTGTGTACGCCAAGAGTTACGCGGAAAACGCTTCGGCGAGAAAGGGCAGGCGCATGATCGCGGCAGAGCTCAAACGGAAAGGCGTATCTGACGAACAGATCAAGGGCGCGCTCGACGGCTTGACGGGAGAGACGGAGAGCGCGAAAAGGCACTTTGAAAAGTATATGCGCGGCAAGACCTACGATCGTCCGACCCTACAAAAGGCGTTTCGGCATTTACTGTCCAAAGGTTACGACTACGAAACGGCGCGCGCGGCAATAAGCGGGGCGGATGATGAAGATTGAACTCATTGAAACTACGGATTCAACCAACGCTTATATCAAGCGGTATGTCGGCGCGGAGGAAAACGTCATCGTGTGTGCCGCGCGCCAAACGGGCGGCAAGGGAACGAAGGGACGTTCGTTTTCTTCCGAAGCGGGGGGTGTGTATCTCTCCGCACTTACGTTTTATCGCGATTTTCCCGCAAAGGAAGCTTTCCGTGTTATGACTCATGCGGCGGTTGCCGTTTGCCGTACAGCGGAGGCATTCGGTGCCGTCCCCGAAATCAAGTGGGCGAACGATGTGTTTGTTTACGGAAAGAAGCTTTCTGGAATCCTCATTGAGAATCAGGTGGAGAACGGGCGGCTGAAATACAGCATCGTCGGCATCGGAGTAAACGCCTGCAACGACCTTTCGGCGGTCAGAGACGTTGCTGTCAGTTTGTCGGAGGCGTGCGGGCGGAAGATTTCCGCAGAGGAGGCGCGCGGCATACTGATTGAAAATTATTTGCGGGAAGATACGTTCGACGACTATCTGTCCTACGTGCGCTTTCTCGGACGAGAGGTGGAAATCGCCGAGGGAAATGAGACGTATCGGGCGCAGGCAGTGCAAATACTCGGCGACGGCAGACTGCAAGTAAAAAAGAACGGACAGATCAGAACGCTGTCCGCGGCAGAGATAAAACTGAGGTTATAGCAATGTTTTTTTCATACGATTACAAGCAGTCGCACGAGGCGGACAGAAGGGCAGTGATGCAGGGGACGCCCGCACGCGTTTTCATGGAGCGGGCGGGGCTTGCGCTTGCAGATACGGTGGAGGCTGCAATGAATGCGGTCGAAGCGGACGAAGCGCTCTTCGTTTGCGGCGGCGGCAACAACGGCGGGGACGGATTTATCGCGGCGCGGCTTTTGGCAGAGCGCGGAAGGGCGACGCAGATTCTCTGCCTCGCCGAAAAGTTTTCAAGCGATTGCGCCCGCGCCAAAATCAGATATAAGGGCGAGGTTCTGGGCAGGATTCCGCGTCGACGGTATGCCCTCGTTGTGGACTGTGTCCTCGGTACGGGGCTTTCGCGCACACCCGAAGGCGACGCTGCGGCGCTGATTGCCTTTATCAACTCGAATGGGGCGTACGTTGTTTCCTGCGACGTTCCAAGCGGACTGTCGGATAACGGTATTGCCCTAACGCCCTGCGTCCGCGCTGACGAAACGCTTACGATGGGGTACATAAAGAACGCGTTGACGCTTGCCGACGGTGTGGACGTTGCAGGTCGGGTGAGTATCGCGGACATCGGAATCTCTACTCCCGATAAGGGTACGCGCGTCTGGGAAGACGAGGACGTTGCTACCTATTTTCCATATAAACGCAGTAACGTGAATAAGGGAACGTTCGGCAAGGCGTATCTGCTGAGCGGCGGTACTCGGATCGGCGCGGTAACGCTGTCGGCACGAGCCTGTCTGCGCTCAGGGTGCGGCTATACTTTCGTATGTGTGCCCGAGGCGTATGCGGCGCAACTGGGGGTGGCGATGCCGTCGTGCGTCGTGGGGGATTTTCATGGGTTAAACGCCGAGATACTTTCTGCCGACGCCGTTGCGCTCGGGATGGGTGCGGGTGCCAACAAGGAGTTATACGAGCTTGTCGTCGGGCTTTTGAACGAGTATCAAGGGACGCTGATTCTTGACGCGGACGCGCTGTCCGCGCTTGCGGCGTACGGCATGGAACCGCTGAAAAAGAGCGCCTGCGAAGTAATTTTGACGCCGCACCCCAAGGAGTTCTCCCGTCTGACAGGCAGGAGCGTGAAGGAGATCCTTGACGACGCGCTTCCGCTTGCGGGGGAGTTTGCACGAGAATACGGCGTTACGGTGATTCTGAAAAACAACCGTTCGATTATCAGTAACGGAATTCAGACGGTAATTAATTCCACGGGGACGCCCGCCCTCGCAAAGGGGGGAAGCGGAGACGTGCTGTCGGGATTGCTGGTCGGAACCTGCGCCCGCGGGGTGTCCGCGTTTGAGGCGGCGTGCGTATCGAGCTTTATTCTGGGGCGTGCGGGCGAGCTTGCCGAGGAGGAAACGGGCGATTACGGAACTACGCCCGAGGACGTGATTTTAAAGATTCCGCAGGCAATAGCGTCCGTTCGGCAGTAAATCAACAAGAGAAATGCCCCCAAAGGAGGGCATTTTTTAAATATTTATAGTATTATGCCACACATAATACGTGATTTTAGGTAGATTGGGCGTAACCGAAGCTTCTTACGGTTACGGCGAGCAGCATGAGAACGGTGCCCGATACGAGGTAATAAACGGGAAAGAAGGTAAACAGGCTCATAAACAGCAGCAGAATTCCGCTCGTAAAAAACGGGCGCGCGCTCTTCTTGGAAAAGATTCGCCGAAAGGTCCGCTTTGCGCTTTTGCGCGGAACTTCGCCCAGAATCAAGGGGGAGGGCACGGTGTCCGTGCGGGAAAAAAGGGAGTATATTTCGTTTCCCTTCATGGTTTTCAGTCCGAACCGATCGAGCAGTTTTTCCGCTTCTGCGGTCAAATCGTTGCAGACGAGAGTGAACTGTGAGCCGTGATATTCGCGGATAAGTTTTGCGATTTCATCGGCGGAGATGGGTTGCATGGAGAAGCGGGGCAGGTATAATCCGTCCGCCTCCAAGCCGTCTCCCTCGCAGTGCGCGTTCTCCTTTCCGTCCGCTTTGAACGCAAGAAGCAACGCGGCGCGGACGCGCTCTTCTTTTTCAAGCGCAAGATGTAAAAGGAGAGCGTCGCGTTCCTCCCGCTCTTTTTTGCTTAAGTTGCGCTTGCGGTGGTTTCGGTAAGCAATGAGAAAGACAATGCCTGCCGCAGACAGAGCAAATAAACAAGCGAGCGCTACGGAAAGGGCAAGCGAAATTTTGAAGTACCTGAGAAATCCGACGGATAAAAAGAATGCGGCGACGCCGTAAAAGAGGACGTCGGCGATCAAGGGAAAATCTATTTTTTTCATACCGTAATTTTTGACGCGTTTTGCGCAAATTAAACTTGCAAATAGGGAAAAAATATTGTATAATTGAAGTATGTTCAACGGTGAAAAATTATGAGAGTCGGTCTGTTCGGCGGCTCCTTCGACCCCGTCCACAGAGAGCACGTGCGCCTCGTTGCGGCGGCGATCCGCGCGCTTGCATTGGACGAAATCGTTATCATCCCATCTTTTGTTGCGCCTCATAAGCGGAACGGGGCGGTTGCTTCTGCGGAAAACCGACTTGAAATGGCGGAAATCGCCTTTCAAGGGATAAAAAAGGCACAAATCAGCGATCATGAAATATTCCGCGGGGATACAAGCTTTACTTATCTGACGGCGGAGTACTTTGCAAAAGCGTATGCGGGAGCGGAGCTGTACTGGCTCGTGGGCGCGGATATGCTTGAAGATTTTTTTTCTTGGAAGCTGCCGGATCGGATTCTGTCCTGCGTTACGCTTGCCGCTTGCGGGAGGGGGAATTTATCCTGTGATTTGCACGAGCGGTTTCGGGCGCGTTTTCATCGGGATTTTGTTTCCGTTCCTTTCTGCGGGGAGGAGGTGTCGTCTACCCGCATCCGTGTGGCGATTGCCTTCGGAAAGAAAACGGAGGATTTGCCCGAAGGAGTACGGCGGTATATCGACGAAAGGGGGCTGTATACGCACCCTGCGATTGCGCCCGCGCTCGCACTTGAAAAGCAGGAGCGTCGGGAACACAGCTATCGCGTTGCTCTGCTTGCGGCGGAGTGCGCACCCCGCTACGGCATTTCCCAAAAGAAGGCGATCCTTGCCTCGGCGTTGCATGATTGCGGAAAATACGTTCCTCTGTCGTCGCCCTTACTTTGCGGGTTCTCTCTGCCCGACGGCGTGCCTGCGCCCGTTGTGCATCAATATACGGGTGCGTACCTTGCCGAGCACGCATTCGGCGTAACGGACGAGGAGGTGCTCGACGCGATCCGTTATCACACGAGCGGCAGGGAGGACATGACGCCGCTGGGAAAGCTTATTTTTCTGGCGGATATGTTGGAAGAGGGGCGCGAATTTCCCGAGGTAGAACGATTGCGCGCGGCGTTGAAACGGGACTTGGACGAGTGTCTATTACTCTGTTTCGAGCATCAGAACGCCTACCTTGAAGCGAATCAAAGCAAAGGTTGCGAGATATATTCTCTGACGAAAAAGGCTTATAATTGGATAAAAAGCAAAAAATCATAGTATTATGCCATGCATAATACGTAAAAAAATCAAAAAAGAGGTTGTTTATGGAAGGATATGAATTGGCGAAGGCTTGCGCAAAGGCGCTTGCGGCAAAAAAAGCGAAGGATATACTGTTGGTGAACGTCGGCGAACAAACGGTGGTATGCAGTTACTTCGTTATTGCAAGCGGAACGAGCACGACGCAGGTGCGCGCGCTCGGCGACAACGTGGAAGAGGAGTTGGAAAAAGCGGGCGTAACCGCTCTGCGCAAGGAGGGATTGCGCGAGGGGCGCTGGGGCGTCGTCGACTACGGAGACGTTGTCGTGCATATCTTCAACGAGGAGTCCCGCCTGTTCTATTATCTCGAACGGCTCTGGGATTCGGGAAGAAACGTCGAGCGGTATACGGACGACGATACCGGGTCGAAGGGCTAATCTTTAAAACGGATTTGTTTGGGTTTATCGTATTCCGTTTTGGCGCGCTTTTTCTTTTTCTCGACGAGGTAGTACACGGGCTCGGGTTCTTTGGGTTTCGGCTTTTCGGGGGGAAGCTTTTTTCGAAGCGTGCGCCAGCCGAGCCGCGCAAGGCGGAATGCGTGTACGAGGATGATACAGATAAGGAGAATGCAGCACGTCCAAAAGACGCCCATTCCTTGAACGGAGAGGAGATTCATACCAAGAATTGTACTCTCTTTTTTTTGTCATAAAATAGCTAAGAAAAGAATATTTTTAAATGTTTTCGGGAATAATCGCTTCGTATGGAAGGAACGGTTTTATCCAAAAAAGAAATTACGGAATACGAAGAGTTTAAAAGAGAGCGGCGGGAGCGAGAGGTAACCTTTACTTTGAAGCGTTTGGAAATCGACGCGGCGCGGCGGGAAACTGACCGGTACGCGCTGAATGCCGCCTGCGATCTTGTAAAGAAAACGGGGGCTGCGGCAATCGCAGTGTTTCCCGTAAACGTTTCGGCGGCGCGGCGCCGAATGGGCGAAGGGGAGCCGATCGTATCGTGTGTGGCGGGCGGAACGGGCGAAAGTCTGATTTCCGTAAAAAAAGCGGAGGCGAAGCGTGCCGCGCGGCAGGGCGCCAAGGAGATACGGCTCGTGCCCTGCTACTCCGCCCTTTTCGGCGGGAACTTCGCCTATTTGAAGCGGGAAATCAGGCGCGTGAAGCGCTCGGTGAAGAAGTGTGTGCTGGTCTATTCGCTCGACGACCGTTCGCTGAGCGAGGCGGAGATAGAGCGGGGTGTGCGAGCGGCGTGCGAAGCCAAAGCAGACGCGGTATCGGTACGCGGGGAAATCGATTTGATCATGCTCGCCGTGCGGCTGAGCGCGGGACGGGTGCGCGTAGACGCTTCGGGCGTAGAGAACGCCGAGCAGCTGCGTCTGCTCGTAAAGGCGGGCGCGGCGCGGGGGATGACGCGTTTCGCGGCTGAAATCGAAAAGGAATTGTATTGCGCTGCGGAGGAGGGCGGCTTCGTCGAGGGGATCCCCATAACCGAAACGGAAAGCGGCGATACGGCAGACCGGGGAACGGAGAACGAAAATTGAAACGGAAAACCCGCGCGAAAAAGCGCGGGTTTAAAATTACGACGCAAAAATCCCGATTTTTTGTGTAATCGATACGAAATTCTCGAAAAGCACCTAAAAATGCTTTGCGTTTTTTTTAAATTATTGTAAAATAGATTAGTATATCTATACTATTTAAAATAACGTGTAGGAAATCCCGCGGGGGTTTCCGGGAAGGAGCAATACTTTATGGGTCTTATCACGCGCGGAGAAAGCCGCAGAAGCATCAAAAAACTGACGAAGAAGGCGCTTCGGGTAGAAGCGCTCGAACCGAAGTACGCCGCAATGAGCGATGCGGAGCTGAAAGCGCAGACGGGAATTTTAAAGGATCGGCTGAAAAACGGAGAAACGCTCGACGACATTCTCCCCGACGCATTTGCGGCGCTGCGCGAAGCGAGCGCGCGCGTTCTCGGCATGAAGCATTTCCGCGTTCAGATTATCGGCGGCATCTGTCTGTTTCAGGGGCGGATCGCCGAAATGAAGACGGGAGAAGGAAAGACGCTTGTTGCAACGCTCCCCGCGTACCTCGAAGCGCTGTCGGGCAGAGGGGTGCATATCGTAACGGTCAACGATTATCTTGCCCGCCGCGATGCGGAATGGATGGGCAAAGTGCATAGATTTATGGGGCTTACGGTCGGCGTGGTCGTCCCCGGTATGGAAGACGACGAAAAGCGCGCGGCGTACGCATGCGACATTACTTACGGAACGAATAACGAGTTCGGGTTCGACTATCTGCGCGACAACCTGAAATCCGACTTGAAGCTTATGGTGCAGCGCGAGCTCAACTTTGCCATCGTCGACGAGGTGGACTCTATTTTGATCGACGAAGCAAGAACGCCGCTCATTATTTCGGGTAAGGGCGAGCAATCCTCCTCGCTGTACGAGCAAGTCGACCGCTTCGTGAGAACGTTGAAGGGCGGCTTCGACGACGACTTGAAGGACGCGGAAAACGCGGAAAAGAACCGTAAAAAGAACGATTCGAGCGCGCAGAAGCTGCAAAAGGCGGAGGAACTCGAATGGGATTACGTTATCGAGCGGAAGGACAAGCAGGTTCAGCTTACCGAATACGGCGCGGAAAAAGCGGAAAAATTCTTCAACATCGACAATGTGGCGGACATCGCCCACCAGTCGCTCAACCACCATATCCAGCAGGCGCTTAAAGCGCATCATCTTTTCCACCTCAACGAAGAGTATATTATCAAGGACGGCGAAATCATCATCGTCGACGAGTTTACGGGGCGTCTGATGATCGGACGCCGTTATTCCGACGGCTTGCATCAGGCAATCGAAGCGAAGGAAGGGGTGAAGATTCGGGAAGAGAATAAGACGTTTGCAACGATTACCTTCCAGAATTATTTCAGACTCTACCGCAAACTCTCGGGAATGACGGGTACCGCCAAGACGGAGGAGGGCGAATTCCGTACGATTTACTCTCTCGACGTCGTGGAGATTCCTACCAACAGACCGATAAAGAGGATCGACATGCACGACAGGGTGTTTGCGACGGTAGACGGTAAGAAGAAGGCGATCGTCAGGGAGATTGCCGAGCGGCACGAAAAGGGACAGCCCATTCTCGTGGGTACCGTATCGGTAGAGAAATCGGAAGAAATTTCCCGTCTTTTGATCCGCAACGGAATTCATCACAATATATTGAATGCAAAGAACCACGAGCGCGAGGCGGAAATCGTGGCGCAGGCGGGCAGATTCGGCGCGGTTACGATTGCAACCAACATGGCGGGTCGCGGAACGGATATTCTGCTCGGCGGCAATCCCGAATATCTCGCGAAAAAGCGTTTGCGCGAAGAGGGCGTCGAGCGTGAAACCATCGAGCTTGCCACGAGCTACGCGGAGCTCGACGAGGCGACGGAACAAGTGCGTCAACGTTACCGTTCGTTATACGATTCATATAAGGAAAAGACGGACGAAGAAAAGCAGAAAGTGATTGCGGCGGGCGGACTGTGCATTATCGGTACCGAACGGCACGAAAGCCGCCGTATCGATAACCAGTTGCGCGGTCGTTCGGGACGGCAGGGCGACATGGGCGCGTCGCTGTTTTTCCTCTCGCTTGAAGACGATTTGATGATGCGTTTCGGCGGTGAACGGATGAAGTCGATTTATAGCCGCGCAAAAATGGAGGAGGACGAGAGCCTCGAATCCAGACTGCTGTCCCGCTTAATCGAGTATGCGCAAAAGCAAATCGAAGGCAGAAACTTCAGTATCCGTAAAAACGTCCTGCAATACGATGACGTCATGAACAATCAGCGTAAGATTATGTATGCAGAGCGCATGAAGGTGATCAAGGGCGAAAGCGTGCATGATCAGGTACTGAAATATATTCCGGACTACGTTGCGGCAACGGTACGCGCAGCGGTCAATGCCGACCAGATGCCCGAGAAATGGAACGAGGACGACTTGAACGAGGCGATCGAGCGCAAGCTGATTCCCGAGGGAAGTAACTATATCACGCGCGAAAAGCTGGAAAAGTGGGAGTACGATGACGCAATCAAGCGCATTTCCGAAAAAACGCAAAAATGCTACGAGGAGAAGATCGCCAATATTCAGGCGGAACTTCCCGTCAACTTTTCCGACGTGGAGCGCAGCGTGCTTCTCCGCGTCGTCGACTCCAACTGGATCGATCATATCGACGCCATGGACCGTCTGCGCAAGGGTATCGTTTTGCGCGCGGTGGGTCAGATAGACCCCGTTATCGCGTATAAACAGGAAGGCTTCGCGATGTTCGACGAGATGATCGAACGTATTCAGGAGCGCACGATTGCGATTTTGCTGAAAGCGCAGATTCAGGAGCGCCCGCAGCCCGTGCAGCGTGTGATGCCTTCGGTATCCCGCCCGCAGCAGCCGAGCAAGGCAAGCGAAGCAACGGAAGCAAGCGAAGAAAATGCACCCGAGTCGGAGACAAAAGCAAAGGAAAAAGCTGCGCCTGCGGCCGACGCAGTGCCCGACGTGCCCGCGGCGGTCAACGTCGACGCGCTGAAAACAAACGGTTCCGGGAAATACAATCCCGCGACCAAGAAAAAGTTGAAGAAGGTCGGACCGAACGATCCTTGCCCCTGCGGAAGCGGACTCAAGTATAAGAAGTGCCACGGCAGACCTTGGTAAATTTTCGATCGGTTGGAACGGACGGGCGAAAATTAAGATTATCAGGGAGAGGATATGTTTAAAGCGGACGATTACAGACTGAAAATAAAGGCGCTCGAGGATACGCTTGCACAGGCGAAGTACGCGCTCGACATCGACAACCGCACGGAGCAGTTGAAGGCTCTGCGTGAGGAGCAGGAAAAGCCCGAGGTTTGGCAGGACTTGGAGCGTTCCGCCAAAATCGGGCGTGAAATTTCCGCAAATGAAAGCAAAATTGCGGCGTATTCTGCGTGTCGAAAAGCGTTGGACGATGCCAACGAGATCATTGATCTTATCGAGGAGACGGAAGAAGAGGAACTTGTTCCGGAGCTTGATAAGATGATGGAGGTCTCCGTAAAGGACATCGAGGGTTTGCGGATCCGTGCATTGCTGCGCGGAAAGTACGACGGTTCGAACGCGCTTTTGTCCCTTCATGCGGGCGCGGGCGGTACGGAGGCGTGCGACTGGTGTCAGATGCTTTACCGTATGTATTGCCGCTACGCCGAAACCAACGGATTTAAGGTAACGGAAATCGACCGCTTGGCGGGCGACGGTGCGGGACTGAAATCGGTGGACTTCAAGGTGGAGGGCGAAAACGCCTACGGTTATCTGAAAGCGGAAATCGGTGTTCACCGTCTGGTGCGCATATCTCCCTTTGACGCCAACAAACGCCGCCAAACCTCCTTTGCCTCCGTCGAAGTTATGCCCGAAGTGGACGACGACAACGCTGTCGAAATCAAGGACGAGGATATTCGTATCGACGTATACCGTTCGTCTGGCGCGGGCGGACAGAAGGTTAATAAAACGGAAACGGCAATCCGAATTACGCACTTTCCTACGGGGATCGTGGTTACCTGCCAGAACGAGCGCAGCCAGCTTCAGAATAAGGAAATGGCGTTTAAATACCTGCGTTCCAAGCTGATTGAAAAGCAAATCGAACAGCGCTTGGCGGACGAAGCGGCGCTGAAAGGCGAAACGAAGAAAATCGAGTGGGGCTCGCAGATTCGCTCGTACGTGTTCTGTCCCTATACGCTCGTCAAAGACCACCGTACGGGCTACGAAATTGGCGACGTGCAGGCGGTCATGGACGGCGATATACAAGGCTTTATCATAGATTACTTGAAAAAGTCATAACGCGCTTTGCCTTGCTATTCATAAAAAGCGGGGTAGTTTTATTCGCGTTTTTATTCACATGAAAAATCCTCTTATTCTCGGAATTGAATCTTCTTGCGACGAAACGGCGGCGGCAGTCATCTGCGGTCGTGTTTTGTTGTCGGACGAAATTGCGTCTTCTGCTTCGGTACAGTCGAAATTTGGCGGCGTTGTGCCGGAGATAGCCTCGCGCGAGCATCTGTTCGCGGTAGACGGCGTCGTAAAGCGTGCAATCGACAGGGCGGGAATCAAAAAAGAGGATATCGATGCGGTCGCCGTAACCTACGGGGCGGGGCTTTTAGGCGCGCTGCTCGTCGGGCTGTCCTTTGCAAAGGGCTTTGCATACGGGCTTGGCATTCCGTTCATTGCCGTAAACCATATCCGCGGACATCTTGCCGCAGCGTATTTGGAGGACGAAACGCTGAAACCGCCCTTTATTTCGTTGCTTGCGAGCGGCGGACATACGGCGGTGCTGTTCGCCGAAACGGAAACAAAGTCCTCCGTTCTCGGCGGTACGCGCGACGATGCGGTGGGCGAGGCGTTCGATAAGGTCGCCCGCATTTTGTCGTTGCCTTACCCCGGAGGTCCGCATCTTGAAACTCTTGCCCGCGAGGGGAATGCGTGCGTGCCTATGCCGACGATGCTGAAAGGGGCGGGAGGCTACGACTTTTCATACAGCGGGTTAAAGACGGCGGTTCTGAACTACTGCCACAACGCCGAACAGCGCGGCGAGGCGTACAGCCGCGCGGACGTCGCCGCGTCTTTCCAACGCGCCGCGCTCGATGTTCTCGTGGAAAAGACGGTGCGGGGCGCGCAGGAAAAGGGCGTGGATACCGTAACGGCGGGCGGCGGCGTGGTTGCCAACGGGTATCTGCGCGAAAAACTGACGTCTGCCTGCAAAGAGGCGGGTTTGCGTCTTGTGCTGCCGATCAAGCGGCATTGTACCGATAACGCCGCGATGATAGCGTCGGAAGGTCTGCTGCAATACCGTGCGGGTAACTTTGCCGCGCTAACGCAGAACGCCGAGGCAAGCATTCCGCTGAGATGATCAATATATATATGGAAAGCAAGTATCCCGCGTCTGGTTCGGCGCGGGATATTTTTACGTTTTGCCTTGCGGGAAAACTGTTTTAATTTACTTGTCAAGCCGAAACGAATGTGATATAATTCAATATGTACTATTGTAATTATCGTAGAATAGTATGCACTTTAAAAAACGGGAAAACGGTGGCGGCATGAGCGACGAAAAGAAAAAGATTTTAATTGTAGACGATTCCGAGTTCAATCGGGCGTTGTTGGCGGATATTTTGTTCCCCGATTTTGACATTATCGAAGCGCAGAACGGTTTGGAGGCGATAACGATTTTGCGCGAGAAGGAAATGAATATTGCCTTGATGTTGCTCGACATCGTCATGCCGGAAATGGACGGCTTCGAGGTGCTCGCCATGATGAACAAAATGGGGTGGATTAAAACCGTAAACGTCATCATGATTTCCGCCGAAAGCGGCGGCGCGTATATCGACAGAGCATACGATTTGGGCGCGATCGACTATATCAGTCGTCCCTTTGACGAGCGCACCGTAAAACACCGCGTTACGAGCAGTTTCCTCCTGTCCTTGAAGCAAAAGGAAATGGCGGAGCTTCTTTCCGAGCAAATCTACGAAAAAGAGAAAGACAATTCCCTGATGATAGAAATTCTTTCGCATATCGTGGAATTCAGAAACGGGGAAAGCGGTTTGCACGTGCTGCACGTGCACGCGATAACGGATTTACTGTTGCGCGAGCTGGAAAAAAAGACGGATAAGTATCCGCTGACCAATAAAGAAATTCTGTTGATCGGCAACGCTTCCGCGCTTCACGATATCGGAAAAATTACCATTCCTTCCGAAATATTAAACAAACCGGGAAAGTTTACGCCCGAGGAGTTTGAAATTATGAAGCGCCACACGCTTGAAGGGGCGGCAATGCTCGAACAGATGCCCTCGCGCAAGAACGAAAAGCTGGTGCAGATTGCCTATCAGATCTGCCGTTGGCATCACGAGCGGTTCGACGGAAGAGGGTATCCCGACGGACTGAAGGGGAACGATATTCCCATTGCGGCGCAGGTGGTTGCGCTTGCCGATGTGTACGACGCGCTGACGAGCAAGCGTTGCTATAAAGCGGCGTACGAGCCGGAGGTAGCCGTTCAAATGATTTTAAACGGCGAATGCGGAGCGTTCAATCCGATTTTACTCGACTGCTTAAAAGACCTTGCCGATACGTTGAAAAAGGAACTGACGGTCATGTCGATCGGGCAAGCGACGGAAAAGAGTATCAATAACACCGTAAGCCAGATTCTCGATTCGTCCGGTTCGGAGGCTTCGAACAGAACGATTCAGCTGCTCGAATACGAGCGCATGAAATTTAAATATCTTTCGGATATTTCAAGCGAAATCACCTTCGAATATATTCCCGTGCCCGAAATGATCAAGCTTTCCGATTGGAGTGCGGAAAAGCTGGGGTTGCCCGTGGCGATCGTCAATCCTGCGGAGCACGCCGCTTGGACGGGTATTTTTTCCGGAACGGACTTTACGGACTTTCTCGAAAAAGTAAAAAACACCACGCCCGAGCACTCCGTGGTGGCGCAGAAGTATCTTTTGAACGTCGGCGGAAAGAGCAAGTGGCACAAAGTCATTGCCAAAGCGATGTGGACGAGCGACGACAACCCCGAGTTTGAAGGCGCAATCGGTAAAATCGTAGACGTCAACGAGGAAACCAAGGCGATGAACGAGCTGGAAGAGCGCAACGACCACGATGCCAAGACGGGGCTTTTCAACCATGAGGCGGCAAAAAAGCGTATTACGGAAAAGCTGACTTCGGGTTCGGGTGCCAAGTATTTCCTCGCAATGTTCGATTTGGACAATTTCAAGAGCGCGAACGACAATTACGGACATCTGTTCGGCGACGAAGTTCTGGAAGAGGTTGCTTCCCGCTTGCGTGAAAGCGTGCGTTCTTCGGATATAGCGGCGCGCATGGGCGGCGACGAGTTTATTCTGTTCATGGAGTACAAAGACCATCCCGAAACGCTCGTAAAGAGGGTTTTCGATTGTATTTCGGGGGATTTCAAGGGATTTTATATCTGTGCGAGCATGGGCATTGCCTGCGTGGAAGAGGACGTCGACTACGATACCCTGTTCAAAAAGGCTGATGCCGCTATGTACGTGGTAAAGCGTAACGGCAGACGCGCTTGGCGCTTCTACGACGACAGCATGGAATCCATTTTGAAAAACGGGCACGACGAAGCGCCCCGCGGATAATTTTTATAGGAGGGATATATGTCAAAGAAAAGCGAATTAAAAAAGCAAATCGAAGAGAGCGAGCTGGAAATCGAGTCGCTGGAAAAGAAACGGAACCGCTCGCAGTCTGCGTTGTTGCAGGCGTTTATGAAGAAAGAGGAACCGAGCGCGGCGGACAAGGAGTACTACCAAGTATACTCCGAGCTCATCGAGTTGGAACGGCAGAATTTACAAAAATTAAAGACAGAACTAAATAAGTTATAATTCGCCGGCGAAGCACGGTTCCCTTGTCATTCCGTGCAAATCAAGGAAGCTTTTAAGGCGTGGCATAAAACATAATTTTTTTATTCGACAGGAAGGACAAATAGAAAATGAAAGGCAGATTATCATTGGGGAAGAAGTTCTTAGTTGCGTTGTTTGCGGTATTGGCGTTGTTCTCGTTGGTTGCGGGGCTGTGTTTGCCGAAGCTTTTCAACGAGGCTTATGCGCAAGAAACAACGGCGCCCGATTATTCGGATGCAACGAAGTATCGGTTACTGGACGTCAAGGTAAAGTCTTACACGCCCGACACGAGCGATACGCCCGATACGCTGAAAGAGAATTATTTTCAGGTATACGGCAAAATGGACGAGAGCGATGCGGGAACACTGATCGAAGACTTGTCCCTTTTGGAAGTTATTATCGAAAACGGCTACCTGCGCACGGATGAGGGCAATAAGGTTACGATAATCTATCTGCCCGGCAGCCCTGACAGCGTTTCCTCGGATTATATTATCGAAGGTGGAAGCGTACGCGTCGCGCAGTTGAAAAGCGTATCGCTTAAAGTTGCGGACGGGTGGACGCTTTCTGGCGGCTACTGGCGCAAGACAGTGCAAAACGCCGACGGCGATACTTGGTACGAGCTTTCGGCATTCGTTGCGGGCATGACGCAAAAGATGTTGTTTGACAATCTCGTCGTTACGGCGGAGTACGAAAAGTCCTCGCATATCGTCGGGTTTACCTACGACGATAACAACGCGATCAACGGGACTACGACGGGTGAGCCCGTGCCCACCGTCAATTATCCTTTTACGACGACTACGAATCGGGTAACGGTATCCTTCGGCGCAAGCGCAGCCGAGCAGGGCAGCCTTTCGGTGAATTTCGAAGAGGAAAAAATCGTCGCCATCAAGTTGAACGAGAAGTGGAAGCAGCCTACAACCGTTCAATCAAGTACGTCTTTAAGCTCGCTTGGATTGTTGGACGTAGGAACGATTCTTCCCATATACAACAGCGGAAGAGAGGCGGAAAATTACCGTTTCGATCCCGTGTGCACTATCGACGGCACGTTAGCACCTACGGCAAAAGACATTCAAAAGGCTTTAACAGATTCAAATTATAAGTACGATAAAACGCTTACCGTGAATTATAACGGAAGCAACCAAGAAAACGTAAAACCCATCGTCGTTCATATTACGGGCATCGAGTACGTCGGACCGAGCTCAATTTCGGGGGAATTGGGGGGCAACCCTGTTCGTCAAACCGCACACGCTAAATTTGATTTTACGGGGTTGACGGTAACCTTTCGTTACGGTAACGGTAGAGTTGCCATACCGTTGGAAGATTTGAACTTTGAGAGTAATATCAAAGTCGGTTATTCGACGTCGGGGAACGATGAATATCCGTTGACCGAATTAAGTACCCAAGTAAATTTCGCAAAAATTACGGTTTCCTTTTCCTATATAAACGATAAGGGACAACGGACAGAATGCGATATTGCGGATTCTCGTGAGATTGATGTCGATCCCGCGGTGCTAAGCGTGCCCGCACTGAAATCTTCAAACGGCGAAGAGAATTACGACATTATCACTTATTCCGTAGATAATTGTTTCAAGACGCTCGATCTGACGGGTTTGGACGCGACGGCGTTAACGGTATCTTTTACGGATTCCCAGAACGGGGACGCTATTATTGACGTCAATAATTCCTCCAACGGAATCCTCACGTACGATTCCGCAACGGGAAAGGTTTCCTTCCTCCGCAGCGGCTTATTCGTTATGAGCGTTACGCTTAAAGACGGCGGCGACTACGTTTGGGGCAATCCTTCCTCGTTGGCGGCGCAGAGCGGCAGAGTAAAGAAGACGGACTACGAGTTGCAATACACGCTGCAAGTAAATAAGGCGCCGATCGACGTTTCGCTCGTCTATGAAAACGGAGCGAACAGAGTTTACGGTTGGACGGAGGAAACCTCGGCAAGTGTCAGCGCAAGAATCCAAGGCACGCAAGATCCGATCGAAGGAATGGGGACTGCGCAGGGTTCGAATCTCGTATACGAGTTCTGGTACTATAAAGGAACGGAAAGCGCCGCTTCGGCAACGAAGGACGTTACCAAAATCAGAGAGGTCGGAAACTATTTCGTTCTCGTCAGAACGCTTGAAAACAACATTTATCAGGCGGGACAGTCGAGCGCCGTCGGTTTTGAAATCACGAAAAAGCCCATTAGCGTAACGGATATTAAAGTTAAGACGCAGGAATTTAAGGGCGAAGCGTACGACGTGAACGACTTTATCAATTACAATTCCGTACCGTTTGCCTACGGCGACAAGCTAGCGGATATCTTTACCGTGTCGAGCAGCGACACCAAAGAGGATAAAAACCATAAAATAGGTTACATCCACGCCAATAGTTACACAGCTTCGATTGCTTTCAATCAGGAAAAGCTCGGCAAAAACTATCTGTGGAGCGACGGCACAACGGGCGCAAAATCTATCGACTTTACAATTATTGCGCGCGAGATAACCGTTAACGCAAGTGCGAACGGTTTTACATACGGCGAAGTCGGTCAGCTCAACGCGTCGGCTTCTTCCGATCCCGCGTTCGTAACCCTGTCGCAGCCCGCGTATTACTTTGCGGGCGGCGTAACGCAACCTACGGGCAATTCCGAAACGTGGAACGCAGGTAATTACTGCGCTTACTTTACGTGGGATTACGCTGCGGGCATCGTGGCGCAGGACGGCGACCTCGTTTTAAAGCAGAACGGTACGGCGCTTTCGAATACCGATAAGCGGTTCTTTGCTGAGTTTACCGTCGGCAAAGCGACGCTTACGAAAATCGACTTTACGACGGAAAAAGCCCTCGGCACGTACGACGGTAGCGGACATGCAATCTCATCCAATTGGGGAAGCGTTTCAGCGGACTTAAAGAACGGTAATGTGCTTGCGGATATATTAGCGGTTACAATCGAAGGAACGCTTACGGCGGAAGTTGCCGATAAAATTGTTACCACGGGAATGAGCTTTGCGGACGGCTCGGCGTTTGTAACCGAAGCGGGAACGTATCGAATCACGGTTTCCTTTCAGGATACTAACGGCAACTATCAGTGGGCGGATGGGCGTACGGAAGTCGTGTTCGAAGACTTTACCGTTGCGCGGAAGGAAATCTCGTTTCAGGCGTTCGACGGAGAAACGGAATTTGAAGATTTAAATAATATTTTCTACGTATATAACGGCGAGGCGCACGCGCCCACGGTAAAAGCCGTATCAGGTGTAACGGTGGGCAGCGACGTTATCGAGCTTTCCCTCGAAGGGTTTACCGCTCTCTACGCAAAAGACGGTACGGAACTTTCGTCCGCGCCGATTGCGGCGGACGAATATTACGTGCTCGTCAACGACTTTACGGCGAAGCAAATCGGCGGGGCGGCGTATACCTACGCTGTCAACTTCGAGTTGCCCCAAAATCGCAAAATCGTATTTAAAATCAATTCGAGTTCATTGCAAATTCCTTCGCTGAAAGCGGGCGGCACGAGCATTGAAATGGAATATAAAGGCGTTGAGTATGACTTCCTCGACTATCTTAACGGGGATCGGGATTACTTTAACCGCCTGAAAATTACGATAATGCAGGGCAGTACCGTAGAAGACCTGAAAAACGTATACCTTGTTGACGGTAAAGTGCTTGCGTATACCATAACCGTAGAGCCCGCAACCAACTACAAATGGGAGGGGGCAATCGGCGAAGCAGACGAAACGAAGGCTTATCAATTTACCTTTACGATTACGCAAAAGGACATTACTGTTTCTTGGGGCGAAAATCAGGTTTATACGGGCAGCAGCATAACCTTTACCGCAACGGCGCAGGGGCTTTGCGGCAGCGACGACGTTAAACTTAACGTAACGTTTGAAACCGATCCCGTCAATGCAGGCGACTATTTGGGAATTGCGGAAATTATCGAAGAGGGCACCTATTGGCAGAACTACTCCGTAAACGCAAGCAATATCTTTACGGTAAAGAAGTTCGGGTTAGCAACGCCCGTTGCCACAGACGCGGGAGATCTGAAATATACGGGCGGGATGCAGTCGGTATCCTACGGAAATTTACTGAATGCGTCTGGAAATTCCGATTGGGGGCTTGTAACCGTAAGCGCAACGCACAAGCTACCCGACAGCTACAACGCGGATGCAGCGGAGACCCCATTTAAAACGAAGGAGACGTTTAACGGCTTGTTCGGTTTCTTAAACGCGGGCATCTATTCGGTTACCTTCGAATTGACGGATGAAGCTCAAAAGAATTACTATTTCGGCAACGATGAAAAACAGGAAGTATCCGTTTCGCTTGCGGATTTTACCGTTGAAAGATTGGAAATCGAATTGCCTACTTTTGGTACGCATACTTATCAGTGGGACGGCACTGCAAAGCAGCCGTCGTTTACTCCCGCAACGGTTCAGTCCACAATCGATGGCGTTTATTTTCAGGTAAATTTCTCCGTTGCTTACGGCATTTGGGATATGGCGGGGAATACCGCAAACGACGAATTTACGAGCCGAGGCTTCTATTATGCCCGTATTACCATGCAGAGCGTTACGGTGAAAAGTGCTGCTGCGGGTGAAAGTACCGCGGAAGTTTATAATTTTGTTTGGGTGCAGAACGGTGCGGATATCGTAGATAAGATCGATAAGTTAATATACGGCGCACCCGTTACAACTGAAAGCAACGGCGGAATTATTTACGACTTGATGTATGCGGTTATCAACAGCGTGTTGGATTTCACGTTTGAAATCAAGGGTTATACCTTTGGCGATAACGGCATGAGCGGTACCGCTTTGAATATTTGGGATAAAGACTCCTTTATCAGAGTAACGGTAACGGACGGTACGGAAGATATTCAGTCCATTTTCGAGTCGGAAGCCCCTAAAATCGAGTACGCGTTTGCGGATGAGAAAGGGAGGGCGCTTACCCCCGCCGACCTTTCGAACGGGTTGCCTTGGAATGCGGGCAAATATTCGATTACGATCAAGGTTACTTTCACCGAAGGGTCGGACTACGAAAACCTGTCGTTCGACAAAGAAAACCTTAAATTCGGAACGAATACCGATGGTAAGGAATTTTTTGTCGTATCCCCAAAAACGATTTTCGACGGAGATATTGAATTTACCGACCAAACCGTTACTTACGACGGACAGAGCCATGGCGTAGCCGTCGAGTTTATAAGGAGTTGGCCGCAGAAGGCGGACGGGTCGGAGGTGAATTTAACGATTGCCTCCGAATATCAGCAGAATGCAAACGCAAATCCTTACCGTTTGGCTTTGATTCTCGGCGGAGCAGATAAGGGTAACTTTGTATTGGCAAATGACATTACTTTGCCTCAATTGACAATCAACCCGCTTGAAGTTACGATTCACGGCGTAACGAACGGACACGACTCCGTCGTTTACGGCGAAGAAATTCCTTTATCCTCCTTCCAATGGGCTTACACGAATGAAAACGGAACGAAGTTTATTGACAGCGATATTGCAGGGTTAAACCTCACGGTTATGCTGGAAGGATACGTCGCGGGTCAGTATCTGGCGGTAAAGGACGGCGGATATCAGATCGGCGTTGATTATACTGCTAACGGAAACTATCGTATTACGGTTGTTCCCGAAACGTTTAGGGTTACTCCGCGTCCGATTACGGTTACGGTAGGGGAGAATGCGGGTAGTGTTTACGGCGGCGCAGTCGACTTGTATGGGGACGGCGTGATTACCGTGTACAACAAGGCGGCAAACGACGATATTCGCTCTATCGTTCAATTGACCGCAAAGTTGAACGGTTTTGACGCAAGCGAGACCGCAAAGGCAGGTGCGTACGCAGTGGCGTGTGTACTTTCGGGTGAAAAAAGCGGAAACTACACGCTTACGTTTAACGGAGGAAACTACGTTATTTCCAACGCGAAATTCTCCTTCGGCGCCATTGCCGATAAAACGGAAACCTACAACGCGCAAGATTTCTTTGTGCTCGATTCCGCGCCTTCGATGGAAGGCGGCGTGCGCTTACCGGAAAACGATTTGAAATTCTTCGTTGCCAAAAAAGAGGGAAACGAGGCAACCGCACCCGCCGTCGGCGACACGCGCTGGAAATCCTTTGATACGGTGAAAGCAAGAAACGTAGCCGATTCCGGCGTGTATTGGGTACTCGCCACGGCGGATAATCACGACGCCGCAACGACGAGCTTCACGTTTACGGTGAATCCCAAAGAAATTACCGTTTCGTTGAATTTTGCAATTTGGTACGGGGAGGAGAATCCTGCAAATCAGGCGGGATATAGGAAATCGCTTGACGATTTGTCGTTTACGCTTTGCGAGAGAGACGACAGAAGCGTCGTCAGCGGTTCGTTCGAGTACGCGGTGCCGAGCTATGAGAAGGGCAAAGGAAAGGGCGGATACGACATCGGGCTTACGTTAAATCTTACGAGCGCGAACTACGTATTCGTTACGGCAGCGAAGAGCACGCTGACCGTTAAACCGCTTGAAATTACCGTAGACATTGCATCGGTTTCGAGCGTATACGGCGCGGTAAGCAATTCTTTGAGTGCCGAAATTACGACGCCTCGGTCGTCTTATTCCAACGACGAGAACGTGCGCGTTGAACTGATTGACGATCGGGACGATATTTTCACGCTGTCCACCGTTGCCAATACCGACGGACACAAAGCCGTGGGTCGGTATCCCATTACGGGCACGGCGAACGGAAGCAAGGCGAGCAATTACGGTGTTACCTTCCAAGGGGAAACCGGAAAGGAGGGCGTATATTCGATTACGCCCGCTACCATTACCGTTTCCTTCGCGGGCACGGACGTATTTTATAACGAAGAAGAACAGAAGCTGTTAAATGAATATCTTGCGAACGGCGTAGACGGCACTGCGGAAATAACGTATTATCTTGCAAAAGGCGCCGACGCTGCAATCGAGATTACAACCGAAGGAGCGTGGGACGAACTCACGCGGGGGGGGGTAACTTATTCGGAGGTGCCTTCGTCGGTTGATGTTTGGAGCGGATACGTTTATTACCGCGTATTCCTTGCCAACCACGCGACTGTTTACGGCTCCGTGGAAGCGCAAATCAAGCAGGCAAACAACAATGGAGCCGAAGGCTTTAAGTACGGCGAAGCCAATCAATGGATCTACGGGTATGGCGGCGCCGACGGATTCGACCAAAATCTGGTAACCGATCCCACCGTTTCCTTTAAGAGGGGAACGAATGCCAACGGAAAGACGGATATTTCCGTTGCCGTGTACCGCGGAAACGACGATAAGGCAATCGCAAGCAATATCTATCGCAACGGCACAATCGACGCGAAGGGGTTGCTCGAAACCTTATATAACAAAGACAGCACCGAACGGTTTACGGCGGACACGTATCGTTTGGTCGTATCCATGGAGGAGACCGACAACTTCACCGCGTTCCGCCAAGTTTTCGAGTTTGAAGTTAAACGGCGTGAATTGAGTGTAAAAGCCGAGGATCAGACGATTTTCTACGGCGATGCGGCGAAGTCATTTAAGGCGGTTGCCGTCGGTTTGGTTTCCAACGAAAAGGACGCGGCGGCGGAAACGCTCGCAGCCGTATTCGGCGAAGAACCCGTGTTTATCACGGATTATCAACAGGGAAACTATACGGGAGAGTACTTTATCTCTATCAGCGCCGAGAATCAGGAGAAATATCGTGCGGCGGCGGGGAATTATAATGTTTCTTTCCCCGAAAACGCGGCGAAGATTACCGTGGAGAAGCGTTGCGTAACCGTAGAGATTGCCGATAAGTCCAACTACTATAATCTGAATAAGGGTGCGGAGGCGAAGGAAACGCTTACGTTCAAAGTAACGAACGGTTCGTTCTATCCCGATGATGGGACTCCCGCACCGGAGTACACGAACGATAACCAGGCAGTCATCACGTTGCGTACGGAAGCGTTCTCGAATCGGTCGTCGGACATCGATACCAACGACGTAAAGATTGAGGGCGGAGTCAACGTGGGCTATTCTATTTACGCCGTTTGGGGTGCGCGTTCGGGTTCGGGGCGCTCGTACGGAGAAGATTACGTTATCCGGATAACGAACGCAAGCAAAACCGAAATTGCGGACGAGGCGATCCGGAACGGAGACGGCAGTGCGAACGCAGCAACTTTCCTGATTTTGCCTGCCTTGATGACGATTTCTCCCGATAAGACTCCCGTCGGCAAATACAACGGACTGCCACAGGAATACACCATGAAGGTGGCGTCCGACGCGACGGTCGAAATTGTTTCCACGTATGTAGGGCGCGAAGGTACGGTGTACGGCAGTTCGAACATTGCCCCGACGAACGTCGGTAAGTATACGGTAACGTTCTCGGCAAGCAATCCGAATTATCAGGCTTCGGGCGACATTTCCGTTAATTTCAATATCGACCCTGCGGAAGTTACCATCGTGCCGATTCGGTTGGGCTCGGAAAATAATGCCGACCAGACGGCTTGGGTGAAATACGGCACGCAGATTTTCAATACGGGAGCGGCAATCGACGGGTATTTCAGTGGATTTGGCTTGAAATATACTTTCGTATTGGGAGCGGGCGCAACGCTTGGCACGGCGGAAGAGATTATCGCGTTTGAAACGGAACACGGAAATTGGAAGGTGGGGAATATTACGTACGGCATCGCCAATTACTCCCCGAATAAGAATGCGGGACAGAACGTCAACGTTTTCTATGCTTCCGGAATCACATCGCCGAACTTTACGCAGACAACAACCGTTCCGGGTGAGCTTCGTATTGATAAACGCAACATTACCGTTTGGGTGAAGGGCTTCGACGTAGACGGAAATCTGCTCGAAGGCGACCTTGCCAACGACGCTGCGTCGGGCGTATACAGCGGTGAAAGTCAGCAACAGGAGCTTAACCAAAAAGTTCAGTCAAATTGTGAAGGCTTCTTTAAACCGTCAGACAATTGGGCGGGCGCGTCGGGTTTGACACTCAAAGATTTGGGGCTTGCTTTGACGGTTACGGACGCTCGCGTTGTGGGTAAATATCAGATGAATCCAAGCGCAAGCAGCAACTATGCGGAAACGAATTTCGTAATTGAGTTCGTGAAAGATGCTTACTACAAGATTACTCCCGCACCGTTGAAGATATACGTGCAGGTGTCCGATACCGAAAAAGGCGCGAGCGGAACGTTTACCTACGATACGACGAATAAAGTATACAAGGCAAACGGATTCGGTGTGATTTACGGAAACGAAGCGTCGTTTACAATCGCTTATGACGGTTTCCGAAACGAAACGATTCAGGATATCCGCAACAGGCAGGAACTTACAAACGCCGACGGTTATACGTTAAATTACAGGGCGGGAAGCTATCCGATTTACAACGTAAACGAGATCTGGGGCAATAACCGCGGCACTTATCTCGTAAGCTACGCGGGTGCGGAGGAGAACGCGCTTTCGTTTAATAACTACACTATAACCTACGTTCCCACGCAGTTCGAGGTGGCAAGGCGTGAGGTAACGGCAAAGACCTCGTCGCAGATTTACACCGAGGGCAACGGCTATAACGAGGGGGCGAGCGGCGCAAGGTTAGACGCAGTTATCGTTTTTGCCAATGCGGACGTTCTGGGTGTGAGTGCTCTGACGCAGGATACGAATTATCTGCCGAAGCTCAACGATACCTATACGTTAAGCTATGTGGGTAAGAGGGTTGACGGGCAGACGACGACTATTCCGAACGTTGCGGGCGAATACGTCGTTACGATCGCATTTAACGACAACAGTAACTATACGTTTGTCGGCGGTAGCTTGTCCGTGTTGCAGGGAGACGACAAGTACGTTATCGCGCAGAAAGAAATCAATCTTTCCTGGAATAACTCGGCTATGCCTGAATTTGATAAGCTGCAAGATGCGGATAAGATTCGTAAAATCGAAAATTACGTACAGGATATTATGGATTTCGGTACGGAATTCGAGTATATATACCGTAACGTGGAGTCGGGTGTTTACCAGACGGAAAAAGTGCCGCAAAGCGCGTATACCTATGAGGACGGTTTCACGTTTAAGGCATACGGCGCGGGCACGTACCGTATCGTGATTCGCCTGAAAGCTTCGGCACAGAACAACTACACGCTCAGAAACGAGACCGAAGGCGCGGTTACGTTGGTACTTACGGTATCGACGGAGTCGGTTACGCTCAAAATTACGGGCATTAATGGCTGGACGTACAAGAGCTACGATGCAAGCTTGAATACGCCTACCGCTACGGTGGACGGAGTTGCACAGGTTCTTCCGTTCACCTATGCGCGCATTGCTCTCGATTACGATAATGAACAGCTGGCTGCTTTGAAAAACAGAAGTTTTGACGACAGGGAGTTTGCGAGCGTGTCGTCGATGCTCGGCATTACGGAAGGGTCGTTCAGTGCGAATATTCCGACCGAGGCAGGCACATATGCCGTTTGCGCTTATTATCAGACTACGGGGCAGCGCGCGTACTATCTGTTCAAGGTCAAGCCGATGACGGTATCCGTTCCCGAATTTTTATCGGCGGATACAATGTATACGGGTAGCCAGTTGAGCCTGACGGTGAACGGCGTCGAAGGAGTTAGTGTTACGGCGAGGAACTGCTATGTTACCGTAAGCGGGGAAAAAATCCTCATTCAGACGATCAACAGCGGTACGTACGAAATTACCTTTTCTCTCAGCTCATCCAACTACGTGTGGACAGACAACAGCCTTGAACCCGTCGTAAAGGATTGGGTGATCGCGCAGGGACAGGACAAAATTTCGGGACTCGTCGTTACGGGCGACGGTGCAAACGCATCGGTCGTATACGGCGGACTGCTCAACGTTTACGCAACCTCGGCGTTCAACGGACAGGTATACTACTCGTATCGCGAGAAAGTGGATGGCAAAGCGCCCGAAGAGGTTACCGACGGTTGGGGGGCGAGGCCCGTCTATGCAAAGACCTATTGGGTAAAAGCGACGACGGAAGGAACGGGAAACTATCTCGGCGCGACGGCTTATACGGAGTTTACGATTCATAAGGCGACGCTTACCGTTACGCCTTATGCTGCAATCATCTACGGCGACGCGTTCAACGCGGGCGGCGGCGCAGGCTACGGTTACGATGTTTCCGGCTTCCTCCGCGGCGACGGAAAGGATGTCATCCGCGGAAGCGTTACATATTCCGCATCTAAGGATGCGGATTGGAGCGTTACGGCAGAAGGCGTCGTCCTTACCGTCAATGTGAGCGGGCTGTCTGCGGATAACTATGAATTCGTTGCGGCGGAAGGCAAACTTACCGTCGGCAAGAAGACGATCACCGTAAATATCGGCAATGCGGAAGCGTTCTATACGGTGGCAATCTCCGCAGACGGCGTTCGTATGACGGCTGCGGACAATGCGCTTGTTCCCGGCGATACTCTGGCAGGATTAGGTCTGCAACTGAAAGTTATCGACGCACAGGATAATCTCGTCATTGCAGGTGCGCCTGTCGGTAGCTACGCGATCGTGTCCTCAGTACGGGAAACCAAGAATTATGTTATCAACTATAACAACGGTATCTTCACTGTAAAGGCGCTACCTGTCTCAGTATCTCTGCGCGCAAACGGCGGCGTATACGACGGCACGGCGAAGAGCGCGGAGGTCATCAGTGCCATCAGCACGGTACAGGGTTACGATGCCGACAAGGTTCGTGCGGAACTTACCGATGTTCTGACCTTCTCCTATACGGGAGTTACGATGGGAGGCGTTGCTTACAATTCGGATACCGCACCCGTGGATGCGGGCTCCTATATGGCAAGCGTCGTCGGAGTGAGCTCAAACTTCACGTTGCTTACAACGCCGAGCGTCAGCTTCACGATCGGCAAAAAGACGATTGCAGAGGGTGAGATTAAAATCGCTTCGCAGGTATACGACGGTGGAAAGAATTTGATTCCCGAAATTTCCGACACGGACGATTACACGGTTACGGTCGGTGAGTACACGGTAGCGGGAACGCACGGTGTGATGCTAACGCTGAAAGATGCGAACAATACGCAGTGGCAGGGTACGACGCAAAACTTCTGCATCGTAGACTTCGTTGTAACGCCGGCAAACAACAGTGTTACGCTGCCGCTTTCCATTGAAGGATGGACGTACGGTTCCGCGGCAAACGCACCTTCGTTTGCGGTGAAATACGAAAGCGCATACACCTTCCGTTATTACGACGCAAACGGCAACTTGCTAAACGGTGTTCCTGCAAACGCGGGGACTTACAGCGTAACCGTAAGTGTTGCCGGCGCGGCAGATTGGAATGCGCTCCCCGAAAGCGAACGCGTTCCGTTCACAATTGCAAAGTATGCCTTGAATACTCCGAAGCTCGTCATCGTATCCGAAGGAGAAGGTAAAAACGACACCTTCACGGGCGGTGAACTTCGCGTAAGGGTTACGGGATACGACCACTTGCTGATGAGTATCAACTATGCAGGCAATTCCGTTGTAAACGGCAATGAAGTTACCCTGATTGCTTTGAATGCGGGCGGGTACGGCGTAACGTTCTCGCTTGCCGATGCCGATAACTATTCTTGGATCGCTGCTTCGGGCGTTACGTTGGAGGCGGGCAGCGCGACCGTCGGCTGGACGGTCAACCGTATGCAAGTGAACAAACCCAAGCCCGGTAATAACAAACTTGTTGTCAACGGCTCGGTGCTGGTTTATCTGCCCGAGGGCTTCGATCCCGATATCATGTATATCAAAGACAACGAAGCCGGTTACGGCGGGTCGTTCAAGGCAACCGTCGGACTGATCGATCCCGACAACTATGAGTGGGCCGAAACGGGAAATACCGTCGAAGAGTATTACGCCTTCCGTATCGTCGGTGCGAACACGGTGTTTATTGCCGTGATTTGCTCGGTTTCGGGTGTGGCTCTCGTTGCGGCGGGTGCGGCTTGTACACAAGTGATTTTGCACAAGCGCAAGAAGCGGCTCGCGGAAGAGTCGATGGACGAAATGGACAGAACGTCGGGGGACGGCTCAAACAAGGGGTCGGTAACCGAAAGCGCAAGCCAAGGGGGTAACGAGTGATGATTCATAATTTACTTGCGGGTATTTTTTCTCCTTCGCAAATTGCGGGAATCGTTATCGTTTCTTTGTTGGCGGCGGTGTTTATCGGACTGAACATACTTTTATGGTATTGGTATCAGAAACGGCAGGAGAGGAAACTCTGTTCAAGACAGTTGCAGCAGAAGCGCGACGCGCTGTTGGATCGGTTGGAATATTTAAAGTCAGGCGGCGTGATTTCCGCTTCCGACGAAATGGACGACGAGGACTTCCTCGACGAAGAGGAGCAGGACAACGACAACGTAACGGAAGAAGAGGCGGCAGAGGAGTTTCCCGTCGGGATCGTGCCCGTAGAGGGCGAGGACGGCGATTACGACAGCCTCGGCACGGAAATACTTGCCGTTAAGAATATGTCCGACGCGACGCGCGAAAAGCTCGGTTTTGTCGGCGAGGAGTACGAGACAAAGCGGTATTACGTTCGCTACGTCCTCAGTTTCGAGGCAAAGCTTCGCCTTGCGGATGAGGAAATCAAGGAACGCTATAAGGCGTTTTGTAACGAAGTCGCGCTGTATAAGGGTTTAAAAATCAAGGGTACCTTCCGTCAGCAGCGCATTTACAGGGGACGCAAGACGCTTGGATTGATTCTGTTCCGCGGTAAGACGCTCTGCGTGGCGTTTGCGCTCAATCCGTACGACTATATTGATACTAAGTACCGCGGTATCGACAAGTCGGACAAAAAGCGGTTCGAGAACACGCCCATGTTGTTTAAGCTTACTTCGGCACGGAAGCTCGAGCATGCGAAGTATTTGCTGTTACAGCTTGCCGAAGCAAATACCATTGCTCTCAGTAGCCAGCCCGTGCATAACGAGTACGAGTTGAAGCGTATGACGCGCGACGCGATGTTTAACGATGAAAAGCTACGCATCACAGTGTTGGGTGAAGTTCCCGACGAAGTAGAAACCGTCGACGAGCCCGAAGAGGTTGTCGAGGAGGTCGTTAAAGAGATTGCGCCCGCCGCCCCTGAAGCCTTCGTTGAACAGATTGAATATTTGGATGATGAGGAAGAGCTTGAATTTATTGAAACAGAAGAGGGAAGAATGCGCTATGACCGCTCGTTCGCGGCGCGCATCATCGGCGCTAACGACGAGGTGAAACGGTACTATTCCGCCTTAAAGAACTATCTCCTCGGGTTTAAAAAGGTGCGCTGCCGTATGAGTTGGAAGTTCGAGAAATTTCGTTTGGGTAGAAATTGCATCGCGTTGATTGCCGTCCGCGGCAAGACGCTTTGCCTGTATCTCGCACTTAATCCTATGCGTTTTGCCGATTCCAAATACAAGGTGGAAGATTACTCGCTTCGTAGCGCAAAAACGGCGACGCCGCTCATGTACCGCATAAAAAACGATCGCCGTTTGAAGTACGCCAAGGAGTTGATTGACGTTCTTCTCTTTGAAAACGACAGTGAAAAGGGCGAACGTTCGCCGGAGGACTTCGTGCCGCCGTCGCGCACTACGGCGGAATTGATTGAAGAGGGGTTGATTAAGCTTGTTAAGGTAACTTCGGCGTTCGAGGCTATTTCAAAGTCCGAGACGGTGCAATCCGTCGAGGGTGCTTCCGATAAAGCCGCGCAGGATGCGGATGCCGAAAAGACAACTGAGGCTGTCGCCGCAGATGCAGAAGAGGGAGTACGCTCGGAGGGCGGCTCTACAGCGGAGGAATAACTTATTTGTAATTAAAAAACGGGCTTAAGCCCGTTTTTTTTGTAGTGAACGGGAAAACACAGAAAAGAAAAAATTTTTAAAAAACAGCATAAAATAACTTGCCTTTTTTGGAAAAAAAGGATACAATAAAACAGCTTGCAGAGATGGTGGAGCGGTAAGCACTTCGTGCTTCGGTACGACGAACGCTACGCGTTCGCCCGCTCTTAAACTTAATCTATAAAAAATGCAGAGATGGCGGAGCGGTCGAACGCGCACGATTCGAAATCGTGTGATGCAGGAATGTATCCAAGGGTTCAAATCCCTTTCTCTGCGCCAATAAGAGCGTGAGTTGAACCTCGCGTTCTTTTTTACGATGTAAAGAAAACACGTTGTTGCTTGACAAACGTTCGTCCGTGTTTGTAATGAGGCTGGCGGGATCCCGTTGGGAAAACGGCGGAATATCGCCTTCTCCCGAACTTTGACCATACGGTCAAAGGATCCTTGGGACGCCTATGCGGCAAACTTGAAAACGCTCTGGCAAAGAATGGTTGCAGAGGGACTGCGTCCGAGATTGAAGAAAAAAAGCGATCCGAAAGTTCCTTTATCGGGTTGCTTTTCTCATTAAAATCTGTTACAATGTTGCAAAGAGGTTAATTAAGTGGAAAAAGTTATCGGACAAACGGTTAGGGTCGTGGTGGAGCGTCCGCTCGGCAGCACGCACCCGAACCATAAGAATATTGTTTATCCCGTGAATTACGGGTATATCGAGGGTATTATCGCACCTGACGGCGAGGAGCAGGATGCCTATATTTTGGGTGTCGATGGGGCGGTCGCAGAGTTTACGGGCAGGATTATCGCCGTGATTCATCGCTTGAACGACGTGGAAGATAAATGGGTCGTCGCGCCCGAAGGAAAACGGTTCGGCATAAGCGAAATTGCGGAGGCAGTACGCTTTCAGGAACGGTATTTTCAGACGGAAATCATAACGGAGTAAGCCATGGGTTATACGTTAGTAACGGGCGCGTGCGGTGGCTTGGGCGGCGCGTTTGTAAAAATTCTTGCCGAGCGCGGCGAGTCGCTGTTTTTAACGGGACGGAGTGCAGAGCGTCTTGCCGTCTTAAAGGATAGACTGAAGGGCGATTTTCCCGATTTGCCCGTAATCGTCCGTGCTTGCGATTTAACGGATGAGGCGGACAGGCGCGCCCTTTTTCAATTTTCCGACGGAGAGCGGATCGTCTTTTCTCGCCTCGTTTACGTTGCGGGCGTCGACACGCAGAAGGCGTTCGAAAAGTACACGCAGGAAAAAATCGTCTTTCAGACCCGCGTCAACTTCGAGGGCGCGTTGTCCCTTATACACGGCGTTCTTGCGCGTACAGGCGGGGAAGTTGTTGAAATTCTGACGGTCGGAAGTATGTCCGGAATTTGTCCGATGCCGTATTTTTCCATTTACAGCGCGACGAAAAAAGCAATCTGTCAATTTTCGGTTGCACTCCGCAGCGAGTTGAAGGGGCGGGCGAAGGTTACCTGTATTCTCCCCGGAGGCATACCTACGCGCGAGGATATCAAAAAGGATATCGAAGGGCACGGCTTTTGGGGACGAGTCTCAAAAAAGACCCCGTACCAAGTAGCGGCAGCGGGGTTGAAAGCGGTAAAAAAGAACAGAAAGACGAAAGTTGTGGGGGGATGGAACAAAGTCATTAAATTTTTTACCGATCTTGCGCCGTTGTCGTGGCAATTGCACTTTATCAAGAAGCGGTGGAGCAAAACGGAAAAAGATGCGTTTTAACACCCCTTTCCGAGGGGAAAGGGGTGTTGATTATTTTTTCTTCTTGCCGTTCATCTCGTCCTCGGCGGAGGAGAAGTCAAATTCGATGCTTTCGTTTCGGGAAATCAGCGTTTGAACGAATTCGTCGTACCAATCCTCCTTTACGACGATCGTCATATACTTGGTTTTGAAGTCGTCGAAATAAAGATTGAGCTTTTTCGAACCGTTTAGTAGGCAGACGGAGCGGATTTTTCGAATGGGATATTTTGATTTAACGATTCCGAATTGGGTGATCAACAGTTTGTCCGTAACGATATAACGCGAACGGATCAGCAGACCGGACAGCAGAATCGCAAGAAAGACGCTTGTAAAATACAGGAGAACGTACTTCATCCATTCGTAAGCGGAGGTAATATCCCCGCTTAAAAAGCCCAGAAATTGCCACGTCGTCAAGGCAAAGCAGGCAGCGCAAAGCAAAATTCCCACGGAGATTACGGCAATCATCAGCGGCGTAAATTTAAACTGATAGGTCTTTATCGGGAGTTCGTTTTTTTCTTCCATAGGGACAGTATAAAACAATTGCAGGGAAAAAGCAATCTTTTTCTCGGATGAAAAAAATTTTTCACGGAAAAACGCGGGCATATCGCGGGAACGCTTGAAAAATTTTGTCGAATTCGTTATAATGGAAATCGGAAGTACAGATAACGGCGGAGGAGTTCATGGTAAAAGTAATCAGGCAGGGTGTCTACTATTTGGAAGGGCGTATCGAAACGGAGGCGCACGCCTTCATGACTTCGGATAAGAAGGCGAAAGCGGTTAAAAATACGATTTCTTATTCCGTTCTGAAATCGCACGGCGGGCTGGAAGAGCCGTTCGCGCTTCGCTTTGACAAGGTCGTTGCGGACAGTATGGATGCGGCGGACGTCGCTCGTTTTATGGATACGGCAAAAATCAAGACGCCGCAGATCCCCGTTACGTTCGTCGAAGGCAACGGAACTGCGCCGCAGGACTATTTGAGAAACGCGGCGGAAAAGTTCGGCGGAGGCTACCTTGCCGCGGGAATTGCCGATACTTCCGCTTATCTTTGCGAATACGGGGCAAAGTGCGGTGAAGTCGTGCTCTCGCCTTCGCCTGCCGCAATCGGCGCCGTCGGCGCTTTTGGAGTGGGGGGGAATGCGTACGAAGTTTTAAATTCGCTTTCTACGTTTTCCTTGATAGGGAAGAAACCGGAAATCGTTGCCGTTTACGTGAAGGGAAAGCTGCGCAAGGGGGTGGGCACGACGGACGTTGCGCTCCTGATGGAAAATGCGCTGAAAAATAATTTTGTCGAAGGAAAAATTCTCGAATTTTTCGGACCAGGGGTTGCCAATCTTTCCATGGAATCGCGTATTGCAATCGACGAAGCCGTTCTTTCGTTCGGTCGCTTTGCAAGCGTGTGGGCGACCGACGAGGCAACGGAGACATACTGCAAAGAGCGGGGCAAGAAAGGCTTTAAAAAGCTTGTACCTGTACAGCCTGCGTTCTATGACGGCGCGATCGTGGTGGATTTAACGCGCGTCGAGCCGATGATTGCGCTTGGGGATAAGATTCGTACGGTGAAAGAGGTTATCGAAGGGGATCGAAAAAATCTTCCTTACGATATTGCGGAGAAAAAAATCAATTCAAGCCGCGTTGCGGGCAACGCAGGCGGAACGTTTGAAAATATTGCGGAATTTGCCGAAATCGTCCGCGGAAAAACGCTTGCAAGCGGAAATTACCGCATCGTACCCGCAACGCTTTCGGTGTTTAAAGCGCTTGCGGACGCAGGGTATCTCGGCGTCCTGTCGGAGGCGGGCGCTGTGGTGGACGCGCCCTGTTCGTATTGGGATGAGGAGGGAGTCGGGTGCGGCGTGAAATCGAGCACTGTGCGTATGGATGCCCGTTCGATTGCCGCGACGCTTGTAACCGGCACGCTGACTTCTGCGTTGGATCACGAGTATACCAAGCGGTTGAAAAAATTTGTCTTTTCGCCGAACGTGTACGCCCGTTTGATAGAATTCAAGCCGAACGTTGAAAAACAGCTTTTGGCAGAGATGAAAACGAAGGCGGATCCTCTTCCCGCGCGGCTGGCGCTGAGGGTCGGCTCGTTCGGCGAAGCGCAGTGGGACGCATCTTCGTTGGAGATCCCCAAGGGAGTCGTTTGCGGCGGGGCTTCCTTCGACGAGGGTTACGATTTAGAGGTTTTAACACTGTGCCGCGAAGCGGGGCATTACGTGTTGATTGTTGCGGATTTCAACGATGAAATGGTTAAAAATTGTGTTACAGTGGGCATTTTGCCCGTAAAAGCGGGAAAAGCGGGACTGAAAGACGGCGACATTCTCTATCTTGACGGAGTCGCAAAGAGCGTCCGCAATCGAGAGGCGAGCCTCACGGTGAAGCGTTATTGTCGCGGAAAGGTAAAGGACGTCGTATTGCAACTGCCGAAGCTTACGGACGAGGAGCGTGAAATATTACTCGACGGCGGCTTCGTCGGGCGCTGCAAACGGAACGAAAAGTAAATCGGGACTCGCAGGATATTCGACGTGTGGGATGCGCTCTTTTACGGAGAGCGTCGGACGGGAATCGCGTCTGCGTAATAGTTGTCTGAATTCCCGGTAAAATTTGAATTTGGGTGAAAATCGCCTAATATAATAAAAAGAGGTAAATTATGTTTCGTAACTTAATGGTGCTTTCAACAGGGGAGCTCGTCGGTATCATCGTCGCAGCCGTTGTTGCTTTTTTGCTGATTGTGTTTCTGTTTTGGTATGTTTCCGCGTATAATCGCTTGCAACGCTCGAAAAATTTCGTGGAAGAGGGTTGGGCGACTATCGACGTACAGTTGAAAAAAAGGTACGATTTGATCCCCAACCTCGTTGAAACAGTAAAGGGGTATGCAAAGCACGAGAGCGAGACCTTGCAGGCGGTTGTGGAAGCTCGCAGCTACGCAATGCGTGCGACGACGGTGTCTGGAAAAATCGAAGCGGAAAACGCGCTTTCGGGTACGCTGAAATCGCTGATGAGATTGCAGGAAGCGTATCCACAGCTGAAGGCAAACGCTAACTTTATCAGTTTGCAGGAGCAGCTGCTTTCCGTCGAAAACGAAATTGCATCCGCCCGCAGGTACTATAATGGCACGGTGCGCGCGCTCAACAACCGCGTTACGACGTTTCCTTCCAATCTCGTGGCGCGCCGCATGAAAATGGAAAAGTATTCGTATTTCGAACTCGACTCCGAAGAGGAGCGTCAAAACGTAAAAGTGCGCTTTTAAGCATTGAATTTTAGTCGCGGGCGGGGGGACACCCCGTCCGTTTTATCGGGGAAGATATGAAAGACTACGTAATTGCAATCGACGCGGGTACAACGAGCATTCGTGCGGGTGTATATGATGCAAAGTCGGGTGCGTTTATTCACCGTGCATCGCAGGAGACGGCGCAGAGCTTTCCCAGAAGCGGATGGGTGGAGCAGGACGCAAACGAAATATATTATAAGGCAGCTTACGTTTTAAACGACTGCGTTCAGGCTGTCGGCGCCGAAAACATTGCGAGCATCGGTATTACCAATCAGAGGGAAACGGTCATCTTCTGGAACCGAGAAACCGGCGAGCCGATATGTCCCGCTATCGTTTGGCAGTGCCGCCGAACGAGCACGTTCTGCGCGTCTGTTTCCGATGAAATGCGCCGAACCATCAAAGAAAAAACGGGATTGTTGCCCGATGCCTATTTTTCCGCAAGCAAGATGAAGTGGGTAATGGACAACGTGCCCGAGGCTCGGCAACTGCAAAGGGATGGGAAGCTTTGCGCGGGGACGGTGGAAAGTTATCTCGTGTTCAAGCTGACGGGGAAATTTATTACCGATCACACCAACGCTTCGCGCACCATGCTTTTCGATATCAGGCGTTTGGCTTGGGACAGTGAGTTGCTTAGGTATTTCGGAATTGATAGGGGGATTTTGCCTGTTCCCATTCCGTGCGACGCGTCCGTCGGGTACGCCAGATTTTCGGGGCGGGAGATTCCCGTGGCGGGAATCTTGGGCGACCAACAGGCGGCGCTTTTCGGTCAGGCTTGCTTTTGTGCGGGCGAAGGTAAAATTACGTACGGCACAGGCTTGTTCATGCTTTTTGCAACGGGCGAGCGATGCATTTCATCGGAAAGCGGTCTGCTTTCTACGGTTGCGTATACTGTCGGCGGAAGGACGGCGTATGCGTTGGAAGGCAGCGCGTTTAACGCGGGCAGCGCAGTGCAGTGGCTGCGTGACGGAATGGGTTTGATTTCGACGAGCGCGGAGAGCGAGGAGGTCGCAAGATCCGTATCGGATACGGGCGGGGTATACTTCGTGCCCGCTTTTACAGGACTCGGTGCGCCTCACTGGCAGAGCGACGCAAGGGGGATGTTATGCGGGATTTCCCGCGGAACGAAGCGTGCGCACGTCGTGCGCGCCGTGTTGGAAAGCATTGCGTACAGCGCGCGCGATTTGTCGGATGCTATGGTGAAGGACAGCGGAATTTCTTTAAAGGAAATCAAATGCGACGGAGGAGCGTCGGCAAACGATTTCCTTATGCAGTTCCAGTGCGATGTATTGGGCATCAACGTCAACCGCCCGCAAGAGCGGGAGAGTACTTTGCTGGGCGCGGCGCTGCTTTCCTCCGTCTCTTCGGGGCTGATGTCGCTTGAGGAAGCGGCTTCGCGTCGTGTTTCCGAGAAAACCTTTTACCCCTCGACGGAACGGGAAAAGTACGATTTGCTCTATCAAAACTACCTTTTGGCACTAAAACGCACGCTCATCATTGAATAATCGGCAGAAAAATAGTACTATGCCACACATATATCGCCCAAAGCCCGTTTTTAACGGGTTTTTTTCTTTTTTCGTATAATTATATTATGAAAATTTATTTGCGAAAACGCAGCTGTTTTACCTTTCGCGGACGAGAGAGTTACGAGTTGGACGTTCTCGGAAAAACCGTTTTAATGCTCATGCGGGAAAATCTCTGCGCGGAGATATGCGACGATCCGCCCGAAGGGGATAAAATCGTTCTCGATTCTGTATACCCATTACTAACGCGGAAAAAGTTGGAGGAGGTAATTAAGAATACGGACGGCAGTTTTTCTTTTGCGGGCGGCTTTGTGGAGCGCGGCGGGGCTTCGAAAAAAGTAACGACCGTAGATTGGCTCGGTTTGTTTTCGCTGTCGGATTATCCCGAAATTATCAATCGGGCAAACGAGGTCAGGCGTAAAGAACTTGCGGCTTGCGGCGTTCTTTTGGAGGCAGGTGCGGAAGTTGATTTTACTTCCGTATTGGAAGAGGGCGTTATCGTGGAGCGCGGCGCGCGCGTTCGGGGAAAGAGCGTCGTAAAGCGCGACGCCGTTGTCGGCAGTGGTTCGGAAATCGTCGACAGTGAAGTTGGGGCGTATACGCAAGTTAAAAGCAGTTGTGTCTTGCAGTCCCGAATCGGGAAAAATTGCACCGTCGGACCGTTTGCTTATCTTCGTCCGAACAGCGTCGTGGGCGACGGTTGCCGAATCGGCGATTTCGTGGAGTTAAAAAATGCAAAAATCGGCGCGGGGAGCAAGGCTTCGCATCTTGCATATATCGGTGATGCCGAAGTCGGAGAGCACGTCAATATCGGCTGCGGCGTGGTGTTCGTGAATTATAACGGAAAGACCAAGTCGAAAACGCGGGTGGGCGACGGTGCGTTTATCGGCAGTAACTGCAACCTGATTGCTCCCGTTTCCGTCGGCGACGGTGCGTTTCTTGCGGCGGGGACGACGCTGACGCGCAGTTTGGTCGACGGGGATTTTTGTGTGGGGCGCAGTCGGGAAACGGTGAAAGCGGGGCGCGCAGCCGAATACTTAAAGTAAATTCACACACCGTGCATACTGCGGCATAAAATGCCGTGAGACGGCGGAACGGGCGTCCGCAGGAGGTGCGCGTGGGAAAATATTTCGGAACGGACGGCTTTCGGGGACGGGCGAACGAGACATTAACTGCCGTTCATGCTTTTCGGATCGGTAGATTTTTAGGGTATTACTATGCCGGAACGGGCAAAAAACCGAAAATCGTTGTGGGTAAGGACACGCGGTTGTCGTCGTATACGCTTGAATATGCGCTCAGTGCGGGGGCAACGGCTTCGGGTGCGGACGTGTACTTGTTGCACGTTACGACGACGCCGTCCGTTTCCTATACGGTGTGCGCGGAGGGTTTTGATTGCGGTGTCATGATTTCGGCGAGTCACAATCCGTATTGTGATAACGGCATCAAGCTCATCAACGAAAAGGGCGAAAAAATGGACGATTCCGTTATTTTTGAGGCGGAAAAGTTCTTGGAAGGCGGAGAATTGCCCTTTGCGAGTGGGAAAAACATCGGTAGGACGGTAGATTACGTTGCGGGAAGAAACCGCTACCTTGCGTTTTTGCTTTCCCTTCCGCGTCGTTCCTTTCGCGGATTGAAAATCGGGTTGGACTGCGCAAACGGAAGCAGTTGGGCGATCGGCAAGGCGGTGTTCGACGCGCTCGGCGCGGAAACGTTTGTAACGGGTGCAAGCCCGAACGGCGTAAACATCAACGAGGGGTGCGGCTCTACCTGTATTGCAAATTTGCAAGGATTCGTAATAGACAACGGACTTGATCTCGGTTTCGCCTTTGACGGGGATGCCGATCGCTGCATCTGCGTCGACGAGAAGGGCGGGGTCATCGACGGCGACGGAATTCTGTACGTTTGCGCCAAATATTTCAAGTCAAGCGGCGAACTTGACGGAGGTGGCGTTGTGGCTACGAAGATGAGTAATTTCGGGTTGGCGAAGGCGCTCGAACGGGAGGGGATTTCGCTTGCGTTTGCCGACGTGGGCGACCGCTTCGTATACGCGGAGATGGCGCGAACGGGTTATTTGCTCGGCGGCGAAGCTTCGGGGCACGTTATTTTCCGTAAACACGAAACAACGGGGGACGGTCTTGTTACCGCACTGAAGCTTACCGAAATCGTATTGGAGAGCAAGTGTCCGATATCCTGTCTGACAGAGGGCTATCGCCCGTTGCCGCAGGTGATAAAGAATATATCAACATTTCATAAAGTTGAAATATCGCAGGATTTTGGGGTAAAAAACGCCATAAAAGAGGCGGAAACGTTGTGTCGGGGGCGCGCACTGCTGCGCGTATCGGGTACGGAAAACGTGGTGCGGATCCTCATGGAAGGGGAAAATCTCAAAGAAGGGATTGCGCTTGTCGAACAGGCGATAAAGGAGGCGGAGGAAAGATTATGTGCGGAATAGTCGGTTATTCGGGCGTTCGACGCGCTGCACCCGTTTTATTGGAGGGGCTGGAAAAGCTCGAATACCGCGGGTACGATTCGGCTGGGATTGCGGTATGCGACGGCGGAGTGATCCGAATTGCCAAGAAAAAGGGGCGCGTGAAGGAGATTGCGCAGGCGGCAGACTTTAACGGGAGCGTTGGGATCGGGCATACGCGCTGGGCAACGCACGGAAAACCGAGCGAGCGGAATGCGCACCCGCACGTCTACGGAAAGTTTGCAATCGTGCATAACGGAATCATCGAGAACGCTACGGAGCTGAAAGAAGAATGTCTTGCGCGCGGCGAAAGTTTTGCTTCCGAAACGGACAGCGAAGTGTTGGTGCATCTCGTTGCGGCTTGTTATCGCGGAAACTTTTTACAGGCGGTGTCCGAGGGGCTGCGGCGGTGCCAAGGTTCGTATGCGGTTGCCGTTCTGTGCGAGGACTTTCCTGATGAAATTGTCTGTGCGCGGGGAGGCAGTCCGCTCGTCGTTGGCGTGAAGGAGGGGGAAACGTTTATTGCGAGCGACTTGGCGGCGATCGCCTCCGAACGGGCGGAGGTTTACGTCGCGGAGGAGGGTGAGTTCGTGTGCGTAAAAGCGGGTAGTGCTGTTTTTTACGATAGAAATTTGGTCGTGAAGCAAAAAGAAAGGCTGCAATACGATTATAACGGCGATTCGCCCGAAAAGATGGGGTTTCGACATTTTATGCAGAAAGAAATGTCCGAAATCCCGTCGGTGCTCAAAAAAAGCAAGCTAATTTTATCAAATCGAGAGTTTTATAAAGTACTATGCCAGACAAAATACATAGATATTATAGCTTGCGGTACGGCATATCACAGCGGACTCTGCGCAAAATACGCCTTCGAATCGCTTTGCCGCGTTAAAACCGAGGCGAGCATCGCAAGCGAGTATCGCTATTGCAATCCCATCGTCGGCAAAAAATCCTTGGTGATTGCCGTCAGTCAAAGCGGAGAAACGGCGGATACGCTTGCCGCCGCAGCGCTCGCCAAGGAGAGGGGCGCCTATCTTGCCGCCGTTACCAACGTGCCGTATTCGTCGCTGACCCGCCTTGCCGACTGCGTTTTGCCAACGGATGCGGGCTTCGAGGTGGCGGTTGCGGCAACAAAGAGCTTCAACGCACAGCTTGCTCTGCTCTATTCTCTCGCCGATCTTCGCTCGGGGGGCGGGGGCGAGTGGTTGAAGGGGGCGGATGCGCTCGCCGAGCGTGTGTTGGAGGTTTCCGAAGGCGTGCGTGCCTGGACACCCTATTTTCTGAATGCAAAGAGTGTATATTTCATCGGGCGGGGCGTGGATTATTGTACTGCGCTTGAGGGCAGCCTGAAGCTGAAGGAAATTACTTATCTGCCGAGCGAGGGGTATCCGGCGGGGGAGCTAAAGCACGGTACGCTTGCGCTTGTAGACGAGGGTACGCCCGTCGTTGCCATAATCACGCAGAAGGCGTTGGCGGAAAAAACGATGAACGCTGTGCACGAAACGCACGCGCGGGGGGCGAGGGTGTTCCTCGTAACCTCTCTTCCGGAGTGCGCAGAGCATCCGGAGGTAACGGCTTCCGTTGTGATTCCCGCCTGCCGCGAGATATTTTCTCCCGTACTCTCTGTGATACCCCTGCAAAAACTTGCTTATTATGTTTCGATTGCGCGGGGGATCGATCCCGATAAGCCCCGCAACCTTGCCAAGAGCGTTACGGTGGAATAGAAAAAGCCTGCCGAAAGCTTAAAAAAGTCGTAAAAGATTCAGTTTTTGTACATATAAATAGCTCACTAACTTCGCAATCGAAGTATAGTGAGCTATTTTGATTTTTTGAAATCTTAACCGATTTTGCGGAAGAAAGGCTTGTAATCGAGTATTTTTTCGATTTTTTCCAGAATGTCTGCGGGAAGAGTCAGTCCGCTTGCACGTGTGTTGGAAACCAACTGCTGCGGCTTGCTTGCGCCCGTGATTACCGAGCAAATTTGTTTTTGCTTTAATATCCAAGAAAGTGCCAGTACCGAAAGCGGTACGCCGAGCGATTCGGCAAGAGGCAAAAGTTTTTCTACTTTATTCAGATTTTCTTCTGTGAGCAGATTATTTATTTGTCTGTCTGCCTGCCAGGTCGCGCGCGAACCTTCGGGCAGGGGCTGATTTTTGCGGTATTTTCCCGTTAAAAGCCCCTGTGCAAGCGGCGAAAATACGGTAATGCCGATGCCGTTTTCTTCGCAAATTTTAATTATTTCGTCCTCGATATAGCGGTCGACCATATTATATTGCGGTTGAATAACGCTGAGCGGACGCAGGTGATTTTCTTTTACCGTATGAATCGCTTCGGTAATTTGTACAGGCGACCATTCCGAAACCCCGTAATACAAAATTTTTCCTGCCGCTACCATGTCGGAAAGGACTTGCAGCGTTTCTTCGATGGGGGTGGTGGGGTCAAATCGGTGGCAGAAATACAGGTCGAGATAGTCGAGCTTCATGT
>Ga0209064_1000604_pt1 | contig 76485 bp, 70 predicted proteins | sample Inofromicrocosms_FD_187498 | JGI IMG/M metagenome (GOLD analysis project Ga0209064, IMG submission 187498) | Mouse cecum microbial communities from Vienna, Austria - Inoculum for glucosamine and mucus D2O microcosms (SPAdes) (version 2) | ecosystem: Host-associated > Mammals > Digestive system >...
AGCGACTTAACAAAGTGATAAACACTAAGTTAAGTCGCTTTTGCTGTGCCCAGAACAGGACTCGAACCTGCACGCCTCGCAGCACTCGCACCTGAAACGAGCGCGTCTACCATTCCGCCACCTGGGCATGTGTCTTTATTTATCAAGGCCTTTGCCTTGGATGAGCAATGTTTATTGCCGTTTGCGGATGCAAAGGTATACATAATTCTTTAATAAACCAAAAAAAATAATCAGAAAAAAGTAAAAACCAATAGTAAATGCCATTTTCTGCATTGTTGTAGATGCTGTTGAAGCGTGTAAACTATTGGATATTTGGCTGCTGCATAGTGGGGTGGGGCGGATGCGTTGCCTTGAAATAATGTCGTTTTTTTGATGAACTGTTGACTTTTGAATGTTATTTCGAGAATGTATTGATATTGCGAATATGGAATTACAGACACTCCATTTCATAAAGACGGAACAAAAAGGGGTCAATGTAAAAAAAGTGGTTGTTAATTTCTGAGATTTAGGGATAGATGGGCGTATCGCTAACTGAATTAGGGAAGTCTAATCATCATAAGCACTTGTTATATAGTAGATTCCCGAATGACAACAGCGCTAAACTCCAATCTAAGCGCCTAAAAATATTTTTACTCTCGGGTAATTTTTTAACAATTCAACCGGGTTTTGCTACTGACCCCCAAAAAGTAGATAAACCCCGCCAGACGAGATTCTGTAAAATTATATTTAGAATACGGAAACCCTATGTCGATATTAATATTTTGAGTCGGGAGGCATATTTATGCCGTAAATAGTGCTACTATTGTAAAATCTGAAAAATATCCTCTGCTTATTTTGGGCAATTATGCATTTATCTCGCGAATTCTCGCTATTTTTGTGAAGAAATTTTTGAATGACTCAGATTGATTGAAAATTATTCTGAAATAATTAAACGAAAGAAATATATGTCATCATCTGACAACAAGATTATAATCGCCATCGATGGATATTCATCATCCGGGAAGAGTTCTATGGCGCGTGCTTTGGCATCATCAATCGGCTACCGTTATGTCGACTCAGGCGCCATGTACCGTGCTGTAACATTATGGGGGCTGCGTCGTGGTATTGTATCTGACGGCACTGTGGATGAAGAGGCCCTTATTGCTGCCTTGCCCGATATTGCCATAGATTTCCAACCGATTCCCGGTGAGGGGCAGCATACGTTGCTGTGTGGTGAGGATGTCGAGAGTGAGATACGTTCTCTGAGGGTGTCCGACAATGTCTCTCAAGTCGCGGTTATTCCGGCTGTGCGTCATCATCTCGTCGCTCTTCAGCAGCAGTTCGGCAGGGAAAAAGGCATTGTGATGGATGGACGCGATATCGGCACCACTGTTTTCCCTGATGCTGAGATGAAGGTGTTTGTTGACGCATCGGCAGAGACGCGTGCACATCGTCGTTTCCTTGAACTCCAGCAGAAAGGCATGGAAGCCACATATGAGGATGTGCTTGCCAATGTAAAGCAACGCGACCATATCGATACAACTCGCGCCGAAAGTCCGCTGACAAAGGCCTCGGATGCCATAAGCCTCGACAACAGCGACATGACTATTGCCGAACAAAACGAGTGGCTCATAGAACTCTATAATCGTATTTTAGCTGCAAAACGATGAGGGTTGAGATTGATCAGGCCTCCGGATTCTGCAACGGTGTTGTGACGGCCATACGCAAGGCCGAGCAGGAACTCGACTCGTCCAACAGGCTTTATTGTCTTGGCGACATTGTGCACAATAGCGACGAGGTAGAGCGTCTGTGCAGTAGGGGACTGGTCACCATCACGCATGATGATCTCCATTCGCTGCATGGAGTCAAAGTGCTTCTGCGTGCTCATGGCGAGCCTCCGTCGACCTATGCTACTGCAAAAGCCAACGATATAGATATTATCGACGCCACGTGTCCCGTCGTATTGCATCTGCAGAAGCGCATACGCGAAAGTTATGACCGACGTTCCCCCGGTCAGCAGATTGTAATATATGGCAAGCGCGGGCATGCCGAGGTTAACGGCCTGGTCGGGCAGACCGACGGCGAGGCTGTCGTGGTCGAGGATGTTGCCGGGCTTGACAGGCTCGACTTCAACCGCGACATAATATTATATAGCCAGACTACCAAATCCGTGCATGGCTTTCACGAAATGATTCGTGAAATAGAACGCCGGAAATCTCCTGATACGCGTTTCGAGTATGTCGACACGATATGTCGTCAGGTAGCCAACCGTGTGCCTCAGCTCAGGGCTTTTGCAGCCGAGCATGAGGTGATTCTCTTTGTCAGCGGACGTAAATCCAGCAACGGACGATTCCTCTATGGCGAATGCCATGATGTAAATCCGATGACATATCTTATCTCCAATCCAGATGAAATACAGCCCGACTGGATTTCAGAGGTTGAAAGTATCGGCATATGCGGCGCCACATCTACCCCCCGCTGGCTGATGGAGCAGGTAAGAGATCGTATAAATCAGCTTCAGCCTAATGGATAATTTCATCGCCATAGATGTAGAGACGGCAAACAACCAGCCGACGAGTATCTGTGCCATAGGTGCCGTCCTTGTAATGGATGGCATTATCAAGAGCACATTTTACGAACTGGTGCGTCCCGAGCCTAACTGGTACATCCGCTATTTTTCCACAAGTATCCACGGTATATACCCTGATGATACTGAAAATTGTAGCGGGTTTTCACTCGTGTGGAGTCGTATGGCCGACACTTTTGCCGTATATGGAGCCGATATGGAAACAATTCCGTTTGTGGCCCACAATAAGAGTTTTGATGAAAAATGTATCCGTGCATGTCATCGCATTTATTCAATGACATGGCCCGACAATCCATTCTTCTGCACTTTGTCGGCTGCACGTCGGTCAATACGCCGAGCTGACATCGGAGGCAGCTACTCACTGCCGTGTGTGGCCAATTATCTTGGCATCCCTTTTGACAATCACCATAATGCACAGGCTGATGCTCTTGCCTGCGCAAAAATTGCAATGTGTCTGTTATGAATTCTGCCATGCGGATTATAAGCCGTTACCATATATATAATGTAGCCGTATCCATATTGATTGCAGCCACTATGGCAGCATGCGGATGCTCTTCATCTCACGATTTCAAATTTGTAAGTCAGCGTGGAGCCAATGATGCACAGACTTTTGTCCAACGGGCATCTTCGATGTCTCAGATGCAGATGGAAGGTTTTCTGTTAAAAGTGCGCGCAAATGAACACGAATATCGCAGCGAGGGGCGCAGTGCGTTGGCCGATGCTTACATTGAGGCGTTCGAAGTGACTCTGGCCCACCGCAGTGATAGCCTGTCAAATATAATTTTAGGGCCTGAAGCCACAGCTGTGCTAAGAGGCCGTTCGGAGATATCAATATCCGATGCCCCGGCACAGGCGGCCTCGAAATCTTCCTCTTCCGGGGAGCGAATTGTGCAGAATCCGGATTTGGTTGACAAGGAGAATGCTGGAGATATCCTTGAGGAGGATGGAATTATTGTTGACGAATCAGGCTCTGTGGCCGACATAAAGTGATATCTACATATTGAATAAACAGTGAGGTAAATTATACGACATGAATACAAAGGAATGGTATGCCGACTATATAAATCAGGCTGTATATGACATAAAATATCCCGTTGAGCCGGAGGGCCTGTATGCTCCTATCGCCTATACTCTCGCCTCCGGAGGCAAGCGTCTTCGTCCGATGCTTCTGTTGGCCGCATGTGAGGCATGTGGTGCAAGTGCCGACAGTGCGGTAAACCAGGCGTTGGGTATAGAGATGTATCATAATTTTACACTTCTGCATGATGATGTGATGGACCGTGCCGATGTGCGTCGCGGCAGGCCCACTGTCCATGTCAAATGGGATGACAGTACCGCCATACTCTCCGGAGATGCCATGCTGACAATGGCCGGACGACTTGTTATGAAAGTCGTGGATGACAAAATACTGCGTCCGGTAATGGAGCTGTTCAATACAACTGCGATGGAGGTGTACGAAGGGCAGCAGTACGACATGGATTTCGAGCACCGTGATGATGTCACGATTGACGAATATCTCAATATGATACGGCTCAAGACATCAGTTTTGCTCGGAGCTGCATGCAAGCTCGGAGCGATTGTGGCCGGAGCCGATGCGGCCACAGCTGACAGTCTTTATGAATATGGCACGATGCTTGGACTTGCCTTCCAGCTGCAGGATGACTATCTTGACACATTTGGCGATCCGGCTGTGTTCGGCAAGGCCATTGGTGGTGACATACTCAATGACAAAAAAACATACCTGCTTATTTCTGCACTCCGTTGTGGCGACGATGCCGTTGCCTCGGAAATCGCGTCAATGTTTGGTGTGCGGTCTGACCATAAAATAGAGCGCATACGTCAACTGTATGTCGAGCATGGTATTGACCGTCTTTGCCGTGAGGCAATTGATTATTACAGCGATATGGCAGAGAAGTCGGTGCTTGCCACAGAATTGCCCGCGGATGCTAAGGAATTTTTTGTAGATATTGCGCGGAAATCGCGTGCCCGTTCAAAATAATGCTCGTAGACACTCACACACACATCTATCTTCCTGAAGAATTTCAGGACACCGACGAGGTAATTGACCGTGCGGTCGAGGCCGGGGTAGGGCATATGATATTGCCAAATGTCGACATGCTTACGCTCCAGCCCATGTTGGCTCTACATGAGCGTTATCCCGAACTCACATCAGTCGCAGTGGGACTTCATCCTACTGAGGTAGATTGTGACTTTGAGGTCGTGCTCGGTCACATGCGCGCTATTCTCGACAATCCTCCGGCCGGCCTGTGTGCAGTAGGGGAAATCGGAATAGATCTTTATTGGGACACTACATACCGCTCCGAGCAGCGCGAGGTGTTTGCCACCCAGTGTCGCTGGGCTGTTGAAAAAGACCTGCCTGTAATAATCCATTGTCGCGAAGGGCTTGATGACACTCTCGAAGTACTTTCCGGCCTTGATGCCATGCCACGGGGCGTTTTTCATAGTTTCGGAGGCTCGGCCGATGATGTCGACCGGATACGCCGCGTCGGAGATTTCTACTTTGGTATCAACGGGATTGTTACTTTTAAAAACAGCAGGCTGCGCGATGTGCTTACTGATATAGGTATCGACCGGATTCTTTTGGAGACCGACTCGCCATATCTCGCTCCCGTGCCACATCGCGGACATCGCAATGAGTCGGCTTATGTCGCTTTGGTTGCGCGTACGGTTGCTGATTCTCTTGGCATTGATTATGATGATGTGTGCCGCCGTACTACCGTGAATGCAATGACTCTTTTTGGTATCATGGGGCGAGTCACGGATGCAACTGCAGTCAAGACTGTTCAGGTGCAGTCTGATTGATTAATTAGACAATCCTGTGTAACTTTGCAGACAATACCGGTGTTATACTGATAAACGTTAAGACTATTTGAGAAATAGAGTGGATAGCAATGATAAGGTAATAGGGCTGTTCAACGACAGCTTTCCTCCGGTTCTCGACGGGGTAACGCTCACTGTCGAGAATTATGTGCACTGGCTCACGACGATGGGTTACAAATCCTGTGTCGTGACGCCGTGGAACCCTGTCATGCCATCTCATGACGGTTTTGACCTTTATCGGTTCTTCTCACTCCCGATACCTTCCAGGGCGCCTTATCGTTATGGCTATCCTAAAGTCGATCCCTTTATATGGAGAAAGCTGCGGCGCACACCATTTTCTCTTGTCCATAGTCACTGTCCGTTTTCCTCAGGGCGTTTGGCATTGTATTCATCGCGATACCATGATGTTCCGCTTGTGGCCACTTTTCACTCCAAGTATCGCACCGATCTGGAGCATTCTCTTCCCCCCTGGATGGTAAAGCGTATAATGAAGCGTGTACTTGATTTTTTCAATGCAGCCGACGAGGTGTGGATACCGCAGGCTCAGGTAGAGGATACCGTCAGAGAATATGGCTACAAAGGACGTCTCACTGTAGTTGAAAACGGTATTGACCTCGCGATGGAGAATTTCGACAGTATACTTGACTTCAAGGCCGAGTCGCGCCGCCGTATTGGGATTGACAGGTCTGAGATGCTTTTGCTTTTCGTAGGGCAGCACATCTGGGAGAAAGGAGTCGAGGTAATTATACGCGCAATATCCATGTTGAGGGATTTGCCTGTCAGAATGGCATTTATCGGCACAGGCTATGCTGTCGACGATATGAAATCGCTCATCCGCTCTCTTGGTGTTGAAGACCGCGTCACACTCCATGGTGTCATCCGCGATAGGAATACACTGAAACAATACTATGCAGCTGCAAGCCTTTTCCTCTTTCCGTCATTTTATGACAACGCACCTCTTGTAGTAAGGGAAGCCGCAATGATGGGCACCCCCTCGATATTGCTCCACGGGGCCACGGCTGCCGAGGTTATTGTCGACGGGGAAAATGGCTTTCTCGCAAATCGTACTCCTGAGAGCTATGCCGCATTGATTCGTGAACTATACAACAATCCCGAGCGTATCGATATTGCCGCCAAAGGCGCCTCGTCTACTCTCACGCGTTCATGGCGTGATGTGATGGAAGAGGTTGTCCAACGTTATAACGAGATTATTGAACGCCATGTCCGACGAAAAAAATAATAATAAACAATATCCTAATTCGGTGACAAATACCTCTCGGTCGCCGCATATAAGCATGTGGAAGGTGCTCATACCCGTTGTCATAGGCCTTACTGTGGTTGTATGGCTTTTCCGTAGGGAATTCAGTGTAAAGGTATGGGACTCAATTCACTTTGATGTTCATGTGATAGTGTGTATCCTGTTGGCGTGGCTCTGTATGGCTGGGCGCGACTTTGGGCTTACATGGAGATTCCGCTCCCTTACTGACCGTGAGCTTACATGGTGGCAGGCCATCAAGGTCAATTTCATGTGTGAGTTTACGTCTGCGGTCACTCCTTCTGCCGTGGGAGGCTCATCGTTGGGGATGATATTTCTGCATCATGAAGGGATTGCCCTCGGGCGTGCCACTACACTGATGATGACAACCTTGTTTCTCGACGAGCTTTTCTTTGTCGTGTCATGCCCGATAATTGTCGCTATCGTACCCTACGACGAACTGTTTGGATTCAGTCACACTAAATTTGAGATTGGCCTGCGTTGGGTTTTCTGGATTGTATATGCAGTGCTCTTTGCGTGGACGCTGATACTGTTTCTTGGCATCATCCTGAAGCCGGAGGGTGTCAGAAAGGCATTGATATGGCTCTTCGGATGGAAGTTGTTGCGTCGGTGGCAACCGGCTGTCATATCATTGGGCGACAGTATGGTGGCTACTGCTAAGTCATTGCGCACCCGATCTTGGAAATGGTGGGGTGAGGTGTTCGGCGCCACTGCTCTCACATGGACATCACGCTACCTTGTGGTCAATGCCCTTTTTCTCGGATTTGTCCCTGCCGCCAATCAGCTGGTCGTATTTGCCCGGCAGTTTGTTGTGTGGGTAGTGCTCATGGTGAGTCCTACCCCCGGAGGCAGTGGAGTCAGCGAATGGCTTTTTACCGAGTATTACGGAGATATGCTCGGCAATGCCTCTGTCGCGCTAATCATCGCTCTCTTCTGGCGTATAATCACATATTATGTGTATCTGATTGTAGGCGTGTTTCTTGCACCCTCTATGTTAAGCGGTCGTACTGCCCGGCCGGTCGTTGCCGACCCGGAGATTGCGATAGATTCCACCACTGCGGATTCTGATATTAAAAATAAACAAGACGACCGTACTGCGGCCGAAAAATGATATATTTTTTTCCATGACTACATTTATAGGAATTATACCTGCGCGATATGCATCATCGCGTTTCCCCGGCAAACCATTGGCCGACATATGCGGCATGACCATGATAGAGCGTGTCTACCGCCAGGCCTCAAAGGAACTCGACGAAGTTGTAGTAGCTACCGACGACGAAAGAATCGCGGATGCCGTAAGAGCATTCGGCGGAAATGTGGTGATGACATCCGACACCCACAGAAGCGGTACCGACCGTTGCTGTGAGGCTTACCATAAATCCGGCTCAAAGGCCGATGTGGTTATAAACATCCAGGGCGACGAGCCGTTTATCGATCCGTGTCAGATTGCAGCGCTCAAGCAATGCTTTGACTCCGACAGCACAGACATTGCCACCCTCGTGCGTCCGTTCGACCGCAATGGCAGCTATGAGGCTCTTTCTGACCCTAATCGCCCCAAAGTCGTTGTGGGTGATGATATGTCGGCTGTATATTTCAGTCGGTCGGTGATACCGTATCTGCGCAATTATCCTCGCGAGGAGTGGCCGTCGCGTGCGCAGTATTATACCCATGTAGGTATGTATGCTTATCGTGCGGCTGTGCTCGACAGAATCACCTCCCTTCCGCAGAGTACACTTGAGATTGCCGAGTCGCTCGAGCAGTTGAGGTGGCTTCAGGCCGGCTACTGTATAAAGATTGGCTTGACGGAGTGTCCGACTATCGGCATTGATACCCCTGAGGATTTATGCCATGCCATAGAGTTCTGTAAATCTATTGAAGCCTGACTGCATTATGCTTGATCGTATCACACCGCCTGAGGTGCGGCCGTTCGGACATCTGTCGTTGCCGCCGATGAAACGCATCGTGCTTGACAACGGTATTATACTCAATGTTTACGACCATTCATTCCAGGATGTCAGCGAGCTTATGCTCCTTACTCCGGGAGGGATGGTGGAAGCGATGGGGTCGCCTGTCGCCTCAATGCTGGTGCCGGTGATGCTCGACGGATCCCGGATGTATCCCGGCAGTGCTCTTTCTGATGTCTTTGACTTTAACGGAGCGAAGATTTCACCTTCAGTGTCCGACCACTTTACCGGAGTGTCTATCAGGATGCTTAACTCACATTGGGAAAAACTCCTGCCGGTATATGCCGACATGATATTCTCTCCCGAATTGGACAGTCATGCGGTAGATACATGTCGCCATCGCATGGCGCAGAGCGCGGCGATTGCCATGCAGCGTGTGGAGTATAAGGCCCAAAAGACTGTGCGTGAGCTTGCTTACGGTGCTGATCATCCCAAGGCTGTCATGGATACGCCGCAGGGTGTCGAGGCTGTTTCAAGAGAGGATTTCCTAAGGTGGCATGACTGCATATTCTCCCGCAATCTTTCAGGAGCCGAGCTGTTTCTGTCTGGACGTGTCACTCCGCCGATGATTGATGGCATAAACCGGATATTCGGTTCGGTGGCTGTTGATACAGATAGCGATACATCCCCTCATATTCTGCCGTTTGACACAGTTGCACCATCTTTCAGGTTTATCGAAAGCCCGGGGGCATTGCAGAGTGCCATACGCTTTGCGATACCGTCGATACCACGCACTCATCCCGATTATATCATGCTTCGTTGTGCCGTGGTTGCGCTTGGCGGATATTTCGGCAGCCGTCTTATGTCCAACATCCGTGAAGACAAAGGGTATACGTACGGTATTCAGGCCGGTCTTCTGGGGTCGCCTGAAGGCACGGTCATGCTTGTACAGACTTCTGCCGACAATGCCTACGCCGAGGCAGTGGTCGATGAAATCAGGGCAGAGATAAAACGTCTTTATTCGGGCGATTTCACGGATGAGGAGATGGAGCGTCTCCGACAGTACCTGATGAGCACGCTCGCGCAGCATCTTGATACCGCATTCTCGATATCCGCATGTCATGTCACAGAGAGAATTTCCTTTACCGGATCCGAGTATTTTGCCAGACAGGTCGATGTCATTTCATCAATGACCCCTGATGCTCTTTGCAATGTGGCCCGCCGACATCTTCCGCTGGATAAGGAGATTGTTGTAATCGCCGGCAGTAAGGTTTAGAACCCTTGTTTGCATCCGAATAAATGTTAAATAATACTGTTAAGTGTGTTAAATGTTTATCTCCTTTGACTTTTACAGCGGAATTCGCTATTTTTGAACGTTATTGTATTATAATCCACTGACGGTATAATTATTATACAAGCTCTTAAACTATTGCTATATGCAGTAGTCTAATGATTAGATTTGTTCAAAAGGAGAATTAGAATTATGAAATTAACGAAAGCATTTCTCACCGCATTTCTCTGTGGCGCCGCGGCAACCGCTTCAGCACAGGGATACTACGATGATGACATCTACTACGACGCCTCTAAGGATACAAAAGCCAAGGAGGAAATCGCCGCACATAAGAAAGCCGTCGAGGAAGAGCGCATTCGTCAGCAGCAACAGTATGAGGCCGAGCTGGCATACTGGCGTTCGCTTGCCAATCAGCAGAGCACATATAATCCCAATCTCGGCGGTGGCGATTATGCCGCAGCCGATACATATGCCTTGCCCGGTACCGGGTCGGCACGTAATGTCGATGAATATAACCGCCGTGGGAAGTATGCGTCATCTTCACAGACGGGTGATACCACTGCTGTGGACGACAATTTCACATATACACGGCGTATAGAGCGTTTCCATAATGGTGACATTATTGCCGATGTCAAGGATCCCGAACTGGTCGACTACTATTATTCTTCTGCCGCATCTCAGCCCGATATAAATATATATCTTGTAAATTCCGGATGGAATTCCTGGGGGTGGGGTCCGTCGTGGTATGATCCGTGGTGGCCGTCATCGCCGTATTGGGCATGGAATTACTGGGGCCCGTCGTGGTCGTTCGGCTGGAACTCATGGTGGGGTCCGTCATGGTCATGGGGTTGGGGTCCTGGGTGGGGTCCCGGATGGGGACCTGCCTGGGGTCCGTCATGGTCATGGGGCTGGGGACCCGGATGGGGACCCGGATGGGGCGGTGTGGCTTGGCACCGTGGAAATTATACGCCCAATGGACGTCAGTCTACAGGTATACGCAATGGCTATACAGGTGTCGGCTCCTCGCATCCGGGCTCGCCGTTCAACAGCCGTACTAACGGGCGTGCAGGCAATGTGACACGTCAGTCGCTTGGCAACTATCGCCCGGGCGGATCTTCATCGACTCCGGCATCAAACGGCAATGTCGGAAATTATCGTCCCGGTAATAATGCGTCACCTTCATACACTCCGTCATATACACCGTCGAATAGCAATTCCGGTACATATCGTTCGGGCAGAGGCAACTCTCGTTCCTCGTCTCCGTCCTACAGTTCGCCGTCGCCCTCGCGCAGTAGCGGAGGCAGCGGATGGGGTGGGGGCTCTTCCCGTGGCGGAGGTGGCGGTACTACATCGCGTGGCGGACGCCGATGATGTCACTCTTTTAAAGACCTTGTTACTATATTTTGTTGCATAACTGTTTTCATCCACTGGTATATGAAAAAATCTTTATTTATAGCAGCCGCGGCCGCCGTTCCGGCGATTGCAATGGCACAGGCTGGTGTCGATGTGGCGCATCTGTCAGAACTTGGAATGCGTGGTACCGCCCGATTCATGTCGATGGGCGGTGCGTTTACAGCACTCGGTGGTGACCTGTCCACTCTTGGACAGAACCCTGCCGGTATCGGCATATATCGCAGCAGTGAGGTTGGAATAACTCTTGACTTGAATTTCCAGTCGTTTCAGGCCTCGGCTCCTTCGATGACCGATACGCACAACCAGACCCGGTTCAATGTAAACAACTTTGGATATATCGGTACGATGAAGCTCTACAGCGAGGCTACCCCGACATTTTCGTTTGGTGCGTCATACTCGCGTATCAATTCGTTTGACCGCGTGTTCAAGGGCAACTTCAATAACCTTGGCGGGTCTTCGCTCTCCAACTATGTGGCTGCATTTACCAACTCGCTCAATCCTATGGGCGACGGGTATAGTCCTTATAGAGATGTCGACCTTATCTGGGGCAGTAATTACAATCCGTATGATAACGCTCCATGGATGTCAGTATTGGCATATAACAGTCTTATAATAAACAATGGCCAGGAGAACTCCAATGGACAGATATCATTTCAGGGTCTGATGGGCGACGGCACCACTGGCTCGGCTAATTTTGATATCCGCGAGAAAGGGCATGTCGACGAATATAATATTACTTTCGGTGGCAATATTTACAATACCCTTTACTGGGGTATTGGATTCGGCATTACTGATGTTGATTATACCCAGTGGTCGTACTATGGCGAGCGTCTGAGCAACGCATATCTGAGCGTACGTACAGATGAAGGTCCCAAAGATTTGTATTATAAGGATGTCCCGGGCACAGCCAGCTATGGCCTTACCAATTATCTCCATTCGTCCGGTTCAGGTTTTAATGTGAAATTTGGCCTGATACTGAAGCCAATCAACGAATTCCGTATTGGTATCGCGGTACATACTCCTACCTGGTACTCTATGACCGATACATACTGGGGCGCTATTGACTATAACATGCTTCCGGACAACGGGCTTCTTGCACCCAATGGAGAGCATTACAAAAATGAGACGGACAATGTAGTCGCCAATGATTCATATGATAACTTCCATGACTATCATCTGCGTACTCACTGGCGTATCATGGTTGGTGCTGCGGGCGTAATCGGTGGCAAGGCCATTATTAGTGCCGATTATGAATATCGTGGTGCGAATATGCAGCTTTCCGATGTCAATAATAATGAGTATGTCGACGTCTCCGATGAGATTAAGACATATTACAAGGGCGTGAATATATTCCGCGTCGGCGCCGAGTATCGCGTGACTCCTCAGCTCAGCCTCCGTGCCGGCTACAGCTATGAGTCCTCGCCTGTGAAGCAGTGGGTCGCCAATGATGGTGAGAACATACAGTTTGCAGGCACAATACCTTCTTATTCATTCAACAAGGCTACACAATATATTACGGCCGGTCTTGGCTATCGTGTAGGACGTTTTGCGATAGACCTCGCTTATGTCAACAAACACCGTGAGTCGACATGGCATGCTTATTCTCCAATAGTTGCCGAAGGCACTATTGTAATGGATTCTCCTCAAGCTACAGTGAAGTCTAACTACAATCAGCTTGTGCTCTCTCTCGGATATAAGTTCTGATTACCGACAGATAACAATTCTATAAACAGAGCCGCTGCAAGCACATCCCTGCAGCGGCTCTGTTTATATATGCATTTCTTGATGTAAAATGTGTGTAAATGAGGTGTGTGGCTATTTTAGTGTGGCCTACAATGGATAATCTCTCATAGAGTATGTCTATGGCAAAGACTTGAATCGAGAGATTTAATAGTGGTCGATAGAATAGGGGAGCAATGTCATGCCGCAGAGTCATGTTATCAAGATGTTTATAGAGTGTCATATATAAACAACATCCTCTTATAAAAAGAGTAAGCCGTTGTAACATGAGTTACAACGGCTTACCTTTTCTTTAGTCGGGGTGACTAGACTCGAACTAGCGACCTCACGCCCCCCAGACGCGTACTCTAACCAACTGAGCTACACCCCGCTAAAATATTGTGTCCGAGATGAGATTCGAACTCACACAGCCTTTCGGCCACTACCCCCTCAAAGTAGCGTGTCTACCAATTCCACCACCCGGACTTTTGTCAGCATAATAGATGCATAACTTAGAGCGAAAAACGGGACTCGAACCCGCGACCCCGACCTTGGCAAGGTCGTGCTCTACCAACTGAGCTATTTTCGCAGATGTTTTCGGGGATTTATCCACATGAAGTGGAAAGGTCTGCATCTGTGCTGACTATTATTTAAATGTTCTCTTTATCGTCGGGGTGACTAGACTCGAACTAGCGACCTCACGCCCCCCAGACGCGTACTCTAACCAACTGAGCTACACCCCGCTAAAATATTGTGTCCGAGATGAGATTCGAACTCACACAGCCTTTCGGCCACTACCCCCTCAAAGTAGCGTGTCTACCAATTCCACCACCCGGACTTTTGCCGACATAATAGATGCATAACTTAGAGCGAAAAACGGGACTCGAACCCGCGACCCCGACCTTGGCAAGGTCGTGCTCTACCAACTGAGCTATTTTCGCAGATGTTGTATTGATTCCGATGGGGATTGCGGAATCGGCTCGTGCATCATGCCGGCTACTTTATTTAAATGTTCTCTTTTGAGCGAAAAACGGGACTCGAACCCGCGACCCCGACCTTGGCAAGGTCGTGCTCTACCAACTGAGCTATTTTCGCGTTTCGCAAGGCGTTTTTGTCGTTTGCGATGCAAAGGTAGGTACTATTTTTGAACTGACCAAATCTTTTTGTCGCTTTTTTTGTTGTATGTTGCCGGCTATTTATGTAAGTCGGGTGTCAATCTGTTGAATGAGTTAGTGTTAAAGGGATGAAAAAATATTGAAAAACACATATGCCTCAGGCTTGGCGAGAGCTCTGAGACATATATGGTGTATGGATTTTATTGCAGGCGATTATTTGGTCAGAATCCCGTTAGCCATTCTTTAAGCTGATTCAACATTGCGTCGTGGTATTTGAAAGATGGCTTATAGCCCCATCCATGACCTCCGGATGGATATATAACCATTGAGGCCGGCACGCCGGCTTGGTGTAGAGCCTCATAATAGCGCAGACTGTTGGCGGGAACGACCCCTTTGTCATCGTCGCTAAGCAATATGATGGCGGGAGGAGTGTCCGCTGTTACCTTGAGTTCATTGGAGTATTCGAGTATATCGGCTTCCGATGGCTTTTCTCCCAACAAGCTTTTGCGAGAGCCGCCATGGGTGATTTCATCCTTCATGGATATGACGGGATAAAACAATATCTGGAAGTCGGGTCGGGCTGTAGTGTCGGCGTGGGTTGCTACTGTGGTGGCGAGATGTCCGCCGGCCGAAGAGCCCATGATGCCGATATCGTCGGTTTTTATGCCCCATTCGGATGCGTGCTCGCGCATTTTTTTTATAGCATCGGTGGCATCTTTGTATGGCAGTTCCCGATTGCCGGCGGGCAGGGTGTATTCCACTACGGCGTAGGCTATGCCCATGCCGTTGAAGTATGGCACCCAGTCAAATCCTTCATGGCCGGTAGCGAGGTGGGAATATCCTCCTCCGGGGAGGTCTACTACCGCACGGCCTGTCGCTGCGGAGGTTGGAGGCAGAAATACTGTCATCTTGGGATTGTCAATTCTGATGATTCTGGGAGCACCATTTTGTGCAGGCAGGCTTACTGTTGCGAGCGCACCGAGAGACATAGCTGTAAACATTTTTCTTAGAAACTTCATTTAGTTGATGGTTTGAGAGAATGTATGTACTGGAGTGCTGAAGCGCCTGTTTGGCCGGTCGGAATTCAGCATATGTTAACAAAGTTAGCTTTTTTTGCTGACACTTCAATTATATTTGCTTAATTTGCGCATTCAAAAAAAGCCGCATATGGATTCCGTCAACAAAGATACCGCAAATATTGATGATATATTGCAGCGCAGGCAGGTGCGTCCTACGGCAAATCGTATAGCGATTTTCCGGGAATTGCTGAATGCCGGCGGCCCACTCAGCATGGCTGAGCTTGAGGAGAGGCTGGTCACTATCGACAAGTCGGGCCTGTCGCGCACGCTTGGGCTGTTTGCCTCTCGACATCTCGTGCATGTGATAGAGGATGGTAGCGGGGCTGCGAAATATGAAGCATGCCAGGGCCATTCCGATCATTCGATTGATGACATGCATCCCCATTTTCATTGCGAGGGCTGTGGCGTGACGGTTTGTCTCGATGATACTCCCGTGCCGCTTGTGTCAGTTCCTGACGGATATGAAGTATATTCAGTTAATTATGTGATAAAAGGCTTGTGTGGGGTATGCGCGAGTAAATACAATGGTTAAATAATGTAAAATGTGCGTGTGCGGGGATTTGTTGCGTCATGATTTTAGGCGCTCAGATTTGTTGTAATGGAATAGAAATCTTATCTTTGCATCGTTTTAAGGGTAAGCTGTGTAGCGGGCCGCATGATAATGGCTATTGTTTTCGTCGCAACGGCATCGGATGTCTCAACCAGCGGAACATAGCGGACTTGCAGGTGGCAGGCATGCTTGATTCTCTTAATTCGTAAAGATATATTAGTCAATTAATTATTACCAACTGCTTAATTTAAGAAATATAGCTGAAGATTAAAAACAACAACTCACTGAATGGCAGAGTATGCGATTCCACCCCTTAATTGTAATCGCTCCTGTCTTTTTATTAACAGGATTTTGACGCCGAGAGGCTGCACCATTCTACGTCAACATTTATCATCACGAAATTTTATTTAGATTATGGATACTAACAACGAAGAGAAGAAACCGCGCCGACCCAGAATCGGTGACCGCATGCAGGTAGGAGAAGGCGGCGATGCCGTGTTCAATAGCACAAAACCTAATTATTCTAACCCCTCGCCGGCCGATGATTCGCAAGGCCCGCGCAATGATTACGGACAACGCCCCTATCAGCCACGTCAATATAACAACAATCGTCCTGGCGGCTATCAGCCCCGCTACAATAATCAGGGTGGCTACAATCGTCAGGGTGGTTACAACAACCGGTATAATCAAGGAGGCTATCAGCCCCGTTACAATAATAACGCTCAGCCGGCCGCTGTTTCAGAAAGTGGTGACTCTGCGTCCGCTTCTCCGGCCACTCCTTACAATTCCGATTCGCAGCAGTCGAATTATCAGGGTGGCTATCAGCCACGATATAACAACCAAGGCGGATATAATAACCGTCAGGGCGGCTACAACAATCAGAACCGTCAGGGCGGCTATAACCGTCAGGGTGGTTACAACAATCAGAACCGTCAGGGTGGCTACAACAACCAGAACCGTCAGGGTGGCTACAACAATCAGAACCGTCAGGGCGGCTACAACAACCAGAACCGTCAGGGTGGCTACAATAACCAGAACCGTCAGGGCGGCTACAACAATCAGAACCGTCAGGGTGGCTACAACAACCAGAACCGTCAGGGCGGCTACAACAATCGCCCCGGCGGCTACAATAAGAATCTCCAGCAGGGAGGCATGCGCCAGCAGGGAGGATTTGGTGCTCCGCGCCAGGGCAAGAGCTTTACGCCACGCCCCAAGCGTATTGAGTACGAAATGCCTATACCCGATCCTAACGAACAGATTCGTCTCAACAAGTTCATGGCCAATGCCGGTATCTGTTCACGTCGGGAGGCCGACGAATTTATCCAGCAGGGACTCGTCAAGGTCAATGGAGAGGTTGTGACCGAACTTGGAACAAAGATTTCACACAACGATGTGGTTGAATACGATGAGAAGGTTGTGACTCTGGAGAGCAAGTGCTACATATTGCTCAACAAGCCCAAGGATTGCGTTACCACCAGTGATGACCCCAACGGACGCACTACTGTGATGGATCTCGTGAAGGGTGCATGCAACGAGCGTATCTATCCCGTGGGACGCCTTGACCGCAATACTACTGGTGTGCTCCTCCTTACCAATGACGGTGATCTCGCCTCGAAACTTACACATCCGAAATATGTGAAGAAGAAGATTTACCATGTGTGGACCGACAAGGATATCTCGGAGGATGATATGCAGGCTATTGCCGACGGTATCGAGCTTGAGGACGGACCCATCCATGCCGATGCAATATCTTATGCTACCGAGACCGACCGTAACCAGGCCGGTATTGAGATTCATTCGGGCCGCAACCGCATCGTGCGCCGTATCTTCGAGAGCCTCGGCTACCATGTGACAAAGCTTGACCGTGTGTATTTCGCCGGTCTTACAAAGAAGAATCTTCCCCGTGGACGTTGGCGCTATCTCACACAGGAAGAGGTCAACTTCCTTAAGATGGGCTCATTTGAATAATGAAAAATATATCATGACAATCGGGCGCGCGTAAGGTGCGCATATCATACGCGCAGCCTGAATGTCATGGATTACTATTACATTTCTAAATGAAAAGAGAAAAAATTATCGACCTTTTCAAGAAGGCCGAACTCATAGGCACTGAAGTCACAGTAATGGGCTGGGTGCGCACACGTCGCGGTAACAAGCACGTGCAGTTTGTAGCTCTCAACGACGGGTCGACCGTGCGCAATATTCAGATTGTGCTTGACATGACCCGCTTTTCCGACGAGCAGCTGAAACCAATCACTACCGGCTCGGCTCTGCGTGTCGACGGACGTCTTGTAGAATCTATGGGTAAGGGGCAGACTGTAGAGGTACAGGCTGACAATGTGCTGGTGTACGGTACCGCCGACCCCGAGACATATCCCCTTCAGAAGAAGGGGCATACTCTTGAGTTCCTCAGGGAGAAAGCTCATCTGCGTCCGCGCACCAACACCTTCGGTGCTATTCTGCGTGTGCGCAGCGCCTTGGCTTTCGCCATTCACCGTTTCTTCCAGGAACGCGGATTCTTCTATCTGAACACTCCGCTTATCACCGGCAGTGACTGTGAGGGTGCCGGTGCTATGTTCCAGGTAACCACACTACCGCTTAACGAGTTGCCCAAGACCGAGGACGGTGTCGTGGATTATTCCAAGGACTTCTTCGGAAAGCCTACCGCGCTTACCGTAAGCGGTCAGCTCGAAGGCGAGCTTGGCGCTACAGCTCTTGGCGCCATATACACATTCGGTCCTACCTTCCGTGCCGAAAACTCCAATACTCCGCGCCACCTGTCGGAATTCTGGATGATTGAGCCGGAAGTGTCGTTCTTTGACATAACCGACAACATGGATCTTGCCGAGGCATTTGTCAAGTACTGTATCTCATATGCTCTTGAAAATTGCCGCGACGATATTGAGTTTCTCGCCGAGCACTACGATAAGGAGCTTATCGAACGTCTGAATTTTGTCATCAACAATGACTTCGTCAGACTTACATATACCGAAGGCGTGAAGATACTTGAGGAATCCGGACATAAGTTTGAATTCCCGGTATACTGGGGCGCTGACCTACAGAGCGAGCATGAGCGTTTCCTCGTGGAGGAGTATTTCAAGAAGCCTGTAATCCTTACCGATTATCCCAAAGAGATAAAGGCATTCTACATGAAGCAGAACGAGGATGGCAAGACTGTCCGCGCCATGGATGTGCTCTTCCCCAATATCGGCGAGATTATCGGCGGTTCCGAGCGTGAGGAGAACTACGATAAGTTGCTCGCACGCATCGAGGAGCTGGATATCCCCATGAAGGATATGTGGTGGTATCTCGACACCCGTCGTTTCGGCACTGTTCCTCATTCCGGATTCGGTCTTGGCTTCGAGCGTCTGGTGCTTTTTGTTACCGGCATGACCAACATCCGCGATGTAATCCCGTTCCCGCGTACTCCCAACAACGCGGAGTTCTGATTATACATACAATTTATATAAACAGCGCGCCCCGGCAGAAAGTCCGGGGCGCGCTTGTTATGTGGGGATTTTACGTGTCGGGTTATTCCATGAGCTTGCGGTAGCGGCGACGGGGCAGTTCCTTTCCGCCGTTGCGGGCGCGCTTGTAGTCCTCATAGTCGGAATACGAACCTTCGTAGAACACCACGTTGCCGTCGGGCTCAAACGAAAGTATGTGGGTGCATATGCGGTCGAGGAACCAGCGGTCGTGGCTTACCACTACAGCGCAACCTGCAAAATCGTCAAGGCCCTCTTCAAGGGCGCGCAGTGTGTTGACGTCAATGTCGTTGGTCGGCTCGTCGAGCAGCAGAACGTTTCCTTCCTCCTTCAGTGCCATGGCCAGATGCAGTCGGTTGCGTTCGCCGCCTGAAAGCACACCGATTTTTTTCTCCTGGTCGGCGCCTGTGAAGTTGAACTTCGACAGATAGGCGCGGGCGTTTATATCGCGTCCGCCCATGCGGAATGAGTCGGTGCCTTGAGAGATTACCTCATATACCGATTTCTCGGGCAGGAGGTCGTGATGGCGCTGGTCGACATATGCTATTTTTACAGTCTCTCCTACATCGAATGTGCCGGCGTCGGGTGTTTCCTGACCCATGATAAGGCGGAACAATGTTGTCTTGCCTGCGCCGTTGGGGCCGATTACTCCTACGATGCCGTTGGGGGGCAGGGAGAATGACAGATCCGAGAAGAGCTGTTTCTTGCCAAACGCTTTTGCCAGTCCGCTGGCTTCGATTACCTTGTTGCCGAGGCGCGGTCCGTTGGGAATGAATATCTCCAGACGTTCCTCGCGTGCTTTCTGGTCTTCGTTGAGCAGCTTGTCGTAGGAATTCAGACGGGCCTTGCCTTTGGCCTGACGTGCTTTTGGAGCCATGCGCACCCATTCAAGCTCGCGCTCGAGAGTCTTGCGGCGCTTTGATGCCTGCTTTTCTTCCTGGGCCATGCGCTTTGTCTTCTGGTCGAGCCATGAAGAGTAGTTGCCTTTCCAGGGTATGCCTTCTCCGCGGTCGAGTTCGAGAATCCAGCCTGCCACATGGTCGAGGAAGTAGCGGTCGTGGGTGATTGCGATGACCGTTCCGGGATACTGCTGCAGGTGTTGTTCGAGCCAGTCGATTGACTCGGCATCAAGGTGGTTGGTCGGCTCGTCGAGCAACAGTACATCGGGCTGCTGGAGCAGAAGGCGTATCAGGGCTACGCGGCGGCGTTCGCCTCCAGAGAGGGTGGATATTTTCTGGTCGTCGGGCGGACACTGGAGGGCATCCATGGCGCGCTCGAGTTTTGAATCGATGTTCCATGCGTCGGCGGCATCGAGTTTGTCCTGAAGCTCGGCTTGGCGCTGGATGAGAGCGTCCATCTTGTCGGGATCTTCAAGCACCTCGGGGTCACCGAATGCTTCGTTGACTTTCTCGAATTCAGCGAGAAGGTCCATCACAGGCTTTACGCCCTCGCGCACTACGTCTATCACAGTCTTGTCGGGGTCGAGCTGCGGCTCCTGTTCGAGGTAGCCTACAGAATATCCCGGCGAGAATACTACTTCGCCCTGATAGCTCTTGTCGATGCCGGCGATAATTTTCAGCAGCGATGATTTTCCCGAGCCGTTAAGACCGATGATGCCGATTTTGGCGCCATAGAAGAAGGAGAGATAGATATTTTTCAGTACTTGCTTTTGTGGCGGGTATATTTTTGATACACCTACCATCGAAAAAATTATTTTTTTGTCGTCAGCCATTATATTATTAATGTGTGATAGGGGATACCGGTGTTATTTTCTGCCTTTTTGGGGTGCGTAGCGCACGGGGTAGTCGACACGCTTGCGGCCGGTGATGATTGCCGACAGTTTGGCGCGAAGCAACTGGCGGCGGATAGCTGAGATATGGTCGATATATAGCTTCCCTTCGAGGTGGTCGCATTCGTGCTGTACGATGCGGGCGAGAAATCCTGAGATTTCCTCTTCGTGAGGCTGGAAATCGTCGTCGACCCATTTGAGGCGGATATGCTCCACACGGGGCACTGACTCTGAAAGGTCAGGCAATGACAGACAACCTTCGTTGCGTGTCTCCACCGGGCCGTCGAGTATCTCGATTTCGGGATTTATCAGTGTGAACTTGCGCCCTTTGCACTCGGGGAACGCATCGGCCACAGGGTCTGCGTCAATAACGACGATGCGGTCGTTGCGGCCCACCTGCGGAGCTGCCAGGCCTACTCCGTCGGAGTTGTACATGGTCTCCCACATGTCGGCCACGAATTTCTTGAGTTCCGGATACTCGGGGGTGACATCTGTCGAGATGGCACGCAACACCGGATGTCCGTAAAGGTATACGGGTAGTTTCATTGGTTGAATTGTTTGCTTTGCAGATAATCGTTAAGAATGATAGTGGCGGCTATTTCATCGACCACGGCCTTGTCCTGACGGCGCGATTTGCGCATGCCGCCATCAATCATGGCCCGGTGAGCGAGCACCGAGGTGAAGCGCTCGTCCCAATATGTGATTTCAATATCCTGAGGCAATGCTTTCCTTAGCATGGCTATACCCGGGCGGATATAGTTCATCGATTCCGAGTCTTCGCCACGCATAGTCGACGGCTTGCCTACGATGATTGCATCGACATTTTCCTTGAGTATATAGTCGGCCACCCATTTGGCAAGGTCGCAGGTCCGTACTGTGGTAAGTCCGGTCGCGACAATGCGCAGCGGGTCAGTCACTGCTATGCCGCAGCGACGTCTGCCGTAATCGATTGCCATAAGTCGTCCCATTCTGTGCAAAGTTACAAAAACTTACATGTTTAAGTGCATGTTTAAAAAATAAATGTTATTAAAAATCCACAGCCCATTCATTTCCATTCATTTCAGAGCTGTGGATAGGAAGAGAATACCTTTACAGATGTCTACTCGCACTCGGGTATTACCATGCCTTCGCGGAGCGCTTTTTCAGTTTCCGGGCCTTTTGCTTTGCGTACTATGGCAAGCGCAAATTCGATAGTTGTGCCCGGTCCTTTTGATGTAATCATGCGGTCTCCGATTACTACAGGCTCTTCAGAGTATATCCCACCGTTCCTTTCAAGGTCCTCTTTGAGAAACGGATATCCTGTGGCCTTTACTCCCTTGATGATGCCAAGAGGGCCAAGAATAAGAGCTTGTTTAATAATAAATGTTACCGTCAGGGCGGTCAGTCGGCGAGCAGATTTCCGCTTGTGATGAGGGAGTTATGGGGCTCCATAACGACCGAAGAACGGGCGGAAATATGCCGGCGAATGACCGAAGTGATGTAATTTGTTCCATATTGTTGATATATTTTTACATTTGCTTTAAAGCAGGCAAGAGATTGAATGGTTATAAAGCTACCTTTTGTCTCGTATATCCTGGCCGCTTTTCGCCTTGTTCCTCAGTCATGTACATAAAGTACACTCCTTCGTCACATATCGAAAATCGACTCAAGCTATACGACCCTGGCGGCAACATTTATTATTAAACAAGCTCTAAGAGCCGGGGCGGCACAGATGGCTGCGATATTGCCACCTTTATCCCAATGGTCTTTCACGATGTCATTCAGGCTCTCGTCAAGGTTTACTGCATCCTCCGATTTGTCAGCTCCGGGAAATACGAGCCAGTCAATATGCTCCGGATTTAAATCCGAGATGCCCATGTCAGCCACAATATTGTTGCCTGTGGCTCCTCTTACAAGACGTTTGTCAGTCATGGATACGGTGAACACTTTCATTCCGGCACGTCGCATTACGTCGACCGGAGCGAGAGCTTCGATTTCGTCGAATCCGTTGCCAAGCATCACGAATGTAGCTTTGCCGGACGGTCGTGATGATGTCGGAATTCTGATACTGGTTTCAGTCATAGTTTGATTGTTTAAGTGTTTTTAATTAACTTTACAAATGATAACAGATATCATTTGGATAGCACGAAGTTATATCTCAAAATATTCTTATACAAGAGGTTACTTTGATGATATTCGCTTACTTAAAACTCACTTTCAGTAATAATCAACCGGATGAAGACCGAAAAAATTTCAGAAAAATATTCATGCGTTGCCACGTGTCCGATGAGAAACGTGATAGCCCGCTTCGCCAACAAGTGGTCGATGCTGCTCCTTGTCATTCTCGATGAATTCGGTGTTATGCGTTTCAATGAACTGTCACGAGCGATTCCCGACATCTCACCCAAAGTATTTGAATTATAAGTGATTTTACATCGGCAAAATTACTTATGTATCCTCATACATACAAGTACCGAAAAATTTTTCATATATCGAAAAATTTTTCGGTATTCTGATTATCAGTGATATTGCTTAACTTTGCGGTTAAACATGCTCTCAAATAAATTGTATGGCATACGAAAAGAAGATACCTGTAGACCTTGATTGCCCACTCAGGCTCACGATGAGCTTGATAGAATCCAAATGGAAGTCCTGTATTCTCGACGAGTTACGTTCAGGAGAGGCTATGCGCCCGAGCGAAATACACAAATGCCTGCCGGAGGCTGCTCCACGAGTACTTGACATTCAGCTTAAAGAGATGGTTGAGGATGGACTTGTAGTAAAAACAATATATCCCGAACTTCCTCCCCGCTCTGAATACAGGATTACCGAACTCGGTCAATCACTTATTCCAATAATTGACCTGATGCTCAAATGGGGCAGGGAACACTTCGATATTTTTGAAAAGAAATATGGTAAGAGCTTGGAAACTGTTTAAAATTCATAATTACTCTGCTTTTGAGAGTCTTGTCGGCGTCTTTTAGCTTATTCTTGGGTCATGTAGCTACGGCTACACTCCCTCATCACAAGCAAAAATCCATCAGACAATCCTTCTCAAAATCGGTATCATATAAATTTAAACAGTTTCTTAAATTCGAATCCATAATGTGCTCTTGGCCGCCGGTTATATCATATCTGTTTGTCCCTCCGCTTTAGCATACCATTAAGCCGGTCGCCTGGCGATAATAACTGCTCATATAAATAAAGTGTAAAGTATAATATATTATGAAACGCCCTCTAAAACAGCTTATCATACTTCTGTTCATATTGTTGTCGGTATGTGCCGGATGCTCAAGCAAGCGATATGTGCAGCATGAACGTTGCTATTCGCATATTGAGGAGCGGTTGGCAACATATATTGCCGCCCAGGATGCCCGCATTGGTGTCGCGGTCATAATCGACGGAAGAGATACCATTTCCGTCAATGGCAACAGGGATTTTCCGATGCTGAGTGTCTACAAGTTTCCGCAGGCGATGGCCGTGGCCGACTATTGTATGAAAAACGGTGTCGGACTCTCTGACACCATTTCAATCCGTGGCGATGAGATGAAAGAAAATACATGGAGCCCTATGCGCGACAGATATGGGGTGGGTGATTTACGCCTGCCGCTGTCCGAACTGCTCGAATACTCTCTTCGCGACAGTGACAACAACGCGTGCGATATCCTTTTCCGCCTGATAGGTGGCACACATGTGGCCGACAGTCTTATGAAAGCCATGGATTTTGACGATATTGTCATAGCCTCCACCGAGGATGAGATGCACCGGGATATTTATTTGTGCTATCAGAATCGCTCCACACCCATAGCTATGGCCGGGCTGTTCGACAGATTTTACCGTCAGGAGATGCGCCACGACTCTCCGTTGCATGAGGCAATAGGCAGGATAATGATGACTTGCACTACCGGCAACAGGAGACTGCCGGCCCCGTTGATGCCTACAAATGCTGTCATCGGACACAAGACCGGCACAGGCGATGTCAATTCCCAGGGGCGTATAATAGGCGTGAACGATGCGGGATACGTGTTTCTCCCTGATGGCCGCGGATATGCTGTTGCGGTTTTCATTGCCGACTCTGCTTGCGGTATGGAAGAGACCGAGCGTATGATAGCCGATATTTCCGATATTATATTTCAGACATTATTTAAACGATAATTAAAATGAAGACCACTATATTACTCGCTGCAATGACCATGATGACCTCGTCAATCGTGGCTTTTCCACAAGAACCCGCACTGACTGGCTCATGTGCCGTCCCGGAAGATGTGGCTGAGTCTTTCTTCCCTGAATCCATTGATTCCGGATTGAAGAGCGTGCTACTTCCTGTCGATTATGGCCGAATGGTCAACTGCAGAGAGTGGGTATCTGATGCGCTCGCCACTGTGACTCCTGATTCTTATGGCTATGATGAAAAAAGCGGGGTAGAGAAGCTGTTGAATGAAAAGACCTATCCTGTTACCCCCGCCGACATGGTCGGCTCATGGCGTGTGCGCTCGATACAGATTGATGCACGCGACGGCATATTTTCATATCCTTATTTTAGATGCCGCTTCCGCAATGTTGATGGAAAAGTGTTTTTTGAGAAGACCACCGGCAGTCAGCGTAAATCAGGATTTGTATATCAGAATGGCCCGGAGTCTTTGGCCTTTCTTGGCGGATGGAGCGTGAACGACGAGCCGCAGACTTTATATGGCGCTGAGAATTCAGTTGCCGGAGTCCTCTATAAGATTGGGACGCGCAGAGCTATAATTCTATTCCCGACAAGTGCCGACCGTGTCGAGATATATGAACTGATAAAATGATTTGAATCGGTTGCTTATGGATATCGACGGAATGTTGTCGCGCAAGATAAACCTGCCTGACATAAAGAGCATGGCGCATTGGGCCTCCGGTGATGCCGACCACATGGCGACTTTGTGGTCAGCGGTGTGTTCTGCCGACCGGCTTACGTCTGTGAATGCGCTATGGGTTATGACACATCTGTGTGAATCTGAATCGGAGTGGCTGCGTTCCCGACAGGACATGATTATTGACATGTTACTCGCCGCTACGGATGTGGCAAAGAAAAGGATGTTGTTGCAGATTCTGAAAACTCAGGATTTTGATGCCGGCACAATGCGAGCCGACTTACTCGACTTCTGCTTGTCTAAAATAAATTCGGAGTGTGAGCCATATTCCATAAGAGCATTCAGTATCTATGTCGCATTCCGTATGGCCCGACACTATCCCGAGCTTATCGCCGAACTGAAGGAATATCTTAAGATGCTCTCATTTCAGGGTATGTCGCCGGGACTGGCTTGCGCCCGACGTAATACTCTCGCAGAAATCAGAAGGATTGAAGCCGGTTAATAAGGCTGACATAAACATCAACGGGGAATGCCTCCCGGCATCCCCCGTTGATGATCATATATTCCAACAAAACAGATTAATACAGTAAATGGCTAAATTTCATACTTTAACTTTCCTTGATAGTCCCCCGAAGGGACTATAGACAGAACATCAATATCTTTGGCGTGGGCGAGGCCCACGGTTGTTGTCTTTAGAAATTGTCGGCTTTACGCTCGAAGTAGCCTTGAGGCTTTTCACATACGGGACACTTCTTGGGCGCATTCTTGCCGCGGTGGATGTATCCGCAATAGCGGCATTGCCACAGTACCTCTTCAGCGTCTCCGAACATTGTGTCGGTGGCCAAACGGTCGAGCAGACGCAGATAGCGCTCTTCATGACCCTGTTCTACCTGTGCTACAAGTTTGAAATTGGCGGCAATCTGGGGGAAGCCTTCTTCCTGGGCTGTCTTGGCGAACGCAAGATACATGTCGGCCCATTCCTCATGCTCGCCGGCGGCGGCTTCCTGTAGATTCTGTGCGGTAGTGCCTACCGGTCCTGCAGGATAAGAGGCTGTGATTTCGAGCATCCCTTCTTCCAGATAGCTGAAAAATTTCTTGGCATGGGCATATTCCTGTGAAGCTGTTTCAAGAAAGATGGCGGCAATCTGTTCGTAGCCTTCTTTCTGTGCCACTTCGGCAAATATTGTATATCGGCCGCGGGCCTGGGATTCTCCGGCAAATGACTTCAGAAGGTTCTTTTCGGTCTCGGTGCCTTTGATACTTTTCTTATCCATAGTTATTGTGTGGTGTTTAAGTTCGTAATTGAGTTTTTATACTATCTTAACGCCTCTTCATAAAAATAGTTCACGTGTGTTATAAAAAAACGATGTGGCTTGCCGGTATAATAGATGGAAAATAGTTAATTTTGTGGTCAAATGCAGATAAATAAGTAACTGGTCGAAATTTTTTTGATGTTTATTCGAGTGAAATTTTAGAAATTTTTTCGCTGAAGAAGGAGTGTGGCGAGCTACGCGACTGATGAAGAGAGTGAAATTTTGCCGACAAATATCGAAATAATCCGACCGGTCAATATAAACAGTTACTTAAAACTCTAAAATATTTATGAACGACTATATTGAGTTGCGTGTCGACCTCACCCCCTGTGATGAGGCTGCCACCGATGTACTTGCCGCGTTGCTTGCCGAGCATGGGTATGAGAGTTTTGTGCCTGATGACGGTGGTCTCACTGCCTATGTGCGCGAGCCGGAATTCAATGCCGGGGTTCTCCGGGGAGTAATTGACGACATGCCTTTCGAAGGGATTACCGCAGATACGCGCTGGAGCAAGGTAGAAGGGCGCGACTGGAATGCCGAGTGGGAAAAAAATTATTTTCACCCTATAAATATCGATGGACGTTGTGTCATCCACAGCTCATTTCATACCGATATCCCTGAGGCCGAATATGATATAGTGATTGACCCGAAGATGGCATTCGGCACTGGCCACCATCAGACCACTACATTGATTATACGCCATCTCCTTGCTTCCGAGCTCAAAGGCAAGTCGGTGACCGACGTCGGCACAGGCACAGGCATTCTCGCCATCCTTGCGGCCATGCGTGGCGCGACGCAGGTTCATGCTATTGAGATTGACGAGTTTGCCCATGTCAATGCCGTGGAAAATGTAGCCCTCAACGGTCATCCGGAGATTGACGTGATTCTTGGCGATGCATCGTCGCTTGCACCTTTGGCTCCGGCTGACATCCTGCTGGCCAATATCAACCGCAACATTATCCTTAATGATCTCGGACGATATGCCGATGCGGTAGTAGCCGGTGGAGAGATTGTGCTCAGCGGTTTTTATTCGGCAGATGCCGATGTGATACTGGCAGATGCCGGCAGATATGGACTTGAATACAAGTCGCGAGCTTCAATTGACGACTGGACATGTCTGGTGCTCTCTAAATCCTGAGATTATACTTTTATTGAATATTATTGGAATAATTACGTAGATGGACAATCTTATCGAAGCCTCCGGTGTCGTAAAGCGCTACGACGGGCATACTGCTCTTGACGGTGTTGACCTGTCGATACCCGAAGGCACTATTTACGGTCTGCTCGGCCCTAACGGTGCGGGCAAGACCACACTCATACGTATAATAAATCAGATTATCACTCCCGACAGCGGTACGGTGCTTCTCAATGGGAAACCTTTGCATCCTGACGATGTGATGCGTGTCGGTTATCTTCCCGAAGAACGCGGCCTATATAAAAAGATGAAGGTCATCGATCATATCGTGTATCTCGGTCGGTTGAAGGGGATGACTTCGCGCGATGCAAGGATTGAGGCCGAAAAGTGGCTGCGCCGTATGAATCTTGTCGAATGGGCCAATAAGAAGATTGAAGCCCTTTCAAAAGGTATGGCTCAGAAAGTACAGTTCATCGGCACGGTTGTACACCGTCCGCCGCTTATGATTTTCGACGAGCCCTTCTCCGGTTTCGACCCAGTGAATGCCGAGCAACTCAAACAGGAGATACTCGAGCTTAACCACAACGGAGCCACAATCCTGTTTTCCACTCATAATATGTCGTCGGTCGAGGAAGTGTGCGACAGCATATCGCTCATCAACCATTCAAGGGTGGTGTTGCAGGGCAATGTAGCCGATGTAAGGCAGCGGCATAAAAAACACCTTTTCAAGGTAAGGGTCGCCGAGCCTGTCATAGCTCCAAATCCCGAGTTTTTCAGGATTGACAGTATCGAGCCGGATATCATGGGCGGCTCTCAGATAATTCTGCGGCTTGCTCCGGGGGTGGCAATGCGTACCGTTATTGACTTCCTTAATCCTACATATACTATTCTCGGATTTGAGGAAATTTTCCCTACAATGAACGAAATTTTCATCGAAACTGTGACCGGAAATGAATAAGACACGATTATGGCTTGTGCTGAGGCGCGAGTATCTTTCTATAGTTGCCAAGAAATCTTTTATACTGACCACTCTCCTCGTGCCGTTTCTGATTGTCTCCATAGGGTTTGCCATGGGACTGATGATGGTACTTAATGAAGCTGAAGGCGACCATGTGGCCGTTATTGACCAGAGCGGGCGCTACGGCGCATGTCTGGAAAACACAAGTGAGTATATCTTCGAGATGCCTTCCGACTATAATGTAGGGAATATGCGTCAGAAGTTTGCGAACGATGAAGAGTCGGACGACTATGACCGGCCTCCATATTATGCTATCGTGGTCATACCGGCTACTCTCGATTCCACGTTGCAGGTCAACGTGTTCAGCTCGTCGCCTACACGTTCCTCTCTCCGTGAGGTAATCGAAGACCAGCTCAGCAAGGCCGTGTCGGATACAAGGGTCGCATCCTATGGCATACCTGAACTTGACCGTATCATAAAGGACAGTCAGGTGCAGGTGGCTGTCCGCACAAATACATGGAGCGATGACGGTGACACTTCAGTTACCTCCGACGAGCTCATGTCGGTCATCGGTCTGGCACTTGCATTCCTTACATATATGTTTGTGCTTACTTACGGAGCTATGATTATGAGTTCGGTGGTCGAGGACAAGGTCAACCGTATCGTAGAGGTAATCGTAAGTTCATGCAAGCCGGTGGAGCTGATGCTCGGCAAGATTCTCGGTGTTGCCCTTGTGGGCCTTACACAGGTCGCTATATGGGCTGTGCTTATAGGTATAGGGCTGATGGTGCTCGGGGGGCTGGGCATTGCCGGTTCCATGGATGCCTCGTCGTTTGATGCCGGTGCTGTCGGAGCAGCCGCCGATATGGCGGCCGACAGCGAGCTTGGCGATATGATTCATGCTATTCTTGGGGTGAAGTGGCTGCAACTGCTTGGCATGTTCGTCATATACTTTATTGGCGGATATATGCTTTATGCGTCGCTTTTTGCCGCATTCGGCTCGGCGGTTGACCAGCAGAGCGATGCCAATCAGTTTATGACCCCCCTGATGATGGTGATAGTGTTCTCCCTTATGATAGGCCAGACTTGTATCCAGAATCCTGACGGCACGCTTGGTGTGGTATGCTCGATTATTCCGTTCACATCTCCTATTGTGATGATGGTGCGCCTCCCCTACGATGTGCCGGCTTGGGAGATGCTTGCCTCGATTGTGGTGCTCTATGGCACTGCTGCGTTCTTTACATGGCTGTCGGCGCGTATATATCGTCGTGGTATTCTCATGTATGGACACAAATCTACTTTTGCCGACTTGTGGCGTTGGATAAAATAATCAAATCGACACATTCGCGCAGGTGATTCTGCCGAATTGTTCACAATAACGGGGAATTGGCGAAATAATCCGGCTTTTGCTTGATTGTTTCGCCAATTTCCGTTATTTTTGCGGAATATTGGAATTTGAAAAAGTATTAAAATAGTTTTCCCTATGAGTGACAGACTTTTTATATTTGACACTACTCTTCGCGATGGCGAACAGGTGCCGGGATGCCAGCTCAATACTGTTGAGAAAATCGAGGTGGCCAAGGCGCTTGAGGAGTTGGGTGTCGACGTCATAGAAGCCGGCTTCCCCGTATCGAGTCCCGGCGATTTTAATTCGGTTGTTGAAATATCAAAGGCCGTCACATGGCCTACCATATGTGCATTGACGCGCGCTGTGGAAAATGACATCCGTGTCGCCGCCGAGTCGCTGCAATATGCCAAGCATAAACGCATACATACCGGTATCGGCACTTCCGACCCTCATATAAAATATAAGTTCAACTCCAATCGCGAAGAGATTATCGAGCGCGCGGTTGCGGCTGTAAAGTATGCCAAGAGCTTTGTTGAGGATGTGCAGTTTTATGCCGAGGATGCGGGCCGTACCGACAATGAATATCTTGCTAGAGTCGTTGAGGCTGTGATAAAGGCCGGCGCGACTGTCGTCAATATCCCGGATACTACAGGATATTGTATGCCCTGGGAGTTCCGCGACAAGATAAAATATCTCATGGAGCATGTCGACGGCATACATCGTGTCACAATAGCCACCCACTGCCATAATGATCTTGGTATGGCTACTGCCAACACCATTTCAGGTGTGATGGGCGGGGCGCGTCAGGCCGAAGTCACTATCAATGGTATTGGTGAGCGTGCCGGCAACACGTCGCTTGAGGAGGTTGTGATGGCATTCCGCTCGCATAAGGAACTCGGTATCGACACAAACATCAACGCCACTAAGATATGTGGCGTAAGCCGTATGGTGTCGTCGCTGATGAATATGCCGGTGCAGCCCAACAAGGCTATTGTTGGACGCAATGCCTTTGCCCACAGCTCGGGCATACATCAGGATGGCGTACTGAAAAATCGTGAGAGCTACGAGATTATCGACCCGAAAGATGTCGGTGTCGACGAGAATTCGATTGTGCTTACCGCCCGTTCGGGGCGCGCGGCGCTGAAACACCGTCTGCATGTGCTTGGGGTGGAACTGAGCAAAGAGGCGCTCGACAAGGCTTATGAGGCTTTCCTCCGTCTGGCCGACCGCAAGAAGGAAATCAACGACGACGATGTGCTGATGCTTGCAGGCGAGCACCACAAGGCCAACCGTCGCCTGAAGCTCGATTTCCTCCAGGTTACTTCCGGAGTCGGGGTGAAGTCGGTAGCATCTATCGGACTTGATATCGCAGGCGAGAAATTTGAGGCATGTGCCTCAGGCAACGGCCCTGTCGACGCAGCCATTACTGCCATCAAGCAGATTATCCATCGCAAGATGCTTGTTAAGGAGTTCCTCATACAGGCAATCAACAAGGGCTCGAATGATATCGGAAAGGTGCATATGACAGTTGAATACGACGGCAACAGTTACTATGGATTCTCGGCCAACACCGATATTATCGCCGCATCCGCCGAGGCATTTATCGATGCTATCAATAAATTCGTACATTGACCTGATACTTTATATCTATGCCGAAAACTCTTTTTGATAAAATCTGGGATGCCCACGCTGTAAATGTCATTGAGGGTGGACCTACACAGTTGTATATCGACAGGCATTATTGCCATGAGGTGACGAGTCCGCAGGCCTTTGACGGGCTGCGCCGACGCGGTCTCAGGGTGTTCCGTCCCGGACGCACTGTCTGTTCTCCCGACCACAATATTCCGACAAAAAACCAGGATAAGCCGATTGCCGATTCCGTGTCGCGCAATCAGGTGGAGACACTCAACCGCAATGCGGCTGAGTTCGGTCTGGATATATTCGGGATAGGACATGAACGCAATGGTATAATCCACGTCATCGGGCCCGAAAATGGCTTGACACTCCCGGGCTACACGATAGTGTGCGGCGACAGCCATACTTCCACTCATGGCGCTTTTGGCGCGGTGGCCTTCGGGATAGGTACCTCGGAGGTGGAGATGGTGCTTGCCTCGCAGTGCATACTCCAGCCTAAGCCAAAGTCGATGCGTATCACCGTTGACGGGCATTTGCGTCCCGGTGTCACCGCCAAGGATGTGGCGCTTTATATAATATCACGGATGACGACATCCGGCGCCACGGGATATTTCGTTGAGTATGCCGGAGAGGTTGTGCACGATATGTCGATGGAGGAGAGAATGACGCTATGCAATCTGTCGATTGAGATGGGTGCGCGCGGCGGCATGGTAGCCCCGGATGAAACTACATTTGCCTATCTCAATGGACGCGACTTTGCTCCCAAGGATGACAAGTGGGATGAGGCTGTGGCATATTGGCGCACTCTCCCTACGGATGATGATGCCGTTTTCGATGCCGAGGTGAGATTTGATGCCGCCGATATCGAGCCGCGCGTCACGTTCGGCACTAATCCGGGGATGGGTATCGGTATTTCTGAGGTTGTGCCACGGAATCCCGGGGAGAATGATGCTGAACGTGCAGGATATACACGTGCGCTCCGGTATATGGGATTTGAAGAGGGAGAGAAGATTACCGGTACACGGGTGGATTACGTGTTTGTAGGCAGTTGTACCAATGGCCGCTTTGAGGATTTCAGGCTTTTTGCGGAAATGGTCAAAGGGCGTAAGAAAGCTCCCGGAGTGATAGTATGGCTTGTGCCGGGAAGCCGCAGGGTGCTGGGACAGATTCGCAGTGCCGGACTTGACCGCATTTTTGCCGAGGCCGGCTTTGAACTGCGTGAGCCGGGATGCTCTGCATGTCTTGCGATGAATGACGATAAGGTGGCTCCCGGCCGACTTTGTGTGTCTACTTCCAACCGCAACTTTGAAGGACGTCAGGGGCCAGGTTCCCGAACGATACTTGCCGGCGTGCCTGTAGCCGCCGCCGCCGCCCTCACCGGATATATCACAGACCCACGTACGCTTTAGAGCATGCTCTTTAATCCCAATAGAAATGGACGAAAAGATTACAATAATAACATCCACGGCAGTGCCTCTGCCTGTCGAGAATGTGGATACCGACCAGATTATCCCTGCCCGATTTCTTAAGGCTACCTCAAGAGAGGGGTTCGGTGACAATCTGTTCCGCGACTGGCGATTCGACAAGGAAGGAAACAAGATTGACAGTTTTGTGCTCAATGACCCGCGATATTCCGGTTCGATACTTATTGCCGGAAAGAATTTCGGTAGCGGTTCCTCTCGCGAACATGCCGCGTGGGCCATACATGACTATGGGTTCCGCGTAGTAGTGTCGAGCTTCTTTGCCGATATACATAAGAATAATGAGCTCAACAACTTTGTGCTTCCGGTGGTGGTCTCTGATGAGTTCCTGAAAGAACTTTTTGATACAGTGTTTGCCTCCCCGGGCTCGCAGATATGTGTGAATCTTCCCGATCAGACCATAACAAATCTGTCGACCGGACACATGGAGCACTTCGACATCAATCCATATAAAAAACATTGTCTGCTCAATGGTCTGGATGACATATCCTATCTGCTTTCACGCAAGGATGACACCGAGGACTACGAGCGTAAGGCAAAACATTACTAAACAGACTATAACTTATACTGATGAATTTTAAAATAGCGGTATTGCCGGGCGACGGCATAGGCCCTGAGATTTCCGCACAGGGTGTGCTCGTCATGAAAAAAGTGTGTGAGCGTTTCGGACATACTGTCGAATTCTCCTACGGTATCGTCGGTGCTGATGCCATCGATAAGGTCGGGGATCCGTTCCCCCATCAGACATATGAACTGTGTCGCGACAGCGATGCTGTACTGTTCTCTGCCGTAGGCGATCCTAAATACGACAATGACCCTGACGCGAAAGTGCGGCCCGAGCAGGGATTGCTCGCAATGCGCAAGAAACTCGGCCTTTTTGCCAATATAAGGCCTGTGACGACTTTCCCGATGCTGCTTGATAAATCGCCATTACGCGCCGATATAATTCGTGGCGCCGATTTTGTGTGTATCCGAGAGCTTACCGGCGGCATGTATTTCGGCAAAAAGCATGAAGGTGACAATGAGGCCTGGGATACCAATTTTTATACACGCGGTGAGGTAGAGAGGATATTGCGTGTCGGCTATGAGTACGCTCGCCGCCGACGTCGTCATCTTACAGTGGTTGATAAGGCTAACGTATTGGCTTCCTCCCGCTTGTGGCGCAAGGTTGCGAAAGAGATGGCGGCAGAGTATCCCGATGTCAACACTGATTTCATGTATGTCGACAATGCGGCCATGCGTATGATTCAGGACCCTTGCTTTTTCGATGTGATGGTTACTGAAAATACGTTCGGCGATATCCTTACCGACGAGGGTTCTGTGATATCCGGCTCAATGGGATTGCTCCCGTCGGCATCGACCGGTGAGTCGACTCCGGTATTTGAGCCTATCCATGGTTCGTGGCCGGAGGCAAAAGGCCGGAATATCGCCAACCCTATTGCCCAGATTCTGTCAGTGGCCATGCTCTTTGAATACTTTAATCTTCCGGCTGAAGGCAAGGCTATACGTGATGCCGTGCAGGCTTCGCTTGAAGCCGGATTTACGACTCCCGACCTTTCGAAGCCGGGATACCGCACGTATGAGGTAGGGCAATGGATTGCCGAGCATATCTGATGTGCCGCCCGACGGTTGCAGAGACAAGATGATGCGGATGTAACTATTTGCGCATTAAAAGTGTTATAATATGGAAGTTGTTGCTGATATACAGAGATGACTTCCATATATTTTGTAGTATGGTCATTATGAAAAAGCGTTTGCCATTGGCAATATTTGCACTTTCTGCCGCATTTGGAGCATCTGCTCAATACTATGAGCTGGCCAACCAGTTGCCGCAGCTTTTGCGTCCGGCTCTTTCCGGCTCGTGGCAATACAAAGGGTTTGTTGATGCGACGGCAATGGCAGGGCTCGGCCATAACAGGGCCAACATACTGAGTGTGTCCACATCTCAGGGATTCCAGTACACATCATGGTTCTATATGGGCGTCGGCCTGGGTGTCGATGTCGCTTTTTCAAATTACGATGGCTCACTCTCAAGAGCCGATGTGCCGGGATACTGGGAGCACAACGCCAATAAGACCGGTGCCATGTTGCCGTTGTTTACCGATTTCCGTTTTACATTCGGTGGCGCGTCAAACGAGTTGTCGGCTTTTAGCCGGATTTACGACTCCCGACCTTTCGAAGCCGGGATACCGCACGTATGAGGTAGGGCAATGGATTGCCGAGCATATCTGATGTGCCGCCCGACGGTTGCAGAGACAAGATGATGCGGATGTAACTATTTGCGCATTAAAAGTGTTATAATATGGAAGTTGTTGCTGATATACAGAGATGACTTCCATATATTTTGTAGTATGGTCATTATGAAAAAGCGTTTGCCATTGGCAATATTTGCACTTTCTGCCGCATTTGGAGCATCTGCTCAATACTATGAGCTGGCCAACCAGTTGCCGCAGCTTTTGCGTCCGGCTCTTTCCGGCTCGTGGCAATACAAAGGGTTTGTTGATGCGACGGCAATGGCAGGGCTCGGCCATAACAGGGCCAACATACTGAGTGTGTCCACATCTCAGGGATTCCAGTACACATCATGGTTCTATATGGGCGTCGGCCTGGGTGTCGATGTCGCTTTTTCAAATTACGATGGCTCACTCTCAAGAGCCGATGTGCCGGGATACTGGGAGCACAACGCCAATAAGACCGGTGCCATGTTGCCGTTGTTTACCGATTTCCGTTTTACATTCGGTGGCGCGTCAAACGAGTTGTCGGCTTTTATTGATCTGAGGCTTGGCGCTACATTTCTGCTCGGTAACAATTATCTGGAGTTTGGCAACGGATATCTGTCCAACGACGGTCAGTTCTATCTGCGTCCGTCGGTCGGATTGCGCATTCCCGTCAATTCATCTAATTCAAAGCAGGCTGTCGACCTCGGCATCACCTACCAGCTTATTACTTCGGCAAACAATTACACATGGGGAGGTCGTGGCATGAGCCTCAATGCCCTTGGCTTTACAATCGCCTACGAGTGGTGACGCGATAGCCTGTGTCATATAAATGGCCGCAGCAATATGTGTATGCCTCTGCCACCGCGGCCGGTATAGGCATATGCTGTTTTCAACAGCAGTCTGTGCCATTGGCTTTGCTCTCTCTTCATGACTTCGTTGTAAAGCCTGTCGGCCTCGGGGCTTTTTTCGCGGGCATAAAGTGCTGCGAGTACCATGCGGCGCAGCTCAAGCCACCGTAGTTCCTTCCGGAGATTATATTTTCGCAATGTTGCCTCACAGCAGTTGAGCGCATATTCCCATTTCTGTGTTCCGGATGAATAATCGGTGCCGGTGATGGATTTTTTCTGTTCTACAACAAGCACTGTCGGTTGTCCGTGAATCTTTAAAACCCGGGGATTCTCAGCGGCAAGACGCATGCCGGTTTCATAATCGTCCCAGCCCAATACTTTTGCATTCCAGGCCCCGGCTTTACGGAAGAAATCGGTGCGTACGGCATAGCGCTGTGTTGAGAAAATGGCGTTGAATATATTGCGGAACATTATATCCTTGTCGGCGAAATTGCGTGTGGCACTGCTTCCGTCAAGGCGTCGCACTGCAACATCCCAGCCGATGATATCATTGTCGGGATATCTTACGATTGCCTCGTGTACACGCTTGAGATGTCCGTCGAGCATCAGGTCATCGGAATCGAAAAACATCACCCACGGAGTGTCTGCTTCCTGCAATCCGCGGTTGCGTGCGGCAGCTGCGCCGGCGGTCGTTTCCTTTACGACCGTTATGCACCAACCGGCTTTGTCTTGTTTTCGGGCCCAGTGCTCCAATACTTTTGATGTGCCGTCGGTACTGTTGTTGTCGACCAGTACAACCGGACATTTCAATCCTTGTCGTTCAAGCGATTCCAATGTCGCTCCGACAATATCTTCACGGTTGAATACAGGTATGACTACAGTAAGCAAAGATTCCATAACTTACAATAAAAACGAAAAACAGCTGTTCTTTATTATATGAGAATACTGTTATTGGGCGACGCAAGCAATTACCACAATTGTCTGGCCAAAGGACTTGAAAATCTTGGACATGATGTAGTTGTCGCATCCAACGGGAGCACGTGGATGGGCACACACCGCGATATCGATCTTGACCGGCACATACCGGGAAAAGTCGGTGGGGCCATATTGACTACCAGGATTAAGTGTCTTATGATTTCGGGACGTTTTTCCGGATATGATGTGGTACAGATAGGGACTCCTTTTTTTGTCACACAGCGACCGCAGCGTCTGAAATGGATTTTCGATTTCATCCGCAGAAACAACCGTCTGGTATTGAATTCGGCATATGGCGCGGAGCCGTACTGGATAGACTATTGTCTTGACAGAGGGGGTATGCGTTACAACGAGTGGCGTATCGGCTCCGGCCCGGGACCTCTCGCAGTCAGTAGTCCCGAACTGATGACGTCGTGGAACACTCCCGAGATGAGGCATTATAATGATTATGTATTCTCCCGTTTTGACGGTGCCGTTTCCGCTCTGTGGGAATACAATGAGGAGATGTTGCGCCATTTCCCGGCAGAGAAAGTCGCATATGCCGGCATTCCTATTGATGTCGATTCATTGTCACTGCGTCCCGAGATAGATTCGATACCTGGAAAGGTAAGGATATTCCTTGGGGTACATCGCGACCGAATGGTTGAAAAGGGCACCGACCGTATGCTCGCGGCTGTAAAAAAAGTCGTGGAGCGTTATCCCGACAAATGTGAACTTACCTACGTGGAAAGTGTGCCATATAAGGATTATGTCGGAATGATGCGCTCGTCACACATAATTCTCGACCAGCTGTACAGCTACACACCCGCTACAAACGCCATGCTCGCTATGGCGCAGGGCATAGTAGCGGTAACCGGTGCAGAACCTGAATTTTACGATTTTATAGACGAACATGACAATCGTCCCATAATAAATGCTGTTCCTGACGACGAGGCATTGTTCCGCACTTTCGAGGATATAGTGCTGCACCCTGAACGTATTCCTGCACAGTCGCGTGCATCACGCGATTTCGTCGCCACGCACAATCATCTCGATGTGGTGTCGCGTCGCTTCCTTGACTTTTGGGCTAAGGGATTGTCTAAGACCCCGTTCACCAATATTTGTTAACGCCGTTCCGAGCCGTCGGATGATATATGTCTGTAACGGTACATGCATCCTTTCAGCATCAACTTTAACATCCGGGCATACGATGTGTCAAGATGTCGGCTCCGGCGGTATGCGTTGACAATAATTCGGGGAAACCATGTGACAGGATAAATCAGGGCTATTGATGCGCCATGAGCCATGATGACACCTTCATTGAGTGCCATATGCTCCATTGTTGTAGGATTAGGGTGGCTACACAGACTCAACGGGAAATATCGTCCGGTCATATTCCGTTTAAAAGCCTGATGGAGAAATACGGCGATTTCGCCCGATTGCAATATTGGAGCATTCCGCCCGAATAGTTCGTTGAATCTGACTTTATGGCGTCGGATACTTTCAAGATTAAATGCAATTTCGAATTCCAACGGCCAATAGAAGCGCGGAGGGTGTCGTAGGTCAAATGAATACGATGGCATATTGCGTTCCATTTGGCATTCTGCTTTAAAAGCAAAGATATCGACCGATGGATTATCCTTGAAGATATCAAATAAATGCCTGATGCTTTCTTCGGTGTATATCAGGTCATCATCTGAAATCAGACAATAGTCAGCCGTAGCTTTTGATAATGCGAAATTCCTGTTTCTGGATACACCCGTTGAAAAGTGGGAATATATATCAATGTCTTTCCTTTTCAGAGAGTCGGGGATTTGCCCCGGAACTTCGCCACTCGGTATTTGCCATGAAACAATGTACCTTACCCCCGATAGCGGGGGTAAGGTCATTTGGCTTACTCGGATTATGCCTTGATTGCCATATGTAGCAATGAGTATGTCAAGTGTCATCGCTTATTGCTGACAATCGGGTGTTAGAAATGGCGTCCTACGGTAGTGGAGATAGCGGCGGGATCGGTTACACGGTCGGTAATCTGTCCGTTGGCGAGGACGAATGTGGTCGGAAGCCCCTGTACATTGTAGTTCATGAGAGTCTGGGCACCCTGTGTCGAGGGATGGTAGACGGTAATCCATGGAAGGTTTTTTGCCGATTTCTTCCATTGGAATTCATCGTCGTCAAATGCCACCTGATATATCTCAAGACCCTGGTTGTGATAGCGGCGGTATGCCTCGGCCAGAAGAGCATTATAAGCGGTGGAGCCTTCGGCGGTATAGGCGGTAAAGCTCAGTATCACTGCTTTATTGCGGTTTACAGCATCTGACAGCGAGATGGTGTCGCCCTTCTCATTAGTGAGGCTGATATCGAAATACGCGAGTTCAGTGGCCTGGATTGTGTCTGTCGGCATGGTTAAGTCGGGATTCATGGCCACACGGTTGGCCAAATACAGTTGCTTGAGATATGATGTGCGTGGGTCGTCGGGCCGTTTCTCGCTATATGCATTTGCCACGGCACCGATTACCCGGTTGTCCATTCTGTCGGCGGGATTGAAAAGATATCTGCCGTTGATTTGTTTTGAGATTATATAATATGCTACAATACCCGACGGATCCGCCAGGATTGTCTGGGCGAGTTCTCTCTTGAGTTCTGAGTCGGTCAGTGCCGATTCGGCTCCCTTTGCTCTTACCGCATCCATTAGTTTTCTGTCGGCTTCCATCATGGCTTCGGCGGCGGCGCTTCCTTCGATGGTGTAGGAAGCGTCAAACAGGCTGTCGGTCGTAGCTACTGTCACAGTCTCGATGCTGTCTATCGGGAAATATATATTTCGTCCGTCAAGATTCAGTCGGTACACGTCGGGACGTCCCATGGCAGTATGGGAATATTCGAATTTGCCATTTTTCCCGGTTGTTATAGTATCGAGTGTATACCAGCGTCCGTTGTCCGATGCCTGAACAAGTATCTCTTTGCCTGCACCACCTTCGAGAGTGCCTTTTACATGCCATTGGTTGTTGCTGCATGCTGCCGCGATAAACAACAGTGCGCAGCCTGTAGCGGTTGATATATGCTTCATATCTATATTGTAGAAATGGTTGTTTGGTCTTATTTGTTGTCGTTGATGTTGAATGTGCGCTTAAGTTCGGTAGTCACCTGGTGGGCGTCAAGAAGAGCCTGCACATAATGATTGTGCATCGACATTATCTGAGGATTGCTCTCCGGGTTGAATTCTTTGTTGATCATGCTGTCATCGAGCCATTCTCCAGGACTGTCGAAATCGGTGTCGTATCCAATCTGCTGGGTGAAATCGCGCATGGCGTCATCGCGTCTCATCTGGTCGAGCGAACGCACTGATTCGGTCCATCGGTCAATCACCGACACTAATATCTCGGGAGTGATGTCCTCGATATTTACCGAGTAGCATTTATTGAAATTGTGGCATACGAATGTCCACGCATAATGGTCGTATTGCGAGCCCTCGTAGTTGAGTCGTTCTGACAGTTGCTCTACCGACGTTATTGTGCCGTCGATGATTGAGCTGAATATATCCTTGATTTTACTTTCCGGAACGATTAGCGATACAATATCGGCCCAGTCGCCCGCTACATTTACCGGCTCTTCCTGTAGCTGTTCCCAAAGAGTCTTGTCAGGATTAAGTGGTGTGTGGAGCAATTTCTTCACTATTGTCTCGCCCATGAAATAATCGATGGCGAGAGCATAGTATTCACGTCCCTTGCGTATGTACTCGCGTTTGAGTCTGAAGTTATGACGGCGCGGATAGTCGTAGTTTTCGTCTGCTTCAATCTGTTCGAGCACACTCAGCGCCCTATATAATACAATCGCTGTAAGTGGGCTTAGCGATACAGTGTTGACATAATCGAGCTTGGGAATGTCGTGACTTCGCTTGTCGCGGATACGCCATTTCAGGATGTCGCGTATGGTACCGGCTGTCTTTACGTTGGCGCCGGGATATATCAGGCTCTCGCCGTTAGGCTGGCCGATTGCATAGGAGAAGGGGAGGGCAGAGGTGTCTGGATGGCGGCTGTGTTTGCCCAACACGAGTGTGAAGTCGCCGAAATGAGCCGGCCATATTATGTAGCTGTTACTGCCCGTCTTGCAGCCATGTTCGAGTATGCCGTTGTGTATAGGCCCCGTACGGTATAAATGGTTGCTCTGGTTGGAGTTGGAGCCGGCATTGAAGAAGGCGTAGTATCCGGCAATGAGCAGGGTCGATTTGTGGTGTGATACGCAATGTGGGCCGGCGAATATACTGCACGACTCGCCGCATTCCATATGGCAGTTGGCGAAGAATACCGAATCGTGGGCCGTGAAGCCATTGCGTATCTGGCTCGCCTGGCCTACAAAAGCATTATGCACCAGCACTGAATTTTCTACCACCGCCTCCGACGAGATTATGAAATTCTCAGCGATTACATTGCAGCCTACCGTGGCCCGGAATCCTACGGTGCCGTTGATAAGAGCCGATGCTCCGCTTATCGTGGCACGGTCAAGAATGCGCACGTTCTGTATTCTTGTTGTGTCGGTGATAGTGACATATGAGCCTATTTCTCCGGTATCCGACGAATGCTCTTCCGCATATCGTCGTATCATGTTGTGGAGAGCTTCGATGAGCTGTGTGTTTTCGGCGTAGATAGTCTGTAGGAAAGATATCTGTGCCGATAGCTTGTCGTATATGAGGTTTACCCTGCTTCCGGTCTCCTCCATAACGTTTACTTTCACGCCGTTGCCGAAAGCCGTGCGTCCGTTGCATATAATGGAGCCCACGTTAGAGATGCATGTGTTTGAGCCTATGCGGTAGTTTACGATGCATTCACGTATGTGGCTTATGCGCACATTGTCACCTATCTCGCAGTCGCGCAGCGTAGCGCTGTATATGCCGGTCGGGAAGTCGAGGCCGCCAAGCCCGCGCAATGAGCCTTCGGTTATGCCAAGGCGTATGTCGCCTATGAATACGCAGTCGTGGTAGTGGCATGGCTGAAAAGGGTCAGCCACCTTCACGCGTACCCATTCGTTGCTGTGGCATCCGTTTTGCCGCAACTGTGTGATTTCATCAATAGTAAGTTCTCGAAAATTAGCCATTGCTGTCTGGATAGAATACTGTGTGATTTGTTTATATTACGCTCTGTATTGTGATAAAGCAGATTATTCCTTGTCAGATGTCGGGGCGGTATCGTCTGATTCCAGATCCTCATAGGTCTGGTATAAAAAGTCGTTGTACGGGAACCGCTGCATGTGTACCTCGCGTGCCATTTCGTAAAGTTTCTTTCGCAGTTCGTCGATATTGGTCTGTTCTTTGGCCGAGATAAACACGCAGTTGTCTGATAGTTTGGCCATCCACGAAGCCTTAAGTTCGTCGAGCGACACATTGGCTTTTGTGCGCGGTGTCAGGTCATCCTCATCTTTGGGTGTATATGAGAATGCATCGACTTTGTTGAATACGACAATCATCTTCTTGTCGTTGTCTTTACCGCAGATATCGGCCAACGTGCGGTTGACAACCTCTATCTGTTCCTCAAACTGCGGGTGGCTTATATCCACCACATGTACAAGTATGTCGGCGTCGCGCACCTCGTCGAGTGTCGACTTGAATGAGTTGACCAGATGGGTAGGGAGCTTGCGTATGAATCCTACCGTGTCGGTAAGCAGAAACGGCAGATTGTCGATAATCACCTTGCGCACGGTGGTGTCAAGTGTGGCGAACAGTTTGTTCTCGGCGAACACATCGCTTTTGCTCAGCAGATTCATGAGGGTGGACTTGCCTACGTTGGTATATCCTACGAGGGCCACTCGGGTAAGTTTGCCGCGATTTTTACGCTGTATTGACTTCTGCGAGTCGATTCTGACGAGTTCGGCCTTGAGGCGCGATATTTTGTCGAGGATGATACGGCGGTCGGTTTCAATCTGCGTCTCGCCGGGACCGCGCATGCCTATACCGCCACGCTGACGCTCCAGGTGGGTCCACATTCTGGTAAGGCGCGGGAGCAGATACTGGTACTGGGCCAGTTCGACCTGGGTCTTCGCATTGGCTGTCTGCGCGCGCTTTGCAAATATGTCGAGAATAAGGCTTGTACGGTCGAGAATCTTAACCTTCAGTTCGCGTTCAAGATTGGCCACCTGCTTGGTCGTAAGGTCATCGTCGAATATTACGAGTCCTATGCCGTTTTCCTCGACATACTGCTGTATTTCTTCAAGTTTGCCTTTCCCTACGAATGTACGTGGGTTGGGATAGTCGACTCTCTGGAGAAAACGTTTCTCGGTGACAGCACCGGCTGTATCGGCGAGGAACGCGAGTTCGTCGAGATATTCGTTGGCTTTGGCTTCCGGCTGCTGAGGAGTGATAAGTCCTACGAGCACGGTGCGCTCCGATACCGGATTGGAGATTATATCTTCTTTCATAATCGTAAATGGTTCATTCGCCTCCGAGCAGACGTCGGTACTCTTCGGGCGAGTTGATAAGTCGCAGCCCTTCGGTAAATGTCGGGTTGTGCATGTTGGCAATGCGGTAGTACGAGCCTGCGTCGTAGAGGTCGCGTGCAAGCATCGCTTTTACTACCATCGATATATATTCGCGGCTCTTTTCATATTCTTCCCGGTTCATTTTCACACCTTCGGCCTCGGCACTCTTTGTGAGAGAATCGAGCATTCCGGGGGTTACGTCGAACCGGTTGGCAAAGTCATCGACCGTAGGATAGTCGCGAAGCAGCGAGGCGCGGTGGCTGTCGATATATCCGATTGTATATTTTACAATCATGCCTTTGGCCATCAGGTCGCGGTAGTATGGAGTGAACCATGCCGTGTCGAGTGGCACGGCTACATCGGGCATTATGCCTCCTCCGCCATACACCGTGCGTTGTTTCTTAAGTGTGGTAAAACGCAGACTGTCGGGCATCACCTTGCGCAGACTGTCGGGATGCATCAGTTCGCCCGAGTCAAAGCGCTTTTTGATGTCGAGTGCATAGTCGTCGATGTCGCCCTTTACATAGGGCTTCTGTATGCAGCGCCCCGACGGGGTGTAATATTTTGCAACGGTGAGACGTATCATTGATCCGTCAGGAAACGGAAACGGCCGCTGTACCAACCCTTTCCCGAAAGTACGTCGCCCGGTGATTACACCACGGTCATGGTCCTGGATGGCTCCTGACAGAATCTCGCTGGCCGAGGCCGAATATTGGTCGACAAGCACTACCACACGTCCGTCGTGGAAGTCACCGTCGCGAGGCGCGCGGTATGTATGGTTGGGTGTCTTTGGTCCTTCGGTGTATACTATCATATCGCCTTTGTCGAGGAAATGCGCTGCAATTTCCTGGGCGGCGTTCAGATATCCTCCGCCATTTCCCTGAAGGTCAATGATGAGATTTTTCATCCCCTCTTTTTTCAACTTTTCAAGAGCTTCCGAAAATTCCTTGGGAGTCTGTTCGGCAAAGCGCGATATACGTATATAGCCTGTTGTGGGGTCGGCCATATAGCTTGCGTCGACACTGTATATGGGTATATCGGCGCGGGTGATGGAAAAATCAATAAGCCCGGGCACATTCTGACGCATTACCTTGACGTCGACGCGAGAGCCCTTGGGCCCGCGCAGGCGGCGCATGACGTCGGAATTCTTCATTTTTACACCGGCGATAATCGTGTCGTCGACCTCGATTATCCTGTCGCCCGGCAGTATGCCTACACGTTCCGAAGGCCCTCCGGATATGGTCGATATCACATACAGCGTGTCCGACGCCATATTGAACGAGATGCCAACTCCGGAGAAGTTGCCGTTGAGCGGTTCGTTGAGTTCCTTGGTCTCTTCGGGGGTGGAATATATAGAATGAGGGTCGAGGGTCTTGAGCATTGCCCGTATGGCCTCGTCTACGATTGTGTCTCTGTCGACAGGCTCCACATAATAGTGCGATATGAGATCTTCCGCAATCTGGAGTTTTCGGTTGGCCGGCAGAGGTGTCATCTGTGCGGCCGAGGGTATGAATGTTGTTGTCAGCATTGCCGCAGAGAATATGCTTAACAAAAAGTGTCTCATCAGGAAAATTACGATAGTAAGTTAATGTATGGCGGTTCGTGAAGGATTGGGGATTATGTCTGTGGACATTCTCTCAATGATGCTCACGAACCGTATACTTATATATTAATGTATATCTGTATCGGAGTGTTCGCAGTCGGGAGCTTTTGGTACAAACTGGCTTATGTCGTAGCCGCAGCGGTCGAGGTCGCGTACCATGGTCGAGCTTACATACTGCAGTTCGGGTAGGGTATACAACAGTACTGTCTCGATTCCCGAGATGCGGCGGTTGGCATAAGCGAGGTTGCGCTCATACTCATAGTCGGCTACCGTACGCACCCCGCGAAGTATGAATTGGGCTCCGTGGCGGGCAGCTACGTCAACGGTAAGTCCGTCGTAGCTTGTCACCTCTACACGAGGCTCATCGGCCATCACGCCTTTTATGTGTTCCACACGTTCGGATGTCGGGCGGTAGCATCGTTTTGAGTCGTTGATACCTACGGCCACTATTATTCGGTCGAATAATTCAAGGCCTCTGTTGATTATCGACAGGTGGCCTATTGTGAATGGGTCGAATGTGCCCGGATATAGAGCTATGCGCTCATGATATTTGGGAGTCATCTTCTACTACAAGGTTGTCAATGATGAAATTTTGTCGCTCGGAAGTGTTTTTGCCCATATAGAACTCAAGCAGTTCGCCTACGGCATCTTCCTTGCGCAGTGTCACGAGGTCGAGCCGCATTTCGGGCCCGATAAATCCGCGGAACTCTTCGGGAGAAATCTCTCCGAGACCTTTGAATCGGGTTATCTCGGCATTGTTGCCGAGCCTGGCTATCGCAGCTACACGCTCCTCCTCGCTGTAACAGTAATATGTTTCGTCGGCGACTGAACTTTTTTTCCCTTTGGCTGCGCCACGCCGGCGGTTTACATTCTTGTTTCTTACTCTGAAAAGCGGGGTCTGCAACACGTATACATGCCCTTTCTTTATCAGCTCGGGGAAAAACTGGAGGAAGTATGTGAGCAGAAGCAGGCGTATATGCATTCCGTCGACATCGGCGTCGGTGGCTATAATCACGTTGTTGTAGCGCAGGTCGTCGATGCTGTCCTCTATGTTGAGGGCCGCACGCAGCAGGGCGAATTCGTCGTTCTTATACACGTCGACAAGAGGCATGCCGTAGGTGTTGAGAGGCTTGCCTCGCAGTGAGAATACAGCCTGGGTGTCGACATCGCGTATCTTGGTGATTGAGCCGGCGGCTGAGTCACCCTCGGTTATGAATATCGACGAGGCGTTTTTGCGCTCTTCATCCCCCTTGGTATCGCTGAGATGCACACGGCAGTCGAGCAGCTTCTTGTTGTGCAGGGCTATTTTCTTTGCTTTCTCGCGCACAGCCTTTGTGACACCGGCCATTGCCTTGCGTTCCTTTTCGTTCTGCTGTATCTTCTTAAGGAGTATGTCGGCAGTGTCAAGATTGATATGCAGATAATTGTCGAGTTCCTTTTTTACAAAATCACCGATGAATTTTGCTACGCTCGGTCCGTTGGGACCCATGTCGCGCGACGTGAGCTTGATTTTTGCCTGCGAGTCAAACACCGGCTCTTCAATCTTTACCGATATGGCGGCCACGATGCCTCCCCTTATGTCGGAATACTCGAAGTTTTTGCCGAAATGTTCCTTGATAGTTCTGGACAGTGCCTCGCGGAAAGCTGTGAGGTGGGAGCCGCCCTGCGTGGTGTGCTGGCCGTTGACAAATGAATAATATTCTTCGCCAAACTGCTTTGTGTGGGTGAGCACACATTCGATATCGTCGCTGCGCAGGTGTATTATCGGATAAAGCGGGTCCTGCGTCATATTTTCTTTCAGCAGGTCGAGCAGACCGTTGCGCGAATAGTAGCGTTTGCCGTTGAGAAATATAGACAGTCCGGTGTTGAGGAAAGTATAGTTTTTAATCAGACGCACGATATACTCCTCGTGATAGCGGTAATCGCGGAATATGGTGGCGTCGGGAGTGAAGCGCACAAGTGTGCCGTTGGGCTGGTCGGAGGCCTCCACCCGGCTGTCGCTTATGATTTCCGCACGCTTGTAGTCGACGGCATGGGTCATGCCGTCGCGCCAGCTCTGTATGTAAAAATCCGTCGAGAGCGCATTTACCGCCTTGATGCCGACTCCATTCAGGCCCACCGATTTTTTAAATGCCTTTGAGTCATATTTCGCTCCGGTATTCATCTTTGAGCTGACATCTACGATTTTGTCCAGCGGTATGCCGCGTCCGAAGTCCCTTACGGTGATGGTCGTGTCGGTAACAGTCACTTCGATATGCTTTCCGAACCCCATCATATACTCGTCGATGGCGTTGTCGAGCACTTCCTTCAGCAGCACGTACACGCCATCGTCGCTCTGCGAGCCGTCGCCCAGGCTTCCGATATACATGCCGGGACGCAAGCGTATATGCTCGCGCCAGTCGAGTGTCTTGATGTCGTCGCCGGTGTAGTTTGATGGCAGTTGCGGTTCGTTGGCTTCGGGAGCCTCGTCGGGAAGTTGTGGAGTGTATTCTTGTTCTGAGTTGGTGGATGCCATTCTGTCTGATAGTTAAAAATGCGGTAAGAGAATCATACCTGCCTAATCAATTCACAAATTTAATAAAAAAATACAACAATGTAGCCTCACATATCTAAAAATGGACTATATTTGCTAATAAAAGCATCGATTATGGCTGTAGAAATAGAGCGCAAATTTTTGGTAAAGAACCACGATTACCGGCACATGGCAGTCGGCAGTACTCGTATTATGCAGGGGTATCTCTCGACTGAGATAAGGGCCACGATAAGGGTCCGGTTGTGTGGCGACAATGCTTACCTTACTGTCAAGGGTGCAAATATCGGCTCTGTGCGCGACGAATGGGAGTATGAGATTCCTGTCGACGATGCCATGCGCATGCTTGAGCGCTGTGCGGCGGGAGCTGTTATCGACAAGGAGCGCTACCGTGTGCCCCACGAAGGGCATATGTGGGAAGTCGACGAATTCCATGGTCACTATGAGGGGCTTGTAGTGGCTGAGGTAGAGTTGTCGGATGAAAACGAGGAGGTGGCTATCCCCGACTTTGTAGGGAAGGAGGTCACAGGCAATACCCGGTACTATAATTCGGTGATGGCCTCTGCCGACAATCTGCGTGTTGTCGACGGGCGTCTTGTCTGAAGTGCTGCCGCTACACACTGCGCCCCGGCCCGGGAAAGTTCCCGGGCCGGGGCGCAGTGTGTAGTCAATGATCAAGTGGTCAGCCCCGTTTCACCAGTTTTACCACATTCTCCACATGGGCTGTATGCGGGAACATGTCTACCGGCTGTATCTCCTCTATGCGGTACTTGGCGTCGAGCATAGCGAGGTCGCGTGCCTGTGTGGCGGGATTGCAGCTTACGTATACTATGCGCTCAGGTTCGGCATTGAGTATCACTCCTACCACATCTTCGTGCATGCCGGCGCGAGGGGGGTCCACAATCATTACCTCCGGGCGTCCGTGGATTTCGATAAATCCGTCGGTGAGCACATCTTTCATGTCGCCGGCGAAGAATTCGGTATTTTCGATGCCGTTGGCAGCCGAGTTGACTTTTGCGTCCTCGATGGCTTCGGCCACATACTCGATGCCTATTACCTTGCGGGAGTCTTTTGCCACGAAGTTGGCTATGGTGCCCGTGCCGGTATAGAGGTCGTAGACGAGTTCATTGCCCGACAGTCCGGCAAACTTTCTGGCCACCTTGTAGAGCTCATATGCCTGGCGCGAGTTGGTCTGGTAGAATGATTTCGGGCCGATGCGGAATCTGAGTCCCTCCATCTCTTCCTCGATATAGTCGCGGCCTGCGAATGTCACTACAGTCTGGTCGCCGATAGTATCGTTGACTTTGGTGTTGATGACATAAAGAAGCGATGTGATTTCCGGAAATTCGGTCGCTACGGCGTTGAGCAGTGACTCGATTTTCTCGCGGTCATCTTCGCCAAACTGCATCAGAGCCATCACCTCGCCTGTCGATGCGATACGTACCATCAGGTTGCGCAGCAAGCCCTGCTGCTGGCGCAGGTCGTAGAATGTGTATCTGTGTGAGCGGCCGTAATCGCGGATGAAGTTGCGCAGACGGTTGCCCAGATTGTCCTGAAGGTGGCAACACTCTATGTCGAGCACCTTGTCGAATGCGCCGGGGATGTGGAATCCGGCTCCGTCGCGGTCGGTGAATTCCTCGCCTGATTCAAGCTGCTCACGTGTAAGCCATTTTTTGTTGGAGAATGTATACTCCATTTTGTTGCGGTACTCCCATATATCCGACGAACCCAGAATAGGGTTGATTTCCGGCGCATCCACTTTGGCGATGCGCTGTACGGCATCCTCTACCTGGCGCTGCTTGCATTGCAGCTGAAAAGAGTAGGGGAGATGCTGCCAGCGGCATCCGCCGCATATTGTGAAATGGTCGCAATGGGGCGCCACACGTATCTCTCCGGGAGTAATCAGGCGCTCGATGCGGCCGTCGGCATAGCTTTTGCGCTTTTTCAGCAACTTTATGTCGGCAATGTCGCCTGGTGCGGCAAACGGCACAAACACGACCAGTCCGTCTACACGTGCGAGGGCATTCCCTTCGGCGGCGACATCGGCTATCTCTATATGCTCCAGTACCGGGAGCTCCTTGCGTTTTCTTGACATCTGTTTCTTCTGCGAAAATTTTTTTGCAAAATTAATGAATTTTATCGCTACTTTTGCACTCGATTTGCCCATTTCCCCTTTTTACCCCCTATTATGTCGGCCGGTTGCGGGTATGGCGCTTATCCGCAGACAATATTCAGATCCTTAAATTTCAGTATTCCGGTATGGTAACACTTATGTTAGTAGTCTTTGTGATAGGCTATCTGCTTATTGCTTTCGAGCATGTGATTCACATCAATAAGGCCACATTCGCGCTCCTTATGTGCGGAGTTCTGTGGGCTATCTATGCACTCGTCACTCATGACCCGGCTACATCCCACGATCTTGTCGTGGCGCTTGGCGACACCTGTGAGATTGTCGTGTTTCTTATCGGAGCCATGACGATTGTTGAGCTTATCGACCGTTATGGAGGCTTCCATATAATAGTAAAGCACATACGTGCCGAAAATAAGCGCGGACTTATGTGGGTGCTCGCTTTTGTCGCTTTCTTCATGTCGAGTATCCTTGACAACATGACGACGACCATCATTATGGTGATGATGTTGCGTCGCATGCTGCGCGACCAGAAGGAACGCTGGCTGTTTGCCTGTGTCATCGTGATAGCCGCAAACAGTGGAGGTGCATGGTCGCCTATCGGTGACATAACGACAATCATGCTGTGGATGAAAAATTATGTAAGTTCCGTCGACCTTATCGTAAACCTTCTCGTGCCCTGCATCGTGTCGGTGGTAATCCCCGTGTTCCTCGCTTCGCGCCAGATACAGCCTGCGCCGGTCGAGGCTCTTAACGCGCAGGACCAGCGCATAGGATATGAAATCTCCAAAGAGCACCACAACCTCTCGGTACTTATCCTCGTGTGTGGCGTAGGAGGTCTGCTCTTTGTGCCTATGTTCAAAGCGCTCACCGGTCTCCCTCCATATATGGGAATACTGATTTCGCTAAGTGTGCTGTGGCTTATAACCGAACTTGTAGTGCGCCACTACAATCTCGACGGCAAGATTGAGGGCCGTATCTCAGGTGCTCTGAAGTCGATAGATATGCCTACAATCCTGTTTTTCCTCGGAATCCTTATGGCTGTAGCCGCCCTGCAGGAGGCAAAGATTCTTACCGCATTGGCCACATGGCTCAATGAGGCCATACATCAGCCTTACATCATCAACGGCATTATCGGCGTGTTGTCGTCGATTGTCGACAATGTGCCCCTTGTGGCCGCATGCATGAATATGTATCCGGTGGCTTCGGAGGCGATGATTCAGGCCTCGGCCGACCCATCGTATATGATGGCGTTTGTCGAGGATGGCCTGTTCTGGCACTTGCTTACTTTCTGTGCCGGTGTGGGAGGTTCGATGCTTATTATCGGATCGGCCGCAGGTGTTGTGGCCATGGGTATCGAGAAAATACCGTTTATGTGGTATATGAAGCGTATCACATGGATGGCTTTTCTCGGATATATCGCCGGTATGGTGATGATATGGCTTGAGACTTTTGTAATACATATCTGATAGTCTGTTGGAGTCATGATATAAGTAAGAACTTGTTTAATAATTTTTACGACTTACTTATAACGTCAGGCGTTGCTGCGGATAGTCCGCGCAACGCCTGACGTGCTATGTGTCATACTGTCGAAACGGTCGGCTCAACAATCGGCCTATGCACGGTGTTTATAAATCAATACGACACATTAATTTAGCCAAGAGTTATGTTACGACAGGTTATACTTACCGCTACATTGATTGGGCTGGGCGCCGCAGGCGCGTCAGCGCAATTCTTCTCTTTCGATGCCGGCACAGACGGTGTCAATTTCCATCTGTCAAATTTCTATCCCGCTCCGCGCATGCCTGTTGTGCTTACACTGCCTCGCGTGGTTGAGCCGTATCATCCGGCTGTGATGCTGACTCCGGCTCCGAGGTATTACCACAAGGCCATCAAGAAAGCCGCCAAAGCCTATCGTAAGGAGATGCGTCATCACAATTATTATGCTTCTCCGGCATTGATGTATGTTGGATATGATTATGATGATGACGATTACGATGACTATATGGAGGATGTGTATAAAGCCCGCAAGAAGGCTTACAAGGCATATAAGAAAGAGATGAAGAAGCATTACAAGCATCATCATCACCACCATCACGATGATGACTAAAGACATATTCAAGAGGGGGTATCAAGCGACGCTTGATACCCCCTCTTGAATGCTATATGAGATTTTGTGCCTATTCGAAGTGGGTGAAACTGAGCGGGAGCAGAGAGTGGACAGAATCCAGCACATAGCACTGGCGGCTACCCGCAAGCACTACACGCACGTTGTGGCCGGCAAGTGTCTCAAACTCAAGCAGCGCCTGGCGGCATGCGCCACATGGCGAAATAGGATCAGCCAATTCGCTCCCCGTCGTGTCGCGGGCGGCGATTGCTATAGTCTTGAACTTTGCGTCGGGATAGGTGGAGTGTGCGTAATATGCTGCTGTTCGTTCCGCACACAGGCTTGACGGTGTGGCTGCATTCTCCTGGTTGGAGCCTGTGACGATTTCGCCGTTGTCAAGCAGTATGGCCGCGCCTACATGAAATTTGCTGTAGGGTGCATAGGCCCGATAGGTGGCTTCGCGCGCTTTCATCACGAGCACACGGTCGGTCTCTGTAAGTTCGTCGTCGCGCAGGGCGGTGACGGGGACTGCAATATCGATTCGTTTCATATCTTTTGTACTTGAATTGTTGGTTTCTGCTGTCGCCAAAACCGGCGGCAGAGACAAATATACTATTTTAATGTGACATCGCGCTCACTGTTCCCCTTTTTTGTAACTTTGTAGTTAATTTAACCATCCTTTTAGCTTTGGAAACGAATACTACCGTTACTACCGACAAGGAGGCATGCCGCATATTGGTATCGCTGCTTGAGAAGCATGGGGTCGAGGAGGCTGTTGTGTCGCCCGGCTCACGTAATGCTCCGCTGATGATGGCACTGAGCGCATCCGGCTCAATACGCTGTACTGTTGTCATCGACGAGCGCAGTGCTGCTTTTATCGCCCTCGGGAAGGCATCCGTGACAGGGCGTCCTGTAGTGCTTGTCTGCACATCGGGCACGGCTTTGCTGAATTATGCTCCGGCGGTAGCCGAGGCATATTACCGCAAGGTGCCTCTGATTGTGGTGTCGGCCGACCGCCCGGTAGAGTGGATTGACCAGGATGACAGTCAGACTCTGCGCCAATATGAGGCTCTTGCCAACTATGTAAAGGGAAATTATAATATTCCCGCTGACTGCTCGGCTCCTACCCGGCAATGGTATGTCAACCGCATGGTCAACGATGCGCTTATATCCGCCACTTTGGGCCGACAGGCTCCGGTGCATATAAATGTGCAGCTTGACGCGCCTCTGGGGGGAATGGAGGGATGGAATGACACACGCTGGACTGCGCGCACCGTAGGGATTATACAGCCCGACCAGCGTCTGTCTCATGCCGATGCTGCATCTCTTGCCACGATTGTGTCGAAGTCGCCGCGGGTGCTCGTCATTGCCGGATTCCACAATCCTGACGTGGCTCTGCGTGATGCCCTTGAACGCCTGTCGCTACGTGGCAATGTAGCGGTGATGACGGAGACGATATCCAACCTCTCCTCTCCGCGGTTTATCAATGCCATCGACTCTGTGCTAAGCATTATGTCGGAGGACGAGCTCGACCATATGCGTCCCGACCTTGTGATAACTGTCGGTGGTGCCATAGTGTCGCGATTTATCAAGCAGTATCTGCGGCGTGTACATCCCGACGGGCATTGGCATGTGGGCCTTGCCGACACGACTATCGATTGTTTCCAGTCGCTTACACGGCGTATCGATATGGAAGCCGCGCCATTTTTCAGCGGACTGCTGTCGGTTATAGATGAGGATTGTATTGCGTGCTGTCAGTCGGGATATTATGAGGCATGGATGGCGCTCGACTGTTCTGCAAGGAAGATTCACTCCGACTTTCTCCAATCTGCGCCATGGAGCGATTTACGCGCCGTGTCCACTCTTATGGGTGTCCTCCCGGAGGGTACGGCCTTGCAGCTTTCCAACGGTACATCGGTGCGATATGCCCAGCTGTTCCCGGCACTGCAGTGCTCGCGTGCCGACAGCAACCGCGGGGTGAGCGGTATCGATGGCTCTACCTCTACGGCCATAGGCGCTGCTTCGGCGTTCCCCAATCGGCTTACGATGTTGCTGACAGGCGACATGAGTGCACAGTATGACATCGGCGCTCTGGCCGCACCGTGCATACCGCCCACATTCCGTATGGCGGTGCTGTGCAATGGCGGTGGAGGCATATTCCGTTTTATCGACGCTACACGCTCGATGCCAATACTCGACCGCTTCCTTGTTGCCGACCGGCCGTTCCCATTGCGGCAGTTGGCCGATGCATATGGATTTGCCTATCTTGAGGCATCATCCGAAGCTGAGCTCGTCGCTGTGCTGCCTGGGTTTTTCTCTCCGTCCGACCGTCCCGTGATTCTTGCCATCAATACCCCCGGCGATGTAAGCGCCAATATACTGCGCGACTATCTCGGATTGCAATGACTACATCCTTTAATACCATTTGTTTGTCTCGCCGATAGATACCTTGACCTTGAGGCTTGATGAATGGGAGTCGGCCGAGGTGTGCATGATAAGCGCGGCGGGCGACTAGTCCATTGTGTCGGTCACTCGCCGAGCCGTGAACCCCTTTGAAAGTCCCGGAGTCGGATCTCATCAAGCCGATTGCCCCGGAGGATGGTCATTACGCCGGCAACGTATACCTTTTGACATCCGGAAAGACTTTCTCGGCTGCCGCATCTTTTGCATGGACGTTTGCCGAATGCAATATCGGCACGATTATCGGCGAAGAGACCGGAGGGATGAGTGTGTGCTACGGTGATAAACTCTGGTATCATCTGTCTGTGTCAGACCTCGAGTGTGGCATTTCATTCAAGCGCTTCTGGTATCTTAATGCCGATGAAGATGATATTCATGGAGCAATGCCCGATATAGCGGTACCGGCCTCCATGGCTCTTGACAAAGCACTCTCCTTGATTAAGCGTAAGTAAGTCGTAAAATAATTTTTACGACTTACTTAAAAAAACTATCTTTGCCATCGGATTGGCATAGCCGGTCCGCGACATTTTTTGAAAATCAAGAAGCGTTATGCTTATCTCATAGTCGGGAACGTAGGAAATTCAAGACTTATCCGAGAGTAGGCATAGTGGTTCTCACGCGTATAGCGTGGGCTGCTATTCCCACATCTTTGGATAAAGGTTTTCCTACGACCTCCGACTCATGACGTGGCATAGTTGGCTCACGTATTTCTTTATCAGATACAACAGCCGCAGAGTCAGTGGCTGAACTATAAACTCTTGTGTAAGGTAATAGTATAACTTTACTTCGGGGTTTAATAATCATATTTTCAGATGCGTAAAGGAATTATGCTCACAATGATTTGCGGCATTGTTGCCACAACAGCCGGGGCACAGACAGAGACTTCTGATTCTATCAGGGCGCAACAACTTGACGAAGTCGTAATCGAGGCATCCAATCAGCGCATAAATGCAGAGGTGTCGACCTATATACCTATGGTACGTCAGAAAAACGCGGCTCAAAACGCTGTATCGCTTCTTTCGCAAATGTCTATTCCTCAGATTAGCGTAGACCCGGTCAGTCAGACGATACAGACCGCACACGGACAAGATGTGTCTGTATTCATTGACTTTATCCCTGCTACTTCTGAGGACTTGAAGGGCATGAGAACGCAGGATGTGAAGAAGGTCGAGTATTACACTCATCCGGCTGATGCACGTTTCCAAGGCGCTAAATATGTCATTAATTTCGTTATGCAGAAATACGAATGGGGTGGTTATACGAAGCTCAACGCCAACAAATGGTTTGGAGTAAACCGCACTGAAGGCTCTGTATATTCAAAAATTGCATACAAGAAAATGACATTCGACTTATTTGCCGATGAAATATATCTGACGAATCGGCATACGGGGCAGAATTCGGTTGAGAATTTTAGGTTTGCCGACTTGTATGGAATGGGACCAAAGGATGTGAGCAGAGTATCTGAAATGAGATTGGGGCGTTATCGCAACAATAGCAATGATATAGGTTTCAGAGCATTGTATGACACTGAGAATATACAGATATCAAATCGCATAGCCTATAGCTTGACAAATGTGCCACGGAATGATGTCGGCAATACTCTGACATACTCCGACGCATTGTTCCCCTCCACAGAGTCATTCACAAAAGCCTCGTCAAAAGACTGGGCCTTAAAATACAGCGGGGAATATTTCTTCATGCTCTCAAAGCAGACGGGGCTGAATGTTGATGCCGGTTATACATACGGCCATAATGACCTTAACTCTGACTATACCGCTCATGATGACCTTTCAATCATAAACAATGCAAAGGAGGACATCCATGAATTGAGTGTATATCTTCATTTGAACTGGAATCCCGGCAAAGCCAACCGGTTTGTTACGAATTTCGGAGTGCAGCACGACTGGAACATCATTAACTATTATGGCAATTCCCCGTCGAAGCAAAAATATGATGTCGGTATATATTTCCTTGGACAGAATTATCAGCATATTTTTAACGAAAAATGGAATGTCGGAGCCGGTTTGGCGTGGATATGGGAGACAAACAGAATCTCAGGAGTAAATGCCGACAATAATTTCCCTCAGACCAATATTAATGCCACATGGTCGCCCAACGACAAGCATCAACTTTATCTCACTGCCAATTATGGCTCAATGTTCCCGGGCTCATCACAAAAGAGTCCCAACATGCTTCAGCAGGATGAACTTATGTGGTATCGCGGAACACCGGAGCTGAATGACTACAAATACACAAACGCTCTTCTTTCATACACATGGTTGCCCGACAACCGGTGGCAGCTGTCGGCTGACGCTTATTTAGGGATGATTAAGGACCGGTGTGTCACGCTTTATTCTCCCACAGGTCCCGATGGCACCATGCTGCGTCAATATTTTAATGGAGGCAACTATTTCAGCGAATATGTCGGGGTCAGTGCCACAGGCAAATTTTTCGGAGGTAAACTGGTAGGCAAATTACGTCCTCAATTCTGGATTCGCAAGACCACAGGCGAGTATGCTTGGCATGACAATCAACTTACATGTACGGCTCAGCTCAATTACTACTTGGGCAACTTCTACATTTTCGGCTGGTATATGACTCCCGGAAAATATCAGGAGACTCACAGTGGTGTTATCAGTAAATCTCCTTCAAAATATCAGATTGAAATCGGATGGGGGAAGAATGGCTGGAATATAAGTGCGTCAGCGTACAATTTTGCTCATACATCATGGGAAGACCTCAAAGAAACCCTCACAAGCGAATACTACAGTTTTGACCGCACTACATTCGGTACTCAGCATCATGCGCGATATACTATTTCCGTATCCTACACTATCGGATATGGCAAAAAGGTACAGCGCAAAAACGAGATTTCCGGTACGGGTACAGCCGACTCGGCAATCTTGAAATAAGCGACGTTGACGGTCAATAGATAAGGTGTTCACGGCGCGAGGCGTCGATGCGTAGAAGTATGAACAGCAGGAAGGTGAAGCCCCACAGCGAGGAACCGCCGTAGCTGAAAAATGGCAACGGAATGCCTATAACGGGACATAGGCCGATGACCATGCCTATGTTGATGGCGATATGGAATATCAGGTAGGAGGCCACACAATAGGCGTAGACGCGGCCAAATGTGGTGGGCTGACGCTCGGCTATCGAGATGATACGGAGTATGAGTGCCAGAAACAGCAGAAGCACTACAGCTGATCCCAAAAATCCCTCTTCCTCGCCGATTGTGCAGAATATGAAGTCGGTATGTTGCTCGGGCACATATTTCAGTTTAGTCTGTGTGCCATTGAGAAATCCCTTTCCGAAGGTGCCTCCCGAGCCGATGGCTATTTTCGACTGGTTTACGTTGTAGCCGGCTCCGCGCAGGTCTTCCTCGATGCCGAGCGACACCTTGATGCGTTGCTGCTGGTGGGGCTGAAGCACGTCGTTGAACACCTTGTTGACCGAAAACAGAAAACATATGGAAAGTACTGCCGCACCGGCGGTGACGAAAATCTCGCGCTGAGGTATGCGCAGAGCCTGAAACAGAATGTAGCCTATGGCTGCGCCGATTACTGTCAGAAAGAATACCAGACCGGGAATCACCACACCGCAGACAGCGAGCAGCCATGCCAGAATGCCGGTAGCGGTAAACCATACAAGCACGTTGCGCGCCACTGTCTGCAATTTGCAGTATATGGCGAGCATGGCCACAAGGCCGGCCTCAATCATGACAAATACAGCTACCTCTCCCGAAGGGATACCGAGCACAAGTGTCTCTGTATACTTTACCGTCGTCACGAAAAACACTACGGTGGCGAGTGCGGCTGTAAGCACAAGCCCGCTCATACCCTCGCGGTAGAGCACAAAAAACAGAGCCAGATAGGCGAGTGCCGAGCCGGTCTCTTTCTGGGCGAGGATGAGGAATATCGGGAGGAAGATAATCAGCAGGGCTTTCAGGTAGTTGGAGGCGCTTGTGTTGAGACTGAAATTATAGGACGAGAATAGCTTGGCGAGAGCAAGCGCTGTGGCAAATTTGCCGAACTCGGCCGGTTGCAGACTCATCGGCCCCAGCACGAGCCACGACCTTGACCCCTTGATGTCGGGCGCAATGAATATAGTGACAATCAAAAGTAATATCACCACACCGTAGATTGGGTAGGCGTATGCCTCGTATACTCTGAAGTCGATAAGCATTATCATGGCCCCGGCCAGAAAGGCCAGGCCGACCCATCGCAGCTGCTTGCCGGAGAACTCGTCGAACGAGAACATGGATGCATTGTCGAAGTCGTAGCTCGCGGCATAGATGCTTACCACGCCGCACAGCACGAGCAGTACGTATATTATCACTGTCGGCCAGTCGAGGCCGCGCAGCAGCGATGATGCGTTAGTGTTTCTTGACTCCACTGCTTATGATTGTGTTTGATTCAAACATGCGTTGTTCAATATATTTGCGCTCGGGGGCGATGGAGTCGTTGAGATATTTCTCCATCATCAACGAGCCGATAGGCACACCATATGTGGCGCCGAACCCGGCATTCTCTACGTAAACACAGATTGCAATCTTCGGGTCGTCGTAGGGGGCAAAGCCTATGAATGCCGAATGGTCCTTGCCGTGGGGGTTCTGAGCCGTACCGGTCTTGCCGGCCACGGCCACATCCTTGAGGTTGGCAAGGCGGCAGGTGCCTCCGAGCACGGCCATGCGCATACCTTCGGCTACATCAACGAAATGCTGTCGGTCGATGGTGGGGACGCGCTTCTCGGTTATCTCTTTCGGGAGTATGGTGTCCTGTATCTCTTTTACGATATGTGGGGTGACAAACCATCCGCGGTTGGCTATCGTGGCACAGAGGTTGGCTATCTGGAGCGGGGTGGCAAGTATCTCACCCTGGCCGATTGCAATGGATATTATTGTGTTGGCGCTCCATCGCCCCTCTCCGTAGATTTTGTTGTAGAACTGTGCGTTGGGTATGAATCCGCGTCCTTCGCCCGGTAGGTCGACTCCAAGGCGGTAGCCATAGCCGAGCGATACGAGATGGCGTTTCCACACCTCGAACGCCTCGGCGGTCGAGCCATATTTCGAGCGGTTGTTGTCAAGCATGCTTTTCAGGCCCCAGCAGAAAAATGCGTTGCATGAGGTCTGTAGCGCGGGTTTCAGTGTAATCGGCGATGCGTGTCCGTGGCATCCTACCTTAAGGCCTCCGCTGATAAATCCGTGGTAACATGGATAGGCCGTACTGAGCGTGATTATGTTCTCTTGACGCAGGATGAGGCCTTGCGAGGGCTTGAATGTGGAGCCGGGAGGATATGCACCCTTCAGAGCGCGGTCGAAAAGCGGCTTATAGAGGTCGGCAACCAGTTCGTTGTAGTGCTTGCCTCGGTCGCGTCCCACGAGCAGACGAGGGTCGTATGTCGGACTGCTGACCATTGCGAGAATCTCTCCGGTGGCCGGCTCAATGGCCACGATGGCACCGATTTTGTTGGCCATCAGCTTCTCTCCGTACTCCTGGAGGTCGATGTCGATTGAAAGTTTCAGGTCGCGGCCCGACACGGGAGCTATGTCATGTATGCCGTTCTCGTATTTACCCTTTATGCGGCCATATGCGTCGCGGATAAGAATCTCGACACCTTTTTGTCCGCGCAGGTACTCTTCGTAGCTTTTCTCTACGCCAAGGTCGCCGCAATAATCGCCGGGTGCGTAATATTCGTCGTTGTCGATTTCTTTCTGTGACACCTCGCGTATGTTGCCGAGGATATTGCCGCCGGCGGGGCGGTCGTATTGCCGCAGTATGCGCTGCTGTATGAAGAATCCGGGGAAGCGGTAGAGTTTCTCCTGCAGACGTCCGTAGTCCTGGGCGGATATGTGTGTGATGAAGCGCTGTGGTGTATAGGCCGAGTATCCGGGATTGAGGCGACGGTCCTTCATGTCGGCGAGCCTGCGGTCAAACTGCTCGCGGGTGATGCCCAACGTACGGCAGAAGTCGAGGGTGTCGAATGCCTGTACGTTTTTGGGAATCATCATTACGTCGTAGGCAGGCTGGTTGTACACAACCAGCTTGTCGTTGCGGTCGCGTATCATGCCGCGCGATGGGTATAGGGTCTTGCGCATGAATGCGTTGCTGTCGGCAACCTCCTTGTAGCGCGAATCCATTACCTGAAGGCCTAACAGACGTATGATGTATATGCACACAATCACGAGGATGAATCCCCCGATTACATATTTTCTTTTTTCAAGTTGATAGTCTTTTCTCATAGGTGGCGGAGAGTCAGCTGCCGCGCGATATCACACTGTCGAGACCAAGCAGCAGCAGAAAGGTGAGGAATGTACTGCATATGACACGCAGCATTATCCTGAGAGGGTCGAACAGGGAGAACGCTTCGATAAGGAATATGGCCGTGCAGTAGAAGAGCACCATTGTAAAGAGATATCGTCCGTATATCTCAGGGCCAAGCGAGCGTATTGACGGCTCCGGCATGGTGAGCTCGTCCTCTCGCGGGAAATAGAGATGCAGTATCGGACGCCGTGCCATTGCGAGCAGTGTGCACGCGAGTGAGTTCATACCCTGTGTGTCCGAAAATATGTCGACGACCAGGCCGAGGGTAAAACCGATTGTCAGTACCCAGTTTACGGCAAGCGTCATCGGCAGTCGGATTATCACATATATGAATACAAAGGGAACAGCCGCTCCGAAAAGGCATACATTGTTGAATACGATAGCCTGGGCGAGCGCGAGCACTATATATAGGATTGTAAACTGTATGGCTGTCTTTGTCATTGTGGCGGCAGGTGTACTCTCGTGGGTGGGTTATTCGGGATTAAAGAGTGTTTTTTTCGACATACGAGAATATGCCATGGCACATCATGGATTGGTACGGCTGTCATTTTCCTCTCCTGCGGTAAGTGAGTCAAGTTCCTGGCGCATGTCGTTGGCGATGACTCTTACGGTTGAAAGGGTGGAGAAGTCGGTCAGCAGCCTGATGCGTAGCGCGTAGAAGTTGTCGTCGTGCTCCTTTTCGTGGCTGATGATTGTGCCTACGGGTATCCCTTCGGGGAATACGGCCGAGTATCCCGACGTGACTATGGTGTCGCCTTTGCGAAACCGTTCGTGTCGCGGCATCTCTTCAAGGACAGCCTCGCCCGGATTGCGTCCGTCCCACACGAGCGAGCCGAAGTAATCGCGGCCTTTCACCTTGCAGCTCAGGCGCATCTTGGGGTTGAGCAGGGATATGACACGGGCTGAATGGTCACCTACCACATTCACTATACCAACCACGCCGTTCTGGTCTACGACTCCCATTTCGGGTCTTACCGAGTCGAGGCGCCCTTTCTCGATGGTGATATAATTATGGGTGCGCGACACACTGTTGCTTATCACGTGGGCGATTATGAAGTCGAACGGCTGCATTACCGAGTCGTGGGCGAGCGAGTCGGCATATACTTTCTCGTTCATGGCCCGGAGCTGGTTGCGCAGTCCGATTACCTCGAGCTCAAGGTCGGCGGTGCGTCTCTGCAAGTCCTCGTTTATGTCGTGGAGATGGAAATACGATGTGACATTGGCCGCGACACCATATATAGCCGAGGTGACACGTCCTGCCGAGGTCATCCACACGTAGTGCTGATAAGGGTTTGTATCAAACAGAAGTATGCAAGATACCACTACGTAAAACGTGAATAGAAACCATCGGCTATATTTAAGCAAAAAGTCCCATAGGGTGCTCATCGATACCTGTCAGGGGGTGAAGCGGGGATGGATTAATAAATGTTTTTTCAGGATTATGCTCTCCATTAGCCGGTTGAGGCGGCTTGCGGAGTCATAATCCTGAAAATATTGACTGCTGATACCGGCGCCTTTTCAGGGCTTGCCGTAATGTGGCGTCAGCGTATCAGGAACTTGAATTTGTCGATATTCTTCAGCGCCACGCCTGTGCCGCGGGCAACAGCCAGCAGCGGATCCTCTGCGATGTGGAACTGGATTCCGATTTTGTCGTAAAGGCGCTTGTCGAGTCCGCGCAACAGGGCGCCGCCGCCGGCAAGCCAGATGCCGTTGCGCACGATGTCGGCATATAGCTCCGAGGGTGTCTGCTCGAGAGCGCTGAGCACGGCGGCCTCGATTTTTGAAATCGACTTCTCGATACAGTGGGAAATCTCCTGATAGCTCACAGGCACCTCCATAGGGAGGGCTGTCATCTGGTTGGGGCCATGCACGATGTAGTCTTCCGGTGGATTTTCGAGCTCGGTAAGAGCTGAGCCTACATTAATCTTGATGAGTTCGGCTGTGCGTTCGCCTACACGGATGTTGTGGGCGCGGCGCATGTGCTCTTTGATGTCGTCGGTAAAGTCGTCGCCGGCAATCTGTATGGATTTGTTGCTGACGATTCCGCCGAGCGATATCACGGCGATTTCAGATGTGCCGCCGCCTATGTCCACAATCATGTTGCCTTCCGGGGCGCGCACGTCGAGGCCGATACCGAGGGCTGCTGCCATTGGTTCGTATATCATATATACGTCGCGGCCGTCGGCATGTTCCGATGAGTCGCGCACGGCACGGATTTCGACTTCAGTGGAGCCTGACGGGATGCCGACAACCATGCGGAGCGACGGGCTGAACCAGTTGCTTTTGGTACTTACCTTTTTTACGAGGCCTCTGATCATCAGCTCGGCGGCGTTGAAGTCGGCGATAACGCCTTTGCGCAGAGGGCGTACGGTGCGTATGCCTTCAGGCTCCTTGCCCTGCATCTGCTGGGCCTCTGTGCCTACGGCAAGCAGCTTTCCTGTCTTGGTGTCGAGGGCCACAATCGACGGCTCGTCAATCACAATCTTGTCATTGTGAATGATGATGGTGTTGGCGGTGCCGAGGTCGATGGCTATTTCTTTTGTGAATGAGAATAGACCCATTTTTGATTTTCTTATTTTATATGCATGCTCCGTCCGTGGCAGGACGTGAGCATGCACAGGGATGTGTTGTTAGTGTTTGAAGTGGCGGAATCCGGTCACTGCCATAGCCATGTCGTGGGCATTGCAGAAGTCTACCGACTCCTGATCGCGGATTGAGCCTCCGGGATGTACAACTGCCTCTATGCCGGCTTCATGGGCGATTTCCACGCAGTCGGGGAAAGGGAAGAAAGCGTCGGAAGCCATCACGGCACCTTTCAGGTCGAAACCGAAACTCTGTGCTTTGGCAATGGCCTGGCGCAGGGCATCGACACGCGAGGTCTGTCCTACACCGGATGCGTAGAGCTGTCCGTTCTTAGCAAGAACAATTGCGTTGCTCTTAGAGTTCTTGACAATCTTGTTGGCGAAGAGGAGGTCGGTTATCTGTTCCCCGGTGAGGGCGCGGTCGGTTACGCATTTGAGTTCGTCGGGGGTCTCTATCTTGAGGTCGCGTTCCTGACCGAGGGCTCCGTTGAGGCATGAACGGAACGACATCTTTGTGGAGAGGGGCTCGTTTTGCACGAGAATGATGCGGTTCTTTTTCTGCTGGAGCACCTTGAGGGCATCGTCGGAGTATGCGGGTGCAATGACTACCTCGAAGAAAATTTTGTTGATTTCTTCGGCTGTGGCTTCGTCGATGGTGCCGTTGGTCACGAGCACTCCTCCGAATGCACTTACGGGGTCGCCTGCGAGGGCGTCTTTCCAGGCGTCGAGTATGGTGGCGCGGGTGGCGACACCGCATGCATTGTTATGCTTGAGTACAGCGAAAGTCGGGTCGGCGAATTCACTGATGAGGGTCACGGCCGCGTCGATGTCGAGGAGGTTGTTGTAGGAAATCTCCTTGCCATGGAGCTGGGTGAACATTTTTTCGAAATCGCCGAAGAAGAATCCTTTCTGATGGGGATTCTCGCCGTAGCGCATTGTCTTGGCTCCGTCGATGGCCACACGCAGAGCTGAGGGGCCTCCGTCGAGGTCGAAATAGTTGAATATCGAGCTGTCGTAGGCCGAGCTTACGGCGAATGCCTCTTTGGCAAACCAACGGCGTTCGTCGAGCGACGACTTGGCGCCGTTGCGGCGGAGCATTTCGGCGAGGGGGGAGTACTGGCCTTTCGAGGCCACGATTATTACATCGTTGTAGTTTTTAGCGGCTGCGCGTATGAGCGATATTCCGCCTATGTCGATTTTTTCGATGATATCGGCGTTGGATGCGCCGGAAGCGACTGTGTCGACAAACGGATAGAGGTCGACAATCACCAGATCGATTTCGGGAATTTCGTATTGGGCTATCTGGGCTTTGTCGCCTTCGTGTTCGCGGCGGTTGAGTATGCCGCCAAACACCTTGGGGTGAAGTGTCTTTACGCGGCCACCCAGTATAGAGGGATAGCCGGTGAGGTCTTCCACTGCATTGCAGGGATAGCCAAGGCTTTCGATAAATGTCTGTGTGCCACCGGTTGAGAGGAATTTCACACCGTCGTTGTGGAGTAGGGAGAGTATCTCGTCAAGGCCGTCTTTATGATAGACCGAGATGAGTGCAGTCTTGATGTTTTTGATGTCGGACATGCGTTAATTCTTTTTATAGTCGGATTCAGAGCGCAAATTTAGTAAAAAATGCGCGTACTTAATAATGTGAGAAGAGAAAATTTTCCAAAAGATTTTCGTGTGTATATGCCTCGGGCCGGCAATGGCTTTTTGGGGAGCTTATTGCGATTCTTTTGATGGTGATATCATATTGAAATATGCCAATAATGAGGCGCACATGATTGCCTGTGGCTAAGGATGTGGGGGTGGGAATCGGTGGTGTGTCATAATTATCAGATTAATTTTAGATGATAAATGGTGTATTGTAAATTCCTTGTGTAAAAATACATTGCAAATGTATGGATTATTTTTGTATTTGCAAAACTGTTGGCGAAAAATTTTCGTAAAAAATTTCCATAAAAAAGTTATATCTTTGTAATTGGGTATGTCAAATATCTGCCTATGGTATCCGATAATACGGGTATTGCCTTGTTTAATAGTGAAATACATTTTTATTCGAAACGATTATGAACGGACTGATTCGACTGTCGGTCGGCACTGCAGTGCTGGCTGTCTCTGTTGCGGCAGGCGCTCAGGCTCTTTATCAGGATGAGAGCGCACCTGTTGACGCAAGGGTGGCTGACCTTATCGGACGGCTTACAACGGAAGAAAAAGTGGGATTGCTGAGAGCTACCTCTCCGGCGATACCTCGACTTGGTATTGATAAATATTATCATGGCAACGAGGCGCTCCACGGTGTGGTGCGCCCCGGACGTTTTACGGTTTTCCCACAGGCCGTAGGGCTGGCGGCCACATGGAATACCGATTTAATATATAGCGTGGCGACTGCGATATCGGACGAGGCGCGCGCACGCTGGAACGAGCTCGACCAGGGGAGGAAGCAGACCGAGCAATTTGCCGACCTGCTTACATTCTGGTCGCCCACAGTAAATATGGCTCGCGATCCACGCTGGGGACGCACTCCCGAGACTTACGGTGAGGACCCGGTGCTGAGCGGGGCTATGGGGGCGGCGTTCGTCAGGGGATTGCAAGGCGATAATCCCCGTTATCTGAAGATTGTGGCCACTCCAAAGCATTTTGCGGCCAACAATGAGGAGCATAACCGTTTTTCGTGCCTTCCGCAACTCACCGAGAAGCAGCTCAGAGAATAATATTATCTTCCGGCGTTCGAGCAGTGCGTGACCGAGGGGAAGGCGACCTCTGTCATGGCAGCATATAATGCTGTGTTCGACGTGCCATGTGTGGCCAATCCGTGGCTGCTGACTCTGCGTCGGTGTATCTGGAGGCGGGACGTGACTATAATCTGCGTGCCGAGTATTGGGACAACCGCGACTATGCCATAGCACGCCTTCAGTGGAGGGTGCCGAGCGCTCCGGCGTCGACGCGTCTTGATATGTTTGGCGAGGCCGGTGATGTGGCTCGCAAGAGCGATGTGGTTGTCGCGGTGATGGGTATCAACAAGTCGATTGAGCGTGAAGGGCAGGACCGCTATGATATATCTCTGCCCGACGAACAGCGCGAGTTTCTGCGTGAGCTCTACAAGGTGAACCGTAATATAGTGCTTGTGGTAGTGGCGGGTAGTAATCTGGCCCTCAACTGGGAGGATGACAATCTGCCGGCAATCGTCGATGCCTGGTATGGAGGCGAGAGCGGAGGCCGTGCCGTGGCCGAGGTGCTTTTCGGCGATTACAATCCCGGCGGACGTCTGCCGCTGACATTCTACAGGAGTCTTGAGGATTTGCCTGCATTTGACGACTACGACATTACAAAGGGCCGTACATATAAATATTTTACCGGCGATGTGGTGTATCCGTTCGGGCATGGACTCAGCTACTCGACATTCCGGTATGACAATCTTCGGGTAGAGGATGCGGGTGACAGTGTGCTTGTGTCATTCGACCTCAGCAATACCGGGCGTTATGACGGCGATGAGGCGGCGCAGGTATACATGCGCATGCCGGAATATGGCTGTGCGATAGTGCCGTTAAAGGAACTCAAGGGATTCAGGCGCGTGAGTGTGGCCCGCGGAAAAAGGGAGCGCGTGGCGATAGCGGTGCCAAAATCGTCATTGCGCTACTGGGATGAAACGGCGGGCGGTTTTGTGACCGTTCCGTCGGGACTGTATGATGTGTTTGTCGGCTCGTCGTCGGCTGATATCCGCCTCCAGACAGCCATTATGCTCTGATTTATTAGGTATAATTGATTAAAATGTATTATCTTTGTGGAAATTATGAAAATTATATTAACAGTAATACCTTAAACGACATGATTAAATCATCCATGAAGTATGCAATTCGTGTTTCGGCGTTGTCGATGTTGATGTTCGGCAGTATAGGAATTTCCGCCCAACAGGTGCATACCGCGGAGTGGGCCGACGGGGTAGAGCGCGCGCTTGTATACCGCCCCGGCGACTATGGTTCGAAATTCTACCGTATCCCGGCGATAGTCACCGCAAAAGACGGTTCGCTCGTCACGGTGGCAGACAAGCGCATAGAGCACAACGGCGACCTTCCGGCCAAAATCGATGTGGTGTCGCGCCGCAGTACCGACGGCGGCCGCACATGGAGCGAATATGTCACAGTAGCCGCTCACGATGAGACCGGCGGATGTGGCGACCCCGCTCTTGTAGTGGATCAGAAATCGGGCGATATCCTTGCGATATTCAGCCATGGCAACGGCCTGTGGCAGGAGAGTCCGGCGCATATCAGCGTTGCCCGCAGTAAGGACAACGGACTGACCTGGGGACCGATGCTCGACATCAATCCGCAGATACTTACCACCGACCCTTCGGGCAAACAGCCGATAAAATGCACAAGCGCATTTGCCTCGTCTGGACGTGCCACTCAGCTCGACAACGGGCGCATAATGTTCCCGCTTGTAGTGCGCGAGAAGGAGAATCCGTGCTTCAAGGTGTATGCTATCTATTCCGACGACTGCGGCAAGACATGGATGGTGTCGAAGAATCCGGCCACTGCCGACGGTGACGAGTCGAAGATAGTGCAGCTTGCCGACGGGTCGCTGATAATGAGCATCCGCAACCGTTTCGGCTCGCTCCGCAAGTTCTCGTATTCTCACGACCGCGGCGAGACCTGGAGCGCCCCTGTGCCTGTGGAGGGTCTGCCCGATCCGCGATGCAACGGCGACATCATCCGCTACAACCGCGACGGCCACGACCTGCTGCTGCAGTCGCTTCCCGGCGACCCCAACGGCCGCAACAATGTGGCTATCTATGTGAGCAAGGATGGCGGCAAGACATGGCCTGTGAAGAAGACCGTGGTAACCATTCCGTCGGCTTACTCGTCGATGACAATTCTGCCCGACGGCAGTATCGGCATCCTCACTGAAGAGAGCGCCAACGGCCACTACAGCTACGACATATGGTATACACGCATGCCTATCGAAGTGATTCTCGCCGGCGACAAGAAATAGTGTCGCAGACGTGATATATAACCATACATTCAGTCTCCGGCGGCGCGTAAATTACAGTTAGCCGCCAAATCGACTGATAATCTGCAAAAAGCGTCCGTTGCCACAAGGCATCGGGCGCTTTTGCTGTCCGGTGGGTTAATTAAGGTTAAATATTAAATGCTTTTGGCAATAGTGCTGATTTTATATAAAATTACCGCTATATTTGCGATTATTGCTAATAATATTTAAAATGATTGCTTATGGATGTCATGCGCCCTATATCAATGTCAATTAATTATGTTGGTAGCAATCGGTATTTGTTTCAGAGCGATGAAACGCTTAATGACAATATCGAGCTTCCGGATAATACCGAAATCATATTGCGCAATGATGCCCACGTGTCGTGTGGCAATCAATTAATTTAATATATTATGAGTATGAGAAGATTACTGTTAGTTATATGTATCATATCCGGTATAGGTGTCTGCGATGCTTATCAATGGAGAAGTGAAGGACGCAAGATGGCTTATTGGAAGAGTACGCATGAGCCTTACTACTATCCATATACATGTGCTATGTGGGAAGAGTCTGGAGGGCTTCAGGTAAAAATACAGAACCTTTATTATGACACTTGGAATGCGACTCCCTACAATTTTTTGGGACTATCACATTCGGTACCGGTGCTTGAGATACCGTCAACTATAAGTATCGTTCCATTTGATGAGAATGAGAAGCCATGGGAATCAATACCATTGGTAAGTGATGGTCCGTGTCATATGCATACGCCTACGTTAATGCTTGAGAAAAAAAATTTTGATGTACTGTCGCTGTACAGAATAGAGCCGAGACCATATGAGGAAATGGAATATTGGTATAGATTTTATTATGATTCCGATTACTCAAATGTTTTGAGTGTGGATAAATCTTATGGTAATTCTTTTTATGATAACTCTAGCAAGGAAAAAAGGTACGAAGAAATAAAGAATGTCAAATATAGGCTTTTTGGGGGATTTGAGTCGGTGGTATTACCGTTGAGTCTGAAGCATATCGCCGACTCGGCCTGTGTGGGGGTGGTTGATATTGAGACTCCGCTCATTGTGACTGAAAAAGTGGAATATATAGGAGATATGGCGTTTTGCTGCGGAGATTTTGATGTGGACATGTCGCAGGCCAAATCGTTGACTCATATCGGAGTAAAGGCTATGTATGCCATGTCGGCCAAAGAGATAGTTGTTCCCGAGTCGGTGAAGGAGGTAGGTGAATTAGCTTTCGGCCCTGCATTGGAAGTGCTAAAGACTCTTGATTATGAGGGTGCTACTGTTTGTTTATTTCCGCCTTATTACATAAGTTCCGGCCGTTTTGTCCGAGAGTATACTAAGGATGTGTCTTATCAGGCAGAAGTGTGCCTTGAACGTCTGGTGTCTAAAAATCCTGAGCCTCCGGCGATTGTCATGGAATACAAGCGTGATGAAGATACCGGCGAACTGACGGACGAGCCTTTGCGGACCGAGCCGATACTTTGTCACCCGGAGTTTTCTTCTCGTATACCGCTGTATGTGCCCGACGGCTCGGTGGATGCATATAGATCGGCTCCCGGCTGGAAGAACTTTACGCAGATATATACGCTGTCGGATCTTGAGGCGAGCGGTATTGACAATGTGTCGTCGGACATACAGGCCGTAGAGACCGGCCGTTATGATATCAATGGGCGACCTGTCGATGGTGAATACCGTGGAGTGGTGGTCGTGAGGTATTCCGACGGCAGCGTGAGGAAGGAGCTGGCGAGGTAAGCGCTGTGGACCGCACTCGAGCCGTGACACCACCGAAGTGTGTACGGCTGTTGTTCGGGAGTGCGGGCTGTGTGACGCGATGTGGGGATGGCAGTTGGGAATGTCGGCAATTATGATTAACTTTGCTGTTGCGATGGCCGGATGGCTGTCGTGGCAGCCGGACAAGGTGTAATTGCCGGTATGCCGGAAAGTATCTGATTCTCACTGTCATTGAAATCTCTTGCAAAAGATGAGTCACTCACGTCAGGAAAAAATCGAGGCTATCGGCCGGGTTATAGACACTCTCGAACGTCTGCGTGTCGAGTGTCCGTGGGACCGCAAGCAGACCAATCAGTCGCTGCGCCCGAATACAATTGAAGAAACATATGAGCTATGCGAGGCTCTGCTCAATGAGGACAACGCCAATATCTGCAAGGAGCTTGGCGATGTCCTTCTCCATATACTTTTCTATGCCAAGATAGGGGAGGAGAAGGGGGTGTTTGACATCGGAGATGTGGCCACGTCGCTCAACAACAAGCTGATTTTCCGTCATCCCCATGTGTTCGGTGAGGCCAAGGCGGCCGACTCGCACGCTGTGGAGCAGCGCTGGGAGGAGATAAAGCTGAAGGAGAAGGGTGGCAACCGGACGGTGCTTGCCGGCGTGCCTTCGTCGCTGCCTGCGCTTATAAAGGCTTACCGCATACAGGAGAAAGCCGCCAATGTGGGGTTTGACTGGCATGATAATGCCGATGTGTGGGACAAGGTGAAGGAAGAGGTGGCGGAGTTTGAGGCCGAGGCCTTGGCCGGAGACCGCGAGCGGATGGAATCGGAGCTTGGCGATGTGCTGTTCAGCATAATCAACGCCGCCCGCAAGTATGGCATCAATCCGGAAAACGCTCTTGAACGTACCAACCAAAAGTTTATATCCCGCTTCGGCTATGTCGAGAAGGGGGCTACGGAGAAGGGACGTTCGCTGCGCGACATGTCGCTTGATGAGATGGACGCTCTTTGGGACGAGGCTAAATCACTTGAAGTAAAACGGCAAGAGGATGTAAAATGAGCAATTCCGGTAAACGCCGTGTAGGCATATTTATAGGATGTGTGGTGGCGCTGTTTGTGGCCGTGCTCGTGGCTCAGGCCCATGTGGAACGCCGGTACAGAACCACTGCATCGCAGCATATAACTCTGGTGGTCGACAGCATCGACTATCGTCAGGACCTTACCCGTGTGTACGGCAAACTTATAGGCACGCCCCATACGTCGCAGCGCATCGATGCTATGACGCTGACTGCGGGCAGCAACGCGCATGAGGCTGTCGATATCGACGGCGTTGACTTCAGCCGCTGGTTTCAGTGGGAGGAGGATGGTGTGATTGCTGTAGAAATCGACTTTGAAGCAATGGCTCCGGTAAGGGATGGAGTGATTACGATAAATACCCCGCGAGGAGTCGACACGATGCGCATTGACCGGCCATGAAAGTGTGTATTACCGAGAAACCGTCGGTAGCCAAGGATATCGCCGCCATACTGGGGGCTGATGTGAAGCGTGACGGATATTACGAGGGCGCCGGCTATAGGGTTACGTGGACATTCGGACATCTCTGTACGCTTAAGGAGCCTGCCGATTATACCGACCTGTGGAAGCGGTGGTCGCTCGGTGCGTTGCCGATGCTGCCTCAGCGGTTTGGCATAAAACTGATACCCGATGCCGGCATAGAACGTCAGTTCAACGTCATACGCTCGCTTATCGCGGAGGCCGACGAGGTAATCAACTGTGGTGATGCCGGCCAGGAGGGTGAACTGATACAGCGCTGGGTGATGCAGCTCGCCGAGACCAGGTGTCCGGTGAGGCGTCTGTGGATCAGTTCGCTTACCGATGAGTCGATACGGGAGGGATTCCGGGATTTGAAGCCCCAGCGGGATTATGACCGTCTGTATCATGCCGGCCTGTCGCGTGCCATAGGCGACTGGATTCTCGGCATGAACGGCACGCGTCTTTATTCGCTCAAATACTCGTCGCCCGGCAATGTACTGTCGATAGGGCGTGTGCAGACCCCGACGCTGGCGCTTATAGTGCAGCGGCAGAATGAGATTGATAATTTCACTCCTCAGGATTACTGGGAGCTCAAGACGGTGTATCGCGACGCAACATTCAGTGCAGTCGATGGACGGTTCAAGACGGAGGACGAGGCTCAGGCTGTGGTAGGGCGTATCTCTGCCGTGCCGCTGGTGATACGCGACGTTGCCGACAAAAAGGGACGCGAGGCGCCTCCGCGATTGTTTGACCTTACTTCGCTCCAGGTGGAGTGTAACCGCAAGTGGGGGTGGACGGCCGACGATACTCTCAAGACCATTCAGTCGCTTTATGAGAAGAAGGTGACTACGTATCCGCGTGTCGACACCACTTATCTGAGTGACGATATATATCCGAAGGTGCCTGATATCATGCGCCGTATGACTCCATATGCCCGTTGGACGGAGCCTGTGCTTGCCGCGAAGCTGCCCAAATCGAAAAAGGTATTTGACAATTCAAAGGTTACGGACCACCATGCCATTATCCCTACCGGTCAGTCGCCGTCGGCTCTTGTAGGGCGTGAGCGTGATTTGTATCATCTTGTCGCGATGCGTTTCATTGCCGCATTTTATCCTGACTGTCAGTTCCGGCAGACAACCGTGATGGCCGATGCCGCAGATGTGGCTTTCAAGGCTACGGGAAAGGTGATAGAGAGTCCGGGCTGGCGTGCGCTTTTTGCCGACAAGGACAAGAAGACGCAGGAGCAGGGCGATGCTTCAAGCGGTGAGTCGGCTGATGGAATCCTGCCTCCGTTTGTTGTCGGAGAGTCGGGACCGCATACTCCCTCGGCCACAAAAAAGCAGACTCAGCCACCGAAACTGTATACCGAAGGTACGCTTCTGCGCGCCATGGAGTCGGCCGGAAAGACGGTTGACGACGAGGACTTGCGTGAGGCTATGAAGGAGAACGGCATTGGGCGTCCGTCGACCCGGGCAGCCATTATCGAGACTCTGTTCAAGCGGCATTATATCGCCCGCAAGGGGAAAAGTATCACGGCTCTTCCTGCCGGAATCGAACTAATAGCTACCATAAATGAGGAACTGCTCAAGAGTGCCAAACTTACCGGTCTGTGGGAGAATAAGTTGCGACGTATCGAGCGCGGAGAGTTTTCGGCGGCTGAGTTTATTGCCGAGCTTAAGGAACTAATGGTGCAGATTGTACACAATGTGTTGAGCGACAACTCCATGCGGCGCATTGACACCGGTTCGGCTCCTCCTCCGGGAGGCAAGAGCAGTGGCAGTGCCGAGGGTGCTGATGGCGTTGAGACGCCCAAGCCTCCTAAGCCGCGTGCTCCCCGTATTAAAAGTATCGAAGAGATTGCATGCCCGTTATGCGGCGAGGGGCATCTGCTCAAAGGACGCACGGCCTATGGGTGCAGCCGTTTCAGAGAGGGGTGTACGCTGCGTCTTGATTTCGCGCAATATCCACAGGATGCAACTCCGGGCAGGTTGCGTGACATGGTGAAGAAGAATTTTTCAAAGAAGCAGACGAAGTAGCTGTCGCATAGCGCGTGGCATATATTGCCTGTTATGAAACATGCTCTTATAATAATTATGTTATGAACGATGAGATATTTCCGATTGTAGAGCCTGACGGAAGGGTTGTTGGAAAGGCTACGCGCAGAGAATGTCACGGTGGTTCCATGCTGCTGCATCCTGTGGTGCATCTTCATGTAATCGGGGCGGGACATACGCTTTATCTGCAGAAAAGGGCAATGACTAAGGATATACAGCCGGGGAAATGGGATACGGCTGTAGGCGGACATGTGGACTTTGGCGAAAGTACGGAGGAGGCACTCCGCAGAGAGGCCCGCGAGGAACTTGGTCTGACCGGATTTGAGATGACGGCTCTGCCTCCGTATGTATTCTGTTCGGACCGTGAGCGTGAACTAATCAATCCGTTTATTGTTATAATCGGGGAGGAAACGACGATTGTGCCGGATCCTGTTGAGATAAGCGAAGGCCGTTTTTGGCCGCTTGCCGAGATTGAATGTGCGATAGGAACCGGAGTGTTTACTCCAAATTTTGAACAGGAATTTAGTATTATAAGAAAATATCTTGATTGATTATGGCATTGATGACCGACGCCTACCTGCTGCAATTGGTATGGGTGGCGCTGATTGTTATTGCGGCTGTCATATTTGCAATAAATGCAATTATGCGCTATGTTAAGCGAGTCTCCGAGAAAAAGGAGTGTTGTGGGTGCGAACTTGCCGATAAATGTTCATCGGCAAAATCCGATGTGTGTGGCAGCCGTTCGTCCGGATGCAGTGGAGGTGGCTCCTGTAAGAAATGACGGTGTGATTGTATCTCTTTGGTTTATAGGAGAGAATTAAAAAACATCGGGCGTGTTAACTTTTATTAACGCAATATGCATTGCAGATAGCGTAAAATCCGTTAACTTTGCATTCGATTTGAGAGGGGCGCTGGAAAGGTGTCGTCCAATTCAGAAAGCAAGAGAGCTTTCACAATGCGAAAGCATACTATGGAGCGATGCTCGAGTGGCTGAAGAGGCACGCCTGGAAAGCGTGTATACGCCAAAAGCGTATCCCGAGTTCGAATCTCGGTCGCTCCGCCTTATTGACCGTTTTTATAATGGTTTCGGTCCTATAGCTCAGTTGGTTAGAGCACCTGACTCATAATCAGGGAGTCCTTGGTTCAAGCCCAAGTGGGACCACTTATTTTAATGTTAAATTAAGGCAAAACGCTGATTATCAACATAATCGGCGTTTTGCTTTTTATATGCCCTATGCACGCCGATGAAGAACGATGAGGAATGAAGGTTCCCCGTTGGTGCCAAAGGCTTGTGAGAGCCTGCCGGATGGGGGTGCATGGCTGAGATTTATACTCATTTCATTATTCTTCAACGATTTGCATAGCAAGAGTCGGAAGCGTCTTTATTATCTTCGCGTAGAAAATTCAGTATGGTCTGAAAGAAATCTGAGGCCTTGCCGGAAAAATTGCCTTTGATGGAATTTTCAGCGAAAATCATTTTGGTGCCAAATCGGTGCCAAAAACAGTGCCAGAAATTTTTGGCACCAATTTCTCTGAAATTCGTGGCACCAAAACGCATATAACACACTGATATATTAGTTGTTGCAGCAATATAATCACCTCCGAAAAGGCTTCGTTTCTTGACGATTTAACCCTCTTTACTCATAGAAGAAATGAAGAAAGACCGATTGACGGTGCTGTTCTATCGAAGGAGCACCGTGACAAAGACAGGAGAATGTGCGATTCGCATGAGAATTTCTGTGAACGGCACAAGAATTGATTCCAATACGGGGAAGTATATAGACCCAGCTCTCTGGAATCAGTCAAAGGAACGCGCCAAAGGCACGTCAAAAAATGCGATAGATGCACTCAGACGGAGGTCAGGGTTGAAACGACTGTCAAGACCGTTAATGTCCACACAAAGGACGCTCCGCAGGAACAAAAGCCCTCAATGGTGGCAGAGTCAATAGCTATATATCGAAGGGGCTTTCCTACAAGAAAATCGGCGGAATTTCCTCGTTATAAATTATAGTTAAAGAGGATGAAGATTATTGAGATATATGATCTTCATCCTCTCTTTGGAATGACTCGTTATTTTCTACTCGTTCTAAATGTCAGGGCAACCGCATCAAAATTTGGCTTTAAGCAGCATATCGGTCAAATAGTCGTTGGAAAGGCTCGCTTTGAAGCGCCTTTTCTTTAGACTGCTTTTGTCAACATGCTCTTTTATAACCTGCATAGC